>ENA-ORXI01002028-ORXI01002028.1-sediment-metagenome-genome-assembly--contig:-NODE-2028-length-15179-cov-4.839094_pt1 | contig 15179 bp, 13 predicted proteins | sample MGYA00237861_ERZ511468 | MGnify/ENA primary metagenome ERZ511468 (study PRJEB26299, sample SAMN06266213) | sediment metagenome | isolation source: Hudson Canyon methane seep mesocosm | place... | reverse complement strand
TGTAAATAAAAACGGTGTATCAAAAAAGGATACCCACAAGGGGCATCCCTACGGATGTGAAATAGCGGATATAAACCCAAAACCGTAGGGCCAATCCCTTGTGGTTGGCCTTAAATTGCAGCAGATGTAAATAAAAACGGTGTATCAAAAAAGGATACCCACAAGGGGCATCCCTACGGATGTGAAATAGCGGATATAAACCTAAAACCGTAGGGCCAATCCCTTGTGGTTGGCCTTAAATCGTAGCGAATGAAAATAAAACCGTGCATCAAAAAGGGTACCCACAAACCACAAAGACTGAAAATAAAAACGGTCATCGCTGACGTTTAAACAATATAAAAACAGCAATAATAACCATAATTGTAGGGTGGGGATTACAAAATCAAAGAAAACAGCTAAAAAAACATGATGTACATCACAAAAAATATCAGAATACCTAAAAATGGTTATAACAATAAAAAAACAAGGGACTAGACTGTCTAACATCCCTTGAGGATATAAATTTTTATAAAACACTTTTGGAGGACTTAAATGTCTCAAATTAAATTTAAAAAATCAGCAATTGCTCTTGCAGTATTAGGTGCATTTGCATCAGGTGTTGCACAAGCAGCTGCACCAGAATTAGCCACAGCACCATATGCATTGGCTATTGGTACAAGTTATACAGCATTCGTCACAGATGGTGACAGTGCGGCAGCATCTGTTAGATTTAATGTTACAGAAGATATATCTGGTCTTGATGCTGGTGGTTTAGGCGCTGGTGGAGATGTTGCTGGTATTGTAACTGCAGGAGGAGCTTCTGCATTACTTGATGGTGCTGCTGATGGCGACTCTGTTGTTACCGTTGGTAATATTACTTCGGTTTCTGCTGGTGTTGCAACAATTGGGCTTACAATTGCTCAAGGAAACATTACAACAGTAGGTACTGCTGTATTTAAATGGAATGGCACTCAATTAACAATTGTTGATGACGGCGATGATACTTTTACTCCGTTAGTTGTAACACTTAAAATTGCAGCAGGTGCCTTATCTGATGGTATTGATACAACACCTGACGATGATACAGCTGATAACCCTTCACTTGAACTTACACTTTCTTCTTTCAAACAAGCAAATGTTCCTACAGCTCCAAATACTGCAAAAACATTAGATGCTGATGCTGACGGTGATTTAGATGGTGTTACGATTGACTTTGTAGAAGATGTTACTGTAAGTGCTGGTGTTGGTGGTGTTGTAATTTCAAGTACTGATGGTGATAACGCTTTAACAGCTGGATCAGTAACTGCATCAGGTAGTACAGTTACTGCTGCGGCAACTATGGCCACAGCATTGAATACTGGTGATCATACTACATATGCAGTGGACTATACTGCAGGTGGAGAAAAATTAATATTTACTAATGTCTATGACCCTACTGCACCAGCAACAGGTGCGGCATTTGCCAAGTTGGATGTAGCAACAATTGGTAATATTGTTAATGTAGATGACAACGCAAAACCAGTCCTATTATCAGTATCAAGAGTACAAGATCAAACAGATACAGGTCTTTTGAACTTGGTTTTCTCTGAAGCTATGGATAATGCTGGTTCAGCATCTGAAGTTGATATTGCTACTGATGGATCAACTTTAGAGTTGGCTCAATTAAATGCAGGTGTAGCAGCAGCAACACGAGGCCAAGCTACGAAAACAGTTGCAGATGATACTGTTGAGTTCTCTGGTGTTGACTTAGATGTATTAACAGCTATTACTGATGCGGGTATTAATGCAAGTAATGCAGGTGTTGCTGATAACACCGAAGGATTGCTTCCTACTGCTGGAACCGTTGCGGTTGATGCTGGTGGTGTTGTCGCTCTTGTTGACGTAAGTGCTCCAGCAGCAGAAACTTCTTATGTGGTTGTTAATGCTGATGGCTTTATTAAACAAGTAGTTTTAACCTTAACAGAAAACGTTACAGAATCTGTAGCAGCTGACCCAGCTGATTTTTCTGTACAATTTGGTGGTGGAATACCGAACTTGACACCTTCATCGGTTGCTGTAACAGCTGGTTCTAAAGTTATTACATTAACATTAGCTGGTGTAGGTATTAAATCTGAGCTAGTATCTGGTGGTGATGTTGTATATACACAAGATGTTGTTTTGTATGAAGATAGTGATGATGAAGCGTTAGCAACATCTACTTGGTTTGGAGTTTCAGTACCCAACAACTCAGAAAACTTATACATTCAAGAAATTGCTGCTAAGTTAACTACTGATGGTTCAGCACCTGTACAAGCAGGTACAGAAGTTGTTGCTTTATTAGTTGAGCAGTTTAAAGAAGATAGCATTAAAATTAAATATGCAAGTGCAACTGTGCCTTATGTAGTTAATGGTGGTAAAACAAGAACTGCGGCTGTTGATCTTGATGACGTACATTTAGTTGATGACTTGCTAGAAGCACGTGAGGAAGGCGAAAAAACAATTGCTAAAGTATTGTTAGTTGATACAGAGACAGATGATTATGGCCCTGAAGAAGGTATCAGAATCTCTATGCATGATACTATAGACGATGCTTCTCCTAATGATGCTGAAACAGTCTATAACATTACTATTGATACTAAAAAAGGTACTTTCAGCGGCGATAGTGGCATTAAAGGTTCACTAAAAATGTCTGATGTTAAAGCTGGTATGTATGAGACGTTAGATACAGCTGGTTTTATTACTGGTGATACAGATGATTTTGCAGGTATTGCTAGATTGTCTCTTGGTATAGATCATGAGCTTCGTTCAGAAGGGCTTGATGAAGCATTTGTTATGTTGTCGGTTAAACAACCAGGCGAAGATGAGTTTACATTAGTAACTTCACCTGTACCTACGTTTAAAAATCATATTAAATTTAAATCTCAGTTAGATTCTAAAAGTGGTGAAGCAACATCTTTTACTGTTGATTTATCAAAAATTGAAGCTATCTCAGTTAATGAGTATGGTAATGGTGGTTCTGAAGACTGGCAAATGCTGGGTGTAACTGGTGTTGTTGATCAAGCTAAATCTAAGGATTTAGATATAGATCGCTTATTGGTGACTATTGATAAAGCAGATGGTAGTTTAATTACAATGTGGAGTGTTGATAGCTTAGATGATAATGCTGATGATATTGCCTTTGGTTTATCGGGCAATAAAATTTCATTGATTAGTGAATATGAAGGCGTCACATCAGGTAAATTAGCACCTCTAGCTGGCGGTAAAGGTCTTGCATTAGAGAACGTTAATGATAACTCTGATGAGATGGATATCAAACTGTATATCCCTGTTACTGGTGAAGCTCCTAAAGCTAATATTTCAGCAGGCTGGAGTCTAATTACTTTTGTAGCTAATATGACTGGTACACAGTTAGAAGCTGCAGGTGTTGAAATGGTTATGGACTTGAATGGTGATGAATCTAAAGTTTGGACTGTTGGTGCTGACGATGTTGTTGGTCAAGATTCTTTATCTAGTGTAACTTCTGGTTCAACTTATTTTGTTTTCTTTAAGAAAGCAGTTAAGAACTTTGAGTATAAATAAGGATATGGATATATAGAAATATAAGGATATATTTTGATAAAGGGGGAGGAGCTTCGGCTTCTCCCCCTTTTTTTATGCTTAAAATTTATGGGCAATCACTTGTGGTGTTGCATAAAACCGTAGGGCCAATCCCTTGTGGTTGGCCTTAATTTGTGGTGTATTTGGATATGGCGGTGTTGCAGAGCGGATACCCACAAGGGGCATCCCTACGGTTGTGATGGTGATAATTGTAAATTTACCGTAGGGCCAATCCCTTGTGGTTGGCCATAAATTGCAGCGGATGTAGATATAAACGGTGTTGCAGAGGCGGATACCCACAAGGGGCATCCCTACTTGGGTTGTAAATAATATCGTCGGGTCTATCCCTATACTAGGTCGGATATGCTGAATACGGCTAATAACATGGATATAATGACAAAACCAATAACGCCGCCCATGGTTAATATAACGATGGGTTCAATCAGCGCTACTATTGATTTAAGCTGGGTGTTAAGTTCGCGCTGTATAATATCGGCTATTTTTTGACTACTTTTGTCTAGCTTGCCTGTTTCATCCCCTACTTTTGTGAGTCGTTCAGCAATAACAGGTAGGTTGGGAATGCTGTTTAGGTTATTAGCCAGTGTTTGCCCTTGTGTAATACGTTGGATACATTGAGCTAGGCCTTTTTTTTGGGCTAGGTTGCTGAGTACCCCTTGACATATTTGCAGGGTTTTAAGTAGGGGGACTCCACTTTTTAGTAGAATGCTGAGTACATTAAAGAGTTTTAAGGCTTCTGATTTACTAATTAAGGAGCCAATAATGGGGGCTGATAATAGCAGTTGATGCCAATAGAATTTAACCTTGGGGTTGTATTTTATGGCGAGAATTACACTGCTTAAAAGAATGCTTGTACTAATAAATAAGCTGGGGCCATAGGCTATTAGCCAGTCGCTGGCAATAAAGCTGATTTGAGTACCTAGTGGGAGTTTATCCATATCATCTGCGAATAGGTCTTTAAATACTGGGATGATATAGAGTGCTAGGGCAATAATGGCTATAAAGCTGGTTAGCATCAGTATTGCTGGATAGGCTAGGCTGCTGGTTAAGTTGCTTTGGAATTCTTTTTTATTGAGGTAGTAGCGTTCTAAAACTAGTAGCGTTTCTGATAGTTTTCCGCTGGCTTCACCAGCGAGGATTAGAGGGATAAATAAAGGGTCAAATTTACCGCATTGTTCTAAGGCTTGACTTAAGGCTTGGCCGTTTTTTACATTTTGTTGTATTTGTGTACACAACTGGCTAAATTTGGGGTCTTGGCTGTCATCGCTAAGAAGTTGTAATGCACGTTCTAAAGAAATGCCTCCCCCTATTAAATCATTAAGTTCTGTAGCTAGACGTAGGCTGTATTTTAAGGGTATGACTGATGCTGTTTGTTCTTTGGCATTTACCAATATGAGGCGGCGTTTTTTTAGCTGTTGTTTTAGCGCTAATTGATCACTGGCTGTCTCTGAGCCTTTGCTTTCTGTGCCATTAATACTGATGGCTGTATAGTTGAATAAGGGCATATTATCCGCAAACTCTTTGTACTTCTTCGATACTGGTTTGCCCTGTGATAACTTTACTTAGTGCATCAGTTAGCAATGTTTCTGATTGTTCGCTATGGGCTGCTTTATTTAAGCTGTCTATATTGGGGTTGCTGATAATGGTTTGTCTAATTGTGCTGGTAATGGATATAAACTCAGCAATGGGAGTACGTCCTTGGTAGCCTGTTTGGTTGCATTTATGACAGCCGTGGGCTTGGTAGTAAATATTATCTGCTTTGAGTTGATAATGCTGTAATAGCGCAGTTTCTGGCTCGTGGCTGGTTTTACACGCTGGGCAAAGTGTTCTAATTAAGCGTTGGGCGCTAACAGCAAGTAAGCTGGAGGCGAGTAAATAATCGGGGATTCCCATATCTAGAAAGCGGGTTATTGCTCCTATAGCGCTGTTGGTATGCAATGTGGTGAGCACTAAATGGCCTGTTAGTGAGGCTTGTATGGCAATTTCAGCTGTTTCCTTGTCACGTATTTCTCCAATAAAAATAATATCAGGATCATGACGAAGAATGGCTCGTAGTGCATTATTAAATCCCATATCTATATTTTCTTGTACGGGGATTTGGGTAATATTAGGGATTTCGTATTCGACAGGGTCTTCTACGGTAATAATTTTCTTTTTACCATCAACTATATATTGTAAAGAAGAGTAAAGGGTTGTGGTTTTACCTGATCCTGTAGGGCCTGTCACTAGAATAATACCGTGGCTTTGGCTTAAGTTGTTCTTAAATTTTTGGGTTATGCTGGGGGTGATGCCTGATTGATCTAAATCAAGAATTTGTTTTTTTTGGTCGAGGATACGCATAACAATATCTTCCCCGTGTGGAGTGGGTACTGTGCTAACGCGAATATCAATCGTGTGACCACTACTTTGGGTACGAATACGCCCATCTTGTGGCAATCTGCGTTCTGATATGTCTAGTTGCGCGAGTATTTTTATTCTTGATACGATGGCTGGGTAGTCAGAAATATCAGGTGCTGTTCTGGTAATTAATATGCCGTCGACTCTATACCTAAGTTCTATTTGTGTGCGAGAGGGTTCTAGATGTATATCTGATGCGCTTAAGCGTACGGCTTGATTAAAAAAGTCATTAACGATACGAATAATGGGGGCTTCTAGGGCTAGGTCTTTAAGGTGTTCGGTGTCATTTAATGTGTTCTGTGGTTGATCATCAGAAAATTGATCTTCAGTTTCAAAATTATCAGTGAGTCGCTGGTTTATTTCGCTACTAGGGTAGAGAGCAAGTAATGTATCGGGGGATTGTCGTTTTAAAAGGTCAATTAGGCCATCATCAAGTGCATTGTCAATAATTAGATAGTTATGTTCTTGATGTTTAATGGGAAGCACATTGTTATATATAAGAAACTCTGCTGTGTAGGTAGTTTCTTTATTTACTTCACCCTCTGAATTCCAACAAGGAATGTTGGTAATGTGGGTGTATGCTTGTATTAGTTGTTCTTCTGATAAGGCACCCATGTCTAGAAGTGTTTGTTGCAATGCTGCTGTCGGGTGCAGGGTCTTGGCCTGATCTATAAATCTGGCATCTATGAGGTTTAGCTCAATTAGAGATTGCTCTAATGTCATGGGGGTATCTGTTGCTTAATAGTTTGCGTATGCTACCGTATATTAAGAGTAGCGACAAGGGGGGAGTATTTGGATTGTTTAGGCAATTCCAATGATGTTTCTATCCGTAGGGCCAATCCCTTGTGGTTGGCCTTAAATTGCAGTGAATGTGGATGTGAGCGGTGTTGTAGAGATGATACCCACGAGGGGTATCCCTACGGTTTTGTATTTTGATTGTTGCAATGATGATGTTTTTGAATCGTAGGGGCAATCCCTTGTGGTTGCCCTTAAATTGTAGCGAATGTAGATATGGGCGGTGTGGTAAAGAGGATACCCACAAGGGGCATCCCTACGGTTTTGTATTTTGATTGTTGCAATGATGATATTTTTGAATCGTAGGGGCAATCCCTTGTGGTTGCCCTTAAATTGCAGTTAATGTGGATATGAGCGGTGTTGTAAAGAGGATACCCACGAGGGGTATCCCTACGGTTTTGTATTTTGATTGTTGCAATGATGATGTTTTTGAATCGTAGGGGCATCCCTACGTTGGCCTTAAATTGTAGTGAATGTGAATATAAACGATGTTGTAGGGCGAATTCCCTAATCCCAATTATTTATATCTGCATTTGCTTCTTCGCCACCTTCAAGGTTATCTGCACCGAAGGAGTAAATATCGAATTCTAAGCCGCCTTTACTCGCAGGGAAGCCGTAGTGAAATTCAAAGCCCCAAGCATCTTTAGGCAGTTTTTTCTTTTTTAAATAAGGGCCGCCCCAGTTCATTAAACCTTCTGGTGCAACGACAAGTGCATTAAGTCCTTCTTGTTGTGTTGGGAAACGTCCGTTATCAAGGTGAAAGCTATCAAGAGCGGTGCTTAATAGTTCTATCTGAGAGTATGTGGTTTTTGTTTGTGATTTGCTTAATGAATTTATTAGCCTTGGACCTACTAGAGAGGCTAACATACCAATAATAGCGAGTACGATAAGTAATTCTATTAAGGTGAATCCTTGGTTATTTGTATATTTGTTTATAATTGATTTTTGGGCTAAAGGGAGATGTGCTAATGACATAGGTGCCTGACTGGGTTGTAATGTTAAATGTACTTGCGCTCATAGTGCCATCAGGATAAAAAGTAGTCAATATTTGTTTAGGTAAATAACTTTCCTTTGATAGGGCTTGTTCTTTTGTGAGCGGAAAAGATGTGTTTCGACTTGATTCTAGTTTTTTGTCAATAAGCTGTATATCTATTATTTGCGCAGTAAGTAGAGAGTTTTTGTATTCTTGCTCTAAAAATTCTATAATTGACGGTTTTTGTTTCTTATGTGGCTTGGAAGTGTTTAGTATTAATATACTGCTACTTAAGCCTATTAGGAATAGGATGACGAGTAATTCTATTAGGGTGAAGCCATTTAGCTTATTACTTGCACTGTTTTTTTTTTGTATTGATATCATTTGGAGAGGTTTATGGATAGGTTTCTTGGGGTTTACTTGGTTTTATTAGTGGCTATTTTTGGAGTGGCTTGTACGCCAGCGGATAATAGTAAGCAGTTTGAGATAGAGAGTACAAAAGTTAATTTACAGCAAAGACAGGCTAATTTACAGAAGTTAGTTAATTTTGATTTGTCAAAAGTTGTTATTGCACGATTAAAAATTGAGGGGAAAACTGTCGATGTAACGAGTATGAAGCCTGTTAGAATTTCGTCATTTAAAAGTGATAAAGGGCTATCTGTTAGCTTACTGGTTTTTGATAAAGCTAAGGAAAATTTGATTTTCTTTTCTCAGGATAGTTTAGCGAATAAGGGTTATGAGCATAAAATAAGTGTGGAAGAATTGAAAGCGAAAAAAGCCTTTAGTTTTCCTGTCATTGCTGAAGATGGCGCGCTGGTAAGTCGTACTATTACACCTATTTCTCTAATAATTAAATAGTTTAGTGTCTAAAAAAACGGGCATTCTTACTGTCGTTGCTTTATGCATGTTGGTTTTGGTTGTCCTGGATAATGGTGGTTTTGAAAGTGACAGTTCTAAGGGGGTAACCTCTAAGGATGTTAGCTCCGTTAAGATAACTCGACTGATGAAAGTGATAAAGGCTGAGGCTTCAATTACTAGGGTTTATGCGCAGCTAGCTCCTATTTATGCTGAGCAGGTGGCTTTTATGGATACTGTGTCTGAGACAGATGATACGACAGAAGTTGCTGTTGATAAGTTTGTTTCTAGACAGGCTGAGTCATATGGTATTGAAGTAAAACATCTTAATGTTGGAAAACCTCTGTTTTTGGCAGAAGGTGTTTTTTGGGTTTTAGTTGATGTGGAGTTTTTGTCTTATTCAAGTCAGGCCACTAATAATGCTTTGTTGGGTTTTGCTGATGCCCAAAGGGGCACAGCATGGAAGTCTTTTCGCTATAGAGCTATTGAGGATGAAAAAAAGCTTTTGTTATCGGGGCAGTTGGCAATTCTATATGTTAGGGCTATCGAGTGATATTACTTAATCGTGTGTTATATGCAGTTGCTGCTGCTGTATTTTTTATAGGATTAAGTTCTTTATTTATGCCAGAGTTTTCTTTTGATAATTCAACGATAAAAGCTATTAAAATTAAGCCTTTTAAGCAAAATGTAAGTGAATCCATTAATTTAGGTTTTTTAGCTGTTCCTGAAAATAATTTTTTTGATTTGAAGGGAGGGCATTGGTTTTCAGTTGTGCGTGAAAAGCCGAGTTTTAAAGCAGGAAAAAGGCTTAAGTTACAAGGTATTGTTAAATTGTCAGGTGTTGAAGGTGTTTTGACTGATCAAGGTTTTGTTTTGATTGGGCAAATACTTAACGGTGGTCGGTTGCTTAGAGTTGAAAAAGGAAAGGCTATTATTGATGTTTTAGGGACAGAAAAGGTTTTGCTCATAAATAATGAGGCTATTAACCGAAAGAAATTTAAGTCTTTAGGGTTTCCACTGTTTAAATGAATTGGTTGGGTATGAGATTTTATAAGTTGTTTGGGGTGTTGTTGTGTGCAGTGTTGTTTTCTACAGGCTGTGCTAAGCAACAAAAACATGCGGTAGAAATTTTAAATAAATATATTGATGTTGATACAGAGGTTGTTCCTCTTGTCCCTGAAGATAAAAAAGCTAAGGTTGATAAATCTATAGTTACTGAATTACAAATGCAAAACAGTGGATTGTTAGCGGATGTTGATTTGTCTAAAAATAAGATGGGGGCGCCTTCTACGACTTATAAAAAGAAGTTAGGAGAAAAGACCCAGTTTGTTGAGTTATCTTTTAAAGGAGTCTCTTTAAAAGAGTTGGTGCAATTGTTTTTTGATGAGTATTTAGATAAGCCATATACTATTTTGGAAGGCTTTAAAGACAAAAAGGTTAATTTTGTTTTTAAAGGACAGCTTAGTCAATCAGGGATGGTTGATGTATTTAAGGTGTTTTTCGGTTTTCATGGGGTGGTTTTAAAATCTAGTCATGGTGTTTATGCCGTGTCTAGCGATGCGGCAAGTGTTAGTAAGATTGTTTCTACGGGAGCCGCTGGAGATGCATTTGCTATCTTTAGGTGTCGTTATGTGAATAGTCGAGATTTTTTAACCTTATCTAGGTTGTTTTTAGTAGATGATAAATCTGCAACAAGCGTAAATGATGCTAATTCTGTTGTTGTTAAGGCTTCCCAGGTTGAACTAGATGCAATTGCTGAGTTATTAAAGCAAATTGATGTGCCTTACTTTAATGAAAAATCATTGTTAGTTTACGGGCCAAAGTTTGTGAGTGTTGCTGCTCTTAAAGTCTTGGTTGAAAAATATGAGCATATACTAGGCTCTACCGCTAAACACCCTAAAAAGCGAATAGAAGTAGAGTCATTGGTTGAGTCGGGACGATTGGTGATGGTTGTTTCTGATCGAGAAGCTAAGCAGTTGTTGTTACAGTTTCTTGCTTCTGTTGATCAGCCAGGGAGAAATATACGTGAGTTGTTCCAATATCCTTTATCTAATCAGATAGCCAGTGATGTTTTGCCTACGGTAAAGAGTTTATTTAAGGCTGTCTCTAAGTCGGGCGAAATTATTGATGTGGTGGCTGATAAGTTAACTAATAGCTTATATATAATGGCAACAGCAGATGATTATGTAGAGCTTAAAAAAATATTGAGAACGTTAGATTATCGAATTCCTGCTGTTCATGTTGATGTGTTAGTTGCTGAGGTGTCTTTAACCGATGATTTACAATATGGGGTAGAGTGGTTTTTAAAAAAAGAGCTAGGCGGTACACTAACAGATATGGCTTTTGATGCTTCTGATGCGGCTTTATTAGCATCTGGTTCAGGAGCTGCTTTAGGTGTTTTGAGTTTATCTGATGATAAATTTGTGTCTATGCAATTGTTAGCCAAGGAAAGTGATTTTAGTGTGTTATCTAATCCTCATTTGTTGGTTAAAAATGGAGCGACTGCAATGATTAATGTGGGGCAGGATATTCCTATCCCAACTTCAACCACAACAACAAATACAGCAGGGCAAAGTTCCCAAACAGATTTTCTTAGAGAAAATGTAACTATTAATTTGGAAGTGACGCCTCAGATTAGTATGGATGGAGTGGTTCAGCTGGATGTAAAGTTAAAGGATAAGCGGTTAGCTGGTTTTGAAATTGCTGGTGGTAGCAGGCAGCCTATTTTTTCAGTAAGGGAGTTAAATACTAATTTGGTGCTTGAAGATAATCAAACGGTATTATTAGGTGGTATCATTCAACGTAATATGACAGAGGAAATTAGTAAGTTGCCTCTGTTGGGTGATATTCCATATTTGGGCACGTTGTTTAGTTCTCTTACTACTAATGATGAGTCAACAGAGCTTTTCTTATTAATTACGCCTAAGCTTGTTGTTGATGCAAGTGCTGCTGAAATTTTAACTAAGGCTATATTAAAGAGTAAAAGTATCTTGAAATTTGATGAAGTTAATAGTTTGTTTCCTTTGCCTGATTTTTAATTGTATGCGTTTAAAATTTTTATGTCGCCAAGTTATTTTTATAGATGAGCAGAAACAGTGCCATTTTTTTAAAATGTCTTTTCGTTGGGATGGACATTTTAAGTTAGATTCCATTCCTTTGCTTCTTGATGGGGCTCCCTTTATTTTGTTAGTAGATTCTAAACTACCTTTTCGTAGGCAGTTGTCTTTGTCTAATAAAATGAGTAGGGAGATGATTGAAGCTTCTGGTGAGGGATTGTTTCCAGTAAATGAGGAGTCTCTATTATTTGCAATGGGGGAGAAGGCTGATAACTCTTATTTATTTGCTATTTCTCAGGCTGATATGGATGAGATTGTTTCAATAGTAGGTATGCCTGATGCCATTCTAGTAAGTGATGCTGGAGATGCTATGGTAAGGGCCATTTTAAATTGGCACGATAAAGGTGCGTTGTACGAGTTTAATGGCGAGTATAAATGGTTGACACCTGTTAAACTTTTATCATCTTTGTTAGTCGTGGTTGTATTGGGTATGTTTGCATGGGCTTTTTTTCAATGGAATGATTATCTGGAACAGAATATTCAGCAGGAAGCTAAGTTGGTTGGAGAGGTTAAAGAAAAAGTAGCTCCGTTATTAATAAAGAAAAAAGCTATTTCCCATATGCGTGTTTTAGTGGAAGCAAAAAACAAACTAACGAGTTTGGCAAGTGATAGTCAGCTGAGTTTGATTCTACCTATTTTAGCTGATATACCTGAGGATAGTTATGTTACCGAAATTAAATTAGCTGAAGGAAAAGTTGAGGTTTCGGGTTGGGGGCATGGAATAGATAGTTGGCTGGAAAGGCATCAGATAAATAAGAATAATTATGAGGTTAATGCTTTTCCTAAGAAAGAAATGTTTACCTTATGGGTTGATCCACCTAAATTATAGCCCTTATGGATTGTTGCTAATATTGTAGGGGCAATCCTTTGTGGTTTCCCTTATATGGTGGTGAATGTAGATATAACCTGTGTTGTAAAAAAGGATGCCAACAAGGGGCATCCCTACGGACATAGTTTTAAATTTTATGGGGAAGATAAAATATGCTTAAACCCAATATTCTTATTACTGGGGCCACTGGTTTTGTTGGGCGGCAGTTAGTTACAGAGTTGTTAGTACAAAAATTCTCGGTTTTTGCCATAGTTCGAGACGAGGGTGCTGTTGTACCTATTGGTGCAACAAAAATTATTAAAGGGGATCTAACGACTATTAAAGACTGGCTTCCTGTTTTACAAAATATAGATATTGTTATTCATCTGGCAGGACGTGCGCATATTGTGGATGACTCGGTGGCAGATCCGCTGGCTGAATTTAGGAAAGTAAATACTAAAGCCTCCTTAAAGCTAGCAAAGCAAGCTGCAGAAGCTGGTGTAAAGCGATTTGTTTTTATAAGTTCTGTTAAAGTTAACGGCGAAATAACTTGTCTGGATAAACCATTTAAGCCTGATGATCATTTTGTACCGGATGACCCTTATGGGTTATCTAAATATGAAGCGGAGCAAGGAGTGATGGCTTTAGCGAAAGAAACAGATATGGAAGTAGTAATTATTCGGCCGCCATTGGTTTATGGTCCTGGGGTAAGAGCTAACTTTGCATCGATGATAAGGTGGGTGGATAAAGGTGTTCCTTTACCTTTTGGGGCTATTCATAATAAACGCTCTCTTGTTGCTCTTGATAATTTAGTTAGTTTTATTATTTGTTGTATGAAGCACCCTAAAGCAGCTAATGAAATATTTCTGATTTCAGATGGTGAAGATGTTTCTACAACTCAATTATTAAAGAAAGTTGCTGATGCTCTAGGAAAGAAAACAATGTTGGTCCCTATTCCTGTAGAGTTAATGAGATGGGTTGCTAAGCTTTTTGCTAAAAGAGGTATGGCAAATCGTTTATTTTCTTCGTTACAGGTTGATAGTTCAAAAGCTTATGATTTATTGGCTTGGGAGCCTATGACTTCAATGGATGAACAATTACAAAAAACTGTAAATGCCTATTTAAATGAAAAGATTATTTGATTTGTTTCTCGTATTAGTTGGAATGATTATTTTATTATTACCTATTATTATAGTGGCAGTATTAGTAAAATTAACTTCAAAAGGCCCTGTATTATATTGGTCCGATCGTGTTGGGGTTGGGTGTGCTATTTTTAAGATGCCTAAATTTCGAAGTATGAACGTTAATACCCCTGTAGTGGCTACTCATTTGTTAAAAGACCCTAAAAGTGTTTTAACGCCTGTTGGTGATTTTTTACGCAAAACTAGTTTAGACGAATTGCCGCAATTATGGTGTATTTTAAAAGGTGAAATGAGTTTTGTTGGTCCAAGGCCTGCTTTGTTTAATCAATATGACTTGATTGCATTACGAGGCCAAAATAATGTGGATGAATTATTACCTGGATTAACAGGTTGGGCTCAGGTAAATGGGCGTGATGAGCTGCCAATTCCTGAAAAAGTTGCTTTGGATGTGATCTATATGCAGCAACAATCTTTTTTGTTTGATATAAAAATCATATGGCTTACTTTTTTAAAGGTGTTGTTGCGTGATGGGGTGTCTCATTAAATTAATAATATTTTTGATTAGGCCGTACAAAAATTAGAATGAAAAAATTAGCCTATTGGTTCCTTAGTCTTCCTCGACATACAAAAGCAAGTATTTTAGTTGGTATGGATATTGTTTTTGTTGTACTCGCTTTGTGGTTGGCATTCTCATTGCGTTTGGGTGAGATGTATATGCTAAATAAAAATATTTGGGTGTTGTTTTTTATAACGCCTTCTATAGCAATTCCTGTTTTCTTAAAGTTTGGCTTATATCGCGCTATTATCCGTTATATAGGAGGGCGTGCTTTATGGGCTATTTTTCAAGCAGTCATAATTTATAGTTTAGTCTTTACAGTTGTTGTTTTTCTGATTGGGTCTGAGTTAGGTCTTGTGCCTCGAACGGTGCCATTTATAAATTGTTTGGTGCTTTTGCTGTTGGTGGGTGGGAGTCGATTCATCGCTAGGTGGATATTGTCAGATGTTTACGCAAAATTAAGTGGAAAGGTGTCACAAGAACGGCAGGATAAAACAGTAATTATTTATGGGGCGGGGAATGCGGGTGTACAGCTGGCCTCAGCTTTAGGTTATGGGCAAGACTTTAACCCAGTTGCTTTTATTGATGATGATAAGGCATTGCAAAAGCAAAAAGTTAATGGTTTGAGGATTTATCCTTTAAGTTCTTTAAATTATTTAATAGAACGGCATGGTGTAACTGAGGTTTTATTGGCAATTCCTTCAGCTACTCGGGCACGTAGAAGTGAAATTATCAGGTTATTAGAACCTTACCCGGTTCATGTAAGAACTATGCCGGGTATGACAGATATTGCACAAGGTAAGGTGAAATTTGATGAGTTGCAAGAAGTTGATATTGCTGACTTATTAGGTAGAGATGCAGTTGCACCAGATAAGGCTTTGTTTGGTACTAATATTGTTGGAAAGACTGTTATGGTCACTGGAGCCGGGGGGTCGATAGGGTCAGAGTTATGCCGGCAAATAAT
>ENA-ORXI01002027-ORXI01002027.1-sediment-metagenome-genome-assembly--contig:-NODE-2027-length-15191-cov-9.061797_pt1 | contig 15191 bp, 12 predicted proteins | sample MGYA00237861_ERZ511468 | MGnify/ENA primary metagenome ERZ511468 (study PRJEB26299, sample SAMN06266213) | sediment metagenome | isolation source: Hudson Canyon methane seep mesocosm | place... | reverse complement strand
GTAACTTCAGGTATTAGAGTTGGTTCTCCAGCACTTACAGCTAGAGGAATGAAAGAAGCTGAGTTTGAAACAATTGCTGGTAAGATTGCTGACGTTTTAGATGATATCAATAATACAGAATTGCAAGCAACAGTTAAAAAAGAGTTAGCTCAATTAGCTCAAAATTTTGTTATTTATACACAATCAACTTATTAATAATAAATTGTAAATAAAGGAGAGAATCATGGAAGTAGATGGAAAAGAGTTTCTTAGAAATGTTGGAATAGAACAAGACAAGGATCGATTGACTCACGAACAACAAAAGCTTGAGGAATTAAAAAGAGCATCTGTAAAACGTGAACAAAACTATATGGACATGGACGCGGAAGCAAATAAAGAAGAATCAGCATTTGTAGATTTTTCTATAGGAAGTGATTCTCCAAGACAAAATACAAATTTAGATAATAATGTTGAAGATATTATGCTTGATACATCATCAACTAATAATAATAAGAAAAAATATATTATGTTAGGATTTGGACTTATTTTATTGTTTATAATTACAGTATTAGTAATTCGACTTATTTCAAATAATGATACACAAAGTCAATTAAATGATGTGAATAATATCAACCAAACTAATCCTGAAGTTATAAAAGAAGAAATTTTAAATAAAATTGATTCTAATGAAGAATATCAAAAAGTAATTGATAGAAAAATTGCTTTAGAAGAATCTAATGAAATTGCGCAAAAGCAAAAAAAAGAGATGAATGAAATTCTTATACCATCAGAAGTAGTTGATAATGTTCCATTAGTTTTAGATACACCTAAAGTTAAAGTAGAAGCTAAAAGAGATTTATTTGAATTAGACAAAGCAGCACAAAAAACTGTAAAACCTAAAGTGTCTCAACCAAAAGTTGTAAAAGAAAAAGTAAAAACTCAAGTAAAACCAAAAACAGTATCTAAACCTAAAAGAGAGATTATTGTACCACCAGCAAAAGAAAAGAATTTTACTAAAAAATCTACATCTTTAAATGGTTACTTTATACAAATAGGTGCATTTACAAAAACACCTAATAAAAACTTACTAAAAAGTATAACTAAAAAAGGTTACTCTTATACTGTATATAAATTAAGTATAAAAGGCAAGTTATATAATAAAGTTTTGATTGGTTCATATAAAACAAGAGCAGAAGCAATGAGAAATTTAAGTCAAGTTAAATCAGATTTTAAAAATCCTAGTGCTTATATATTAAAGTTTTAGGAATTAATAACAGATGAATTTTTATAATAAAACAATATTTCTTGATCAATTTACACCTGTGTCAATTTATCAAAAAGTAAAAAGAATTTTTGATAAAGAGATTACATTTCTTTTTGAATCATCAGTAAATAATAGTACAGATGGAAACTTTTCTTATATATTTATAGGCGCTCGTGAAAGAGTTTGGCATAAAGATTCAAAAAGTTATTATAAAAATGAAAACGGAGATATAGAAGAGATTAGTAAGAATCCATTTATATTTTTAAAAGAGTATTACTCTAAATTAGATCAATCATTATATAAACAAAAAGGTGAAGAATTAGGCATTGGATTAATTGATGGTTTTATAGGAAATATGGGTTATGATATGGTTTCTACATTTGAGCCTACTTTAGAAAAATCAATGAATAACTTACCTGATGAATTAAATATTCCGGACTGTGATTTAATTCGTCCTAAAATTGTATTAGTTTATTCTCATAAAACTTCACAGCTAACAATGGTTACATCTCTAGATGAATGTCATTCTTCATTAGACGATATAGAAAAATTTCTGCATGAACCATTTATGCACACACCTTTACAAAAAGCTACTATTTTAGAAGAGGGCTCTTTTGCTCATACTAAAGAAGAGTTTTTTGAGATGATTGCAAAATCAAAAGAGATGATTAGAAGTGGTGATGTATTTCAAATTTTAATGACAAATCGATACACTACAAAAGCCAAAATAGATAACTTAAGTTTTTATAGACTTTTACGTAGTAAAAATCCTAGTCCATATCTATTTTTATTAGAGTATGAAGATTTTTGTATTGCTGGGTCTAGTCCTGAAGTGATGGTAAGACTTACTGATAATAGAATACTTTTACGTCCAATTGCTGGAACACGTAAAAGAGGTAAAACAATAGCAAAAGATTTGGAGATGGAGCATGAAATGCTTAATGACCCAAAAGAGGTTGCTGAACATGTTATGCTTATAGATTTAGGACGTAACGATGTTGGTCGAGTTGCTAAGACTGGAACAGTAGAAGTAACTGATAAAATGAGAGTTGAAAGATATTCTCATGTTATGCATATGGTTTCTGATGTAGAAGCAAATCTTGATGATCAGTATGATATGTTTGATTTATTTGCTGCTACTTTTACAGCTGGTACTATGACAGGTGCTCCAAAAATACGTGCTATGGAACTTATAGCTGGATTTGAAAATCTAAAACGTAGTTTTTATAGTGGAAGTATCGCTTATTTTGGTTTTGATGGAAATATGGATAGCGCAATAACAATTAGAACAACACTTATTAAAGATGATTTAGTTGTATTTCAATCTGGTGCTGGAGTAGTTGCGGATTCTATACCGGAATTAGAATTTTTAGAAGTTAATAATAAATTAGCTGCAAATATAAGTACTTTAGAAGACCTAAGTAATTTATAATTAATAAAATAGACAAGGGAAATAAATTGAATAAAATTTTAGTAGCGCACTCTCCAGATGCAGATGATATTTTTATGTACTATGCGATTAAGTTCGGATGGGTTACATTAAAAGATACAGAGTTTGATAATCTTGCATTAGACATAGAAACTTTAAATCAAGCAACACTTAGAGGTGAATATGATATATGTGCAATTAGTTTTGCTCTTTATCCTTTTGTAAAAAAAGACTTTGCTTTATTAAAAACAGCTGTTAGTTTTGGTGATGGTTATGGTCCTAAAATCGTAAAACAAAAAGGTACAAAACTTAAAAGAAATTTTAAAGTTGCTTTGAGTGGTCAATATACTACAAATGCATTATTATTCAAAATTAAATATCCAGAAGCTAGAATTACATATATGAATTTTCTTGAAATTGAACAAGCAGTAATAGATGGTATTGTAGATGCAGGTGTTTTAATACATGAATCTATTTTAACTTATGATGATAAATTAGAAGTTGAAATTGAATTATGGGATATCTGGCAAGAATTAGCTGGAAAAGATTTACCTTTACCTTTAGGTGGAATGTGTTTAAGAAGAAGTATCCCTTTAAATAAAGCAATTGATTACGAAAATACACTTATCAAAGCAGTAAAAGTTGCTACTTCAAATAAACTATTATTATCAGATATGTTATTAGAACGTGATCTTATCAGAGTTGATCATGAAACTTTACAAACTTATTTAGGTCTGTACGCAAATAATGACTCTATAGAATTAAGTGAACTTCAATATAAAGCCTTAGATAAGCTTTATAGCTTAGGATATGAGCATGGATTTTATGATGAATTAATAAAATCTCAAAATTATCTAATCCCTAATGAGTATAAAGAATTGAGAAATTCTTAATACTCATATAAACTACTCTACTTTTTTATTCTCTTTAACCTCAAATACTATATACTATCACTACAAATTTAGTCAACATTAAAAAAAGGAGAAAGTATGCAAAAAAATAGTTTAAAAATATTTAATTTTATTTTTATATTATCAGTACTATTTACAACTTTAAATGCTTCACAAGGTAAGTTTACAGGAGGGTCTGCTCATAGTATGCCTGAATGGTTTAAAGATAGTTTTATGGATATTAGTGAAGATGTAGAAGAAGCTAAAGAAGAGAACAAACATGTAATGCTTTTTATGACATTAAATTTTTGCCCTTATTGTACAAAAATGTTGAATAATAATTTTAAAGAAGGCTCAAAATTACAGCCATACATACAAGAAAATTTTGATGTAATTGGAATTGATATTAAAGGGAGTAAAGAGATTGCTGTAAATGAAGATTTAGTTTTAACAGAAAAAGAGTACGCAAAGCATTTAAATGTTCAGTATACACCAACTATTATTTTTCTAAATCAATCAAATGAAGTGGTAGTTAGAATTAATGGATACCGATCTATTGATAACTTTAAATATATTTTAGATTTTGTAAAAAATAAAGAATATAAAAATATGAAACTTACACAATACATTGAAAAAGTAAAAAATAAAACATTTTATACATTACAAGAAAACAAATTATTTAAAGAGATAAATAATTTATCAAAAATAGATGGACCATTAGCTGTGATTTTTGAAGATGGTAGTTGTACACAGTGTGATTATTTACATAATAATACATTACAAAATAAAGATGTATCAATTGAGCTGAATAAATTTACAGTAGTTAGATTAGATGCTAGTTCTACTACTAAAATTACAACACCCAGTGGAAAAGTTACTACAGCGAAAAAATGGGCAGAAGATTTAGTTCTTGATTATAGACCAGGGATATTACTATTTAATAATAAAAAAGAACAAGCTCGAATAGATGCTCTTTTATATAGTTTTCATTTTAAAGAATTATTTAGGTTTGTGAGTACAAAACAGTATGTTACATATAAATCATTTTTAGATTATTTAAAAGTAAGACAAGACCATCTTTTAAAAAGTGGTACGAATATAGATATATCAGATAAGTAATATTGTAAATAGAGCCTAAAAATTATTTTATAAAGGGGATAGAATAGATTATCCTTTTGTTGTATGTACAAAAACACCATTAAAATTTTCTGGTGGAAATTTAATATAATGTTCACATCGTTCAATATAAATTTTATAAATTTTATCATTTGTTTTAGTATTATAATTATCAAGGTTTTGGAATACTATTAGTGCATCTTCAAAAAAACCACTTTGGTACATATCTAAAGCTCTATGATAAGTTGCCAACTCTTCATCCAATTCATCTCTTGTTACAGAAAAAAGTTTTTCACTTTTATTTATATTATCATAATCTATAACTTGCCAAATTTGTACTGGTTCACTTTTTCCTTTTACTAACACCAAATCTAAATATCTGAATATGTAATCTCCTGTTAATTGAATCTTTGTAAAATTTGAAATATTACATTTTGAACCATAATATTTACATAAAGACTCTAATCTTGCACCAAGATTGATAGGATCACCTATAACTGTATAATCACTTCTCTGACTAGAACCCATTTCTCCCGCAATAGCAACACCCGTATTTAATCCTACCCCTATATCAATGATTGGAATTCCTTGGTCATCACTCATTTTTACAACATCTTTAAACCGAGGATCATTTCTCAGCTTTTCATTCAATTTTTTTATTGCATGTAATTGATTAAGTGTGGCAATTAATGCTTTATCCGCATGATTTTTAACATCTCCAGGTGCATTCCAATATGCCATAATTGCATCACCAATAAATTTATCTACAGTACCTTCTTCTTTTATTATGATATCTGTCATTGGATCCATATATTCATTCATAAATTCAATTAGAACTTGGGCACTGGGCATTGCTTCACTTATGTTTGTAAAACCTCTTACATCACTAAAAAATACTGTTATCTCTTTACTATTTGCAGAAAATACATTTGACTCTGGATTTTCTAGTAGAGATTCCATGACATCTTTTGATACTTTAGAAGCAAACTTTTTCTTTATTATGGCTTCATTTTTGACTTCAAACATATAGTCTAAAAAGGTTGCAACTAGTATGGATAGAATGACTGTCGTAAGTGGTAAAATTGTATTAACAATAATTCCAAAGTGAAAAAGTGTCTGAAAACTTGCAAATAAAATCATACCAATAAAAGAAAACAAAACAATTGGATTAAACCAAAAGGGGGTGAATGTTACTAAAATAGTAGCAAAAATAGCAATTAAAAATATAACAATGAGATTTGCTCCATCTACCCAATTAGGTCTTGATAAAAAATCCCCTGTAAGTATATTATCTATTGCATTTGCATGTACCTCTACTCCTGGATAAACTGATTCAAAAGGCATTGCTCTTAGGTCATTAAGTCCAGCAGCGGATGTACCAATGATAGCTACTTTTCCTTCTATATCAGCAGTATCAAATGAACCCTTGTATATATCTAGTGCTGAAATATATTTGAAAGTTTTTGTCGGACCTCTGTAATTGATAACTAATCTACCATGTCTATCTGTAGGAATTTTAAAATCCCCAATTTGGATATTTTCAACTCCTAGCTCACTATAATTTATAAAAACTTTACTAATTCCACTTGATACTCGAATAATTTCTAAAGCTAGAGAGGGAAATATTTGATCATCATACCTTATCACCATTGGAACACTTCTAACAATACCATTATCATCAGGAATATTATTAAAAAATCCACTTGTATAGGCACTATCTTGCAGTGTTGAATGGTTTAAAATAGTTCCTTTTGCACTAATAAGCATATCTTGACCAATATTTTTATTTTTTTCTATAATTAGTGCAGGAATATTTAAGTCTTCTTTTTTTATAAATTTTTTATCTTCAAGTTCAAATTGGTATCCTAAAACTGTTGGTGTTTGGGATACCGCAGTATTAAAAATTTTATCGTAGTCTGGGACATTTACAGCTTCTATATTAAAATCTTTTAAGACCTTATGTGGTGAACTTTGATCAACTTCAGCAAAAACAATATCAAATCCAATAACACCAACACCAGAAGCTGTAAGATTTTCTAATATTTGAGCAATTTTATTTCTAGGCCAAGGCCATTGTCCTAGTTCTTTTAATGATTCTTCATCTATATCTATAATTACTATACTTTGACTATCTTTCTCAATACCTCTATATATAAACATATAATCTTTTAATTTATTATCAAAACTTTTTACAGCACTAGGATAGTATATATTAAAGATAGAAACGAGCATAGCCACGCATATAGCTACAAAAGAATAAAGGAAAAACTTTTTTAACAACTTTTTAAATTTACTTCTATTAAATTTCATGATACCTATCTTAAAATGGAACTTTTTTTTCTATACTATTAAAACTTCTATTAAATTAAACTTTTAAATAACTTATTAAACAAATGTTATAATAACTAATGACAAAACTGATAAATTTTAAAAAATACACATCGATTCATATTGGTGGAGAATATGATGTTAAAATAATAGATACAATTGCAGACTATTCTGAATATAAAATATTGGGTAGAGGACACAACTCCCTTGTATCTAATAATCCACCACCCTTAGCTATACTTGGGGATACATTTGATTATATAATTAAAAAAGATGGTTTTCTTATTGTAGGGGCTGCAACATCGAGTGGAAAATTATTAACTTATTGTAGAAAAAACAATATTGCACATTTTGAATTGTTGGCAAAACTACCAGGAAATATGGGTGGACTTATTAAAATGAATGCAGGTTTAAAACAATGGGAAATTTTTAATTATCTTCATTCTATCAAAACACAAGATGGTGAGTTATTAAAACAAGAGATACCCCACTCTTATAGACATACTGAAATAAATGGTATTGTTTATGAAGTAACTTTTAAAATGGAAGAGGGTTATGATAAAGAACAGCAAAAACTATTTAATCAAATGAGAGATAATCAACCAAACCTACCAAGTGCGGGAAGTTGTTTTAAAAACCCAGAAGGTTATAGTGCTGGGTATTTAATAGAAAATGTTGGATTAAAAGGTTATCAAATAGGTGGAATGTCTTTTAGTGAATTACATGCAAATTTCTTAGTAAATTTAGGTGATGGTACATTTGATGAATCAATCAAATTAATAAACCTAGCGAAAACAAAAGTACTGGAAAAATTTGATGTAGAATTAGAAGTTGAGATAGAAATCATATAGGAATATAAAATGAAAATGTTAATAATAGAAGATGATGAAAATATCTTATCTGTATTAAAACGTGGATTTGAAGAAGAGAATTATATTATAGATAGTTCTTATGATGGGGAAGAGGGTGAATACCTTGCTCTTACAAACAGCTATGATATTATACTTTTAGATTGGATGTTGCCTAATAAAGATGGTATTGAGATTTTAGAAAATGTTAGGGCAAAGGGTATTACTACACCTATTATTATGCTCACTGCTCGAGATGAAATAGACGATAAAGTAAATGGGCTTACAAAAGGTGCTGACGATTATGTAGGTAAGCCCTTTAGTTTTAAAGAGTTATTAGCTCGGGTTAATGCTTTATACCGACGCTCTTTATCTACAATAACAAATAAATTTCAATTGCATGATATAAGTATAGACATAGATTTAAAAATAGTGAGCAAAAATGATAATGAGATTACTATGACACAAAAAGAGTATGAATTATTACTCTTTTTGATTAAAAATAAAAACCAACTTGTCTCGAATGCTATAATAGAAGAACAATTATGGAATAATGAAGAGTATATTAATAGTAATGTTATTCAGGTAACAATATATAACCTACGGAAAAAACTAGGAAAAGAGTTTATCAAAAGTTCTCGTGGTTTAGGATATAAAATTGAAGTTTAAATTTAGAAGTATTAAGACAAAAGTCTTATTTTACTTTGGTGGAATTACAATTATTATTTTAATTTTATTTAACTTTGCACTTTATCATTTTTTAGAACAAAATACAAAACTTAGTATTCAAAATAATTTGTATCATAAAGCAGTGTATATAAATAATCAAATTTTATTAAATAATACAGAAAAAAAATTTCTTGATGGTAAACAACTTGAGTCATTTGATATGGCAATTGTAAAAGAAGGCAAAATTATTCAAAGAAAAGGTACAACAGATTTTACTTTCCTTATAAAGTTTATTGATGAAAAAAAATCATTTTTTATTTTTAATAGAGAGGATACCTTAGATGGGTTATATATCCTCCGAATTAAAGATCCATTCGTAGGTGCTATTTTATTTTATGAAAAAGATTTAAGTAGTAAGATTGCTATTAAACTAAAAGAGATAAAAGATATATTATTTGTCTTAGAACCGATACTTTTTATTTTACTATTATTTATGGTAAGTAAAGTTACAGATAAAATTTTGCAATCAATCAATAAAATTACAACTACAGCAAATCAAATATATGTTACAGATTTTTCTTCTGAAATTGCACAACCAAAATATGATGATGAGATAAAAGATTTAGTGGATTCCTTTAATCAAATGATTAAAAGATTAAAAGGTGGAGTAGAATTATTACAACAATTTAATAGTGATGTCTCCCATGAATTAAAAACTCCCTTAACTGTAATTAAAGGTGAAATTGAACTTACTTTAAATAAATCTAGAGATGAAAAATATTATATAAATACATTAAAAGTTATTGAAAGTGAAACAGAACAAATTCAATCTATTGTAGATAATCTTCTTTTGCTTACTCGGTATACAAAAGAAAATATAAAACAGACTTTTCAAGAAGTTAGTATAGACTCTATTCTTTTAGTCGTTATTGAAAAATTTAATATACAATTAAAAGAAAAAAATATTAAATTACATATTAAAGAATTTGAATCTATTACACTTCATGCAAATGCGATATTAATCACAACAATTTTTTCAAATTTAATTGATAACGCAATTAAATACTCTTTAAATAATACAAATATTACTATATCTCTATTAAAAAAGGAGAAAATGCATTTTATTATAAAAGATGAAGGAATTGGAATAACAGAAGAGCATTTAGAAAAGGTACAAAATAGATTTTATAGGGTTGATGAATCTCGAAACAAAAAAATAAAAGGTTTTGGTTTAGGATTAAGTATTGTTAAAAATAGTATCTCTTTACATGATGGAAGTATTCAAATATCATCAAAAAAAGATTTTGGAACAACGATAGAAGTTATCTTGTAAATAAAGATAAATTGCATTATGCAATTAAAATAATAAGTCTATATTTTTTATAGTAATATTCTTATACTATAACTAAAGGATTTATTATGAAATCAATTAAATGTGCCTCGTTAGATGGTATAGATGCAGTAAGTATTGATGTTGAATCGACATTTACAAAAGGACTCCCCAGCTTTAGTATTGTAGGAATGGCAAATACTGCTATTCTTGAATCCAAAGATAGAATCAAATCTGCATTATTAACAAATGAATTTAAATTTCCTCCTAAACGTATTACTATAAATCTATCGCCATCAGAAATAGCAAAAAAAGGTAGTCAAGTAGATTTATCTATAGCATTACTAATAGCTTTACAAGAAACAAAAGTTGATATGAAAGATTTTTACGTTTTTGGTGAATTAGGATTGGATGGCAGTTTAAAAGACACAAAATCTATTTTTGTATTAATTCTGTCATTAGTAAGGCAAGGCATAATACAAAATGTTTTAATTCCTAAAGAATCAGTTTCTAAAATAGCAACAATCCCAAATATTAATATCTATGCAGTAGAAAATTTAAATGAGGCTATTACATTTTTTCAATCTAAAGAGAAAAATCCTTATAAAGTAGAGAATAAAATTTTTGCGTATGAAAATATTAATATTAATGGAGAAAAGTTTTATTTTGCACAAAATTATATCAATGATTTTAAAGAAGTAAAAGGACAAAGTTTAGCTAAAAAAGCTGCATTGATTAGTGCTGCAGGAAATCATAATATAATTTTTGAAGGAAGTCCGGGGTGTGGGAAAAGTATGATTGCTAAAAGATTAAAAGATATCTCTTCCCCCATGAATTTGGAAGAGATATTAGATATTGCTAAAATGGAGTCGTTACAATCTAAACACCCAACATTTCAGCCTAAACGTACGTTCATATCTCCTCATCATAGTTCAACAAAAGCTTCTATTGTTGGAGGTACTCAAATAGGAGAAGTCGCTTTATCTAATCATGGTATATTATTTTTTGATGAATTACCTCATTATGCTAAAAGTGTTTTAGAAGCGATGAGAGAACCTTTAGAAGATAATGAAATATCAATTTCTAGAGTTAATAATAAGATTAAATACCCTACAAAATTTCTTTTTGCTTGTGCGATGAATCCTTGCCCTTGTGGAAACTTACTTGCTCAATCTAAAGAGTGTAGATGTACATCTATAGAAATCCAAAGATACAAAAATAAAATATCAGATCCTTTCTTAGACAGAATTGATTTATATGTAACAATGAATGAAGTTACAAAAGATGATATAAGTGATGTGACATCTTATGAGTTACATAATAAAGTAATAGGTGCATTTAAGATACAAAAATTAAGAGGTCAAAAAGAGTTAAATGGAAAGTTAAATGATGTAGATATCAAAAAATATTGTGTATTAACAAAAGAGGCTCAAAATATTTTAGATATATCTATAACAAAATTTGTTTTATCTTTTAGAGCTATTAATAAGGTATTAAAAGTATCAAGAACAATTGCTGATTTAAACTCAAAAGAGTTAATCGATACCTCACATATCATTGAAGCTTTAAGTTATCGTAAAAGATAGTTTAGTTTTGATTCCAAGCTTTAATAAATGATTTTTTTTCATAGTACATAGCTGAACACAATTGGGTAAGACCAGTTTTAGTTAAAATATATTTTACTTTTTTGGGCCATGTATCTCTGTAGTTAAATGAATTTTTATGACCACCTATTTTATTGGCAAACTCTAAATTTGTTTCAATTGAAAATAGTGTTTTAATGCCTTCTTTTTTAATCTTTTCTTCTAACCATAATTTAGTATTTCTAAAAGGTGAATATTTATGGTTTTTACGAATCCATTTTGTTAAAAAATCCTCAATATTTTGTAACTTTGCTTCTTTGAATTTATCTTTATTATTGATAAAATAATCAAGATTTTGTTTTGAACCTGCAATAGAAATAGGACGATAATCTTTTTTTAAACTTTTAGGTCTTTGTTTCCAAATCAGATTACTACATTTATTTTGCTCTTTTGGTGAATAAAGTGCTTTTTTATTTTTATCATTGTTACAGTATGGAATATTTAATGCTGGTAGTTGAATTTCATTTTTATTTGCACCTAGGCTTAAAATATTACCAGTTATCTGCGATACATAACCACTTCCATAACCAGACTCTAGACCTGCTATAGCTAATATTACTGCTGGAGGAGTTTTGTGTTTTATTGAAAGTTGTATAACATCATATGTAATTGAAGAATAGAAATTTTGTACATTTGCAAATTCTCTATACTTGAATTGTTGTGCATGGGATAGTGTTATAAGGGTAATTAAAAATAAGATATTTTTCATATTGAAGAATTTAAATTATATAAAAAAAAAGAGACTTAATATTTGAAATCAAATATAAGTCTCCTTTTTAAAGAAGAGTGAAAATCACTCTCTTATACGATATTAACCGTTTCTCTTTTTCATAATTTCTTCAGCAACATTTTTAGGAACTTCCATATATTGATCAAAAATCATAGAATAAGTTGCTCTACCTTGAGACATAGATCTTAAGTCTGTAGAGTAACCGAACATTTCAGATAAAGGTACTAATGCAACAACAAGTTTAACACCAGCTCTATCATCCATAGATTGAACTAGTCCTCTTCTTTTGTTACAATCTCCAATAACGTCACCCATGTAATCTTCAGGTGTTTCAATTTCAACTCTCATCATTGGTTCAAGGATAATAGCTTGTGCTTCACCTTGTTTACAACCAGCTTTAAATCCCATAGAAGCAGCAAGTTTAAATGCCATTTCAGATGAATCTACATCATGGTAAGAACCATCATAACAAGTAACTCTAATATCAACTAGAGGGTAACCCGCTAAAACTCCGCCAAGCATTGTTTCTCTACAACCTTTTTCAACTGCAGGAATATATTCTTTTGGAATTGCTCCACCTTTAACTTCATTAACAAATTCAAAACCAGCTTCGTTTGTTTCTTCAGCAGTCATAGGCTCAATTTTTAAGTAAACATGTCCATATTGACCTTTACCACCAGATTGTTTAGCATATTTGTATTCTTGGTTTACAGCATTTTTAATTGTTTCTCTATAAGCAACCTGTGGAGCACCAACTTCAGCTTCAACAGAAAATTCTCTTTTCATTCTATCTACAAGAATTTCAAGGTGTAACTCACCCATTCCTGAAATAATAGTTTGACCAGATTCTTCATCAGTTTCAACTCTAAATGATGGATCTTCTTGTGCAAGTTTACCTAATGCAATACCCATTTTTTCTTGATCGGCTTTAGTTTTAGGTTCAACAGCAACAGAGATAACTGGTTCTGGGAAATCCATTCTTTCTAATACAACTGGATCTTCAGCATCAGCTAATGTATCTCCAGTAATTGTTGTTTTAAGACCAACAACAGCACCGATTTCACCAGCATATAATTCTGTAACTTCTTCTCTTTTAATAGCATGCATTTTAAGAAGTCTACCGATTCTTTCTTTTTTCATTTTTGTTGAGTTCATTACGTAAGTACCAGATTTTAAAACACCTCTGTATATTCTTGTAAATGTAAGTTGACCAACAAATGGATCTGTCATAATTTTAAATGCAAGTCCAGCAACTTTACCGTCATCAGTTGATTCAACAACAACAGCTTCACCTTCTTGTGTTTCACCTTTAATATCTTCAACTTCTAGTGGAGATGGTAAATACATAGCAACAGCATCAAGTAAAGTTTGTACACCTTTATTTTTAAACGCAGTTCCACAAGTCATAGGTGTAATAGTCATATTTAAACAACCTTTTTTAAGACCCATAACGATTTCATCTTCAGATAATTCACCCTCTTCAAGGTATTTTTCCATTAAATCATCATCAGCTTCAGCAGCAGCTTCAACCATTTGTTCTCTGTATGTTTCAGCTTGATCTTGTAACTCTGCAGGAATATCTTCAACGTGGTAGTTAGAACCCATAGCAGCATCTTGATCCCAAACGATAGCTTTCATTTGTACTAAATCAACAACACCTTGGAAGTTTTCTTCAGCACCGATAGGGATTTGAATAGGAATAGCATTAGATTTTAATCTCTCATTTACTTGTGATTCAACATTAAAGAAGTCAGCACCAGTTCTATCCATTTTGTTAACAAAAATCATTCTTGGAACTCTATATTTGTTTGCTTGTCTCCAAACAGTTTCAGATTGTGGTTGAACCCCACCAACTGAACAGAATACTGCAACAGCACCATCAAGAACTCTCATAGATCTCTCAACTTCAATAGTAAAGTCAACGTGACCCGGAGTATCAATAATGTTAATCATTAATTCTTCGTTAGTTTTAGGGTGATTCCAGTTACAAGTTGTAGCTGCAGAAGTAATAGTAATACCTCTTTCTTGCTCTTGTTCCATCCAATCCATAGTTGCAGCACCATCATGTACTTCACCAATTTTATGTTCAACACCTGTGTAGAATAAAATTCTTTCTGTAGTTGTTGTTTTACCAGCATCAATATGAGCTGCAATACCAATATTTCTAAGTCTGTTTAGTGGTGTTTTTCTTGCCATCTAATATGTTCCTTTAGTTAATTTATCAAAATTTTTGTGATTATACCTAGTTTTTACTTAAATGTTAAACATAGTTAAGTAATTTGCTTATTAATTTATATGTTGTAGGGAGAAGAAAATATTTATAGTAATTTATAAACATAAAAAAAGGGGAAGTAAATGAATACTTCCCCTTTTTGATGTATAAAATAGTTATAAAACTATAATATTACCATCTGTAATGAGCAAAAGCTTTATTAGCTTCAGCCATTCTATGCATATCTTCTTTCTTCTTGAAAGAGTTTCCTCTTTCATTTGCAGCTTCGAATAATTCGTTAGCTAATCTTTCAACAGATGTTCTTTCATTTCTTTTTCTAGAAATGTCAACAATCCATCTAAGTGCTAAAGTTTGTCTTCTTACAGGTCTAACTTCAACAGGTACTTGGTAAGTAGCACCACCAACTCTTCTAGATTTAACTTCTAAAAGTGGTTTGATATTTTCGATTGCTTTTTCAAACAGTTCGAAACCAGAATCTTCACCTCTAGCATCTAAATTTGCAATTGCACCATACATGATTTTTTGCGCGATAGATTTTTTACCATCAAGCATAACTGCATTGATAAACTTAGTGATTAATTTACTATTGTAAATTGGATCAGCCATTACTTCTCTTACGGGAGCTTTTCTTCTTCTCATTATCTAATCCTTCTAGTTATTTTTTTGGTTTTTTAGTACCGTATTTAGATCTTGCAACAGTTCTGTTTGCAACACCAGCAGTATCTAAAGCAC
>ENA-ORXI01002026-ORXI01002026.1-sediment-metagenome-genome-assembly--contig:-NODE-2026-length-15192-cov-7.534436_pt1 | contig 15192 bp, 6 predicted proteins | sample MGYA00237861_ERZ511468 | MGnify/ENA primary metagenome ERZ511468 (study PRJEB26299, sample SAMN06266213) | sediment metagenome | isolation source: Hudson Canyon methane seep mesocosm | place: USA:Hudson... | reverse complement strand
TCAATTAGTTTTAGTGGTGATGGTACTACAGCTGGTACATTAAGTACTCTTACAACTGGTGCAACAGTAACTGCTAACGCTGTTGCTGCTCAGGGATTGACAATTACTGGCGACCGTGGGCAAGAAGCTGTTGCATTAGCTGGCGGCGAAAGTGCTAGTGATGTTGCTGATGCAATTAATGACCGAATCCAGCAGTTTACCGCAGAAGGCGTTTTTACGCAGACATGGGGAAGTTTTGGCTCAGGTGATGGGCTGTTTAGTACACCTCAAGGCCTGGGTATAGCCCCCGATGGAGATATCTATGTTGCTGATACCTTTAATCATCGTATCCAAAAATTTAAGCGGGTAGAAAACCCAAGCAAAAGCAAAGCCATAGTCATAGCCGCAGGCGGCCCCTACAAAGGTAATACCTTGTGGAACGCCACAGAAATGTCAGCTAACTTCGCCTACTTCACTTTAAGCAGCCAGGGCTACAACAAAGACGAAATCTACTACATCAGCTCAGATTTACAGTTAGACCTGGACTTTAACGGTGAACCGGATGATGTCGATGCGGATGTGAGCACTGAAAGTGTAAAAAAAGCCATTGTAGAATGGGCAGCAGATGCAGATAATTTATTACTTTATTTAACCGATCACGGTGGAGAAAGCAGTTTTCGTTTAAATGAAAACACCATACTTACAGCAACTGAATTAGATCAATGGTTGGATGAATTACAACAAACGCTGCCAGGGCGGCTCACAGTTATTTATGATGCATGTGAATCGGGTAGTTTTCTGCCAAAACTCACCGCACCGGCTGGCAAAGACCGCGTAGTGATCACCAGTTCCAATCAAGCAGAAAATGCCTATTTTTTATCACAAGGCTCCGTCTCATTCTCCAACTTCTTCTGGAGCCACATTTTCAATGGTGAAAATCTGTCCGATGCCTTTAAACTCAGCTCAGACTCCATGGCAGAATACCAAGAGCCTCAGCTGGATGCAAACAACAACGGTATCGGTAACGAAGCAGAAGATTATGCATTGATTAGCAATCGTTTTATAGGTAACGGCATAACGCCACATGAAGATGCACCTGAAATAGGTCAAGTAACGCCGACACAACAACTACAAGAAAGTGGAAAAGTAGAAATATGGGCTGATAATGTGTCTGTCGATAAAGGCAGCGCCGGAACCAACCGAATCAATCGTGTCTGGGCAGTGATAAGGCCACCTAACTTCCAGCCCGGCGCAGCTTCAAATCCCATACAAGACTTACCTGTCATCGAACTCTATCCAACAGCTATTGATGGCCGCTATAGTGCAGATTATGATCAATTTAATATCCCTGGCACTTATCAGGTAACCATTTACGCCAAAGACAGAAATGCCCGATCGGCTTCACCTCAGCAAACTCAGGTTATTGTAGAAAGTGGACTAAAACGAAAAGCCATTATTCTAGCGACTGCAGAAAGCACAGATAGTCTATGGCAAGTGAGTCAGCAAAACAGCCAAATAGCCTACCAAGCATTTAAGCGACAAGGTTATCATGACGATGATATCTACTACCTCAGCCATGCAGGTACAGCAGGTATTGATGGCACTCCCAGCTTAAGCAATATTAACTTTGCCATTAACCAATGGCAACAGAATAACACTCAGGACCTAACCCTCTATATCATAGGAAAAAATCAGCCAAACCAGACCCTCACGCTTGCTGAAAATGATACGCTGGACTATGAAACACTTAACAACTGGCTAGATGCACGACAACAATCCATACCGGGGTTGCTCAATATAATTTACGATGCCAGTCAATCCGGATTACTTATTGAAAAACTATCCAAACAAAAACGAATAGTTATCACTAGTAGTAAAGAAAATCAAAGTGCCCATTATATTAATGATGGAGAACTGTCTTTTTCCCACCTATTCTGGAATAAAGTATTGCAAGGTGCCAATGTACGAGATGCTTTTAGAACGGCCAGTAATAGCCTTCGTACAATAAGCAGCGAGCAAACGCCACAGCTGGATGATAACGGGAATGGCTTAGCTAATGATGGAAACGATGGCCGAATCGCCAGAAATTACACATTAGGGCAAGGCGTCTTTGTTGCAGAAGATGAACCCCAAGTTGTTGATTACACTGCAAGCCAAACACTCAACGGAACTGATACAGCGGGTTTGTGGCTTGATGTGAGTAGCGTAACCCCCGTTAATGAAGCCTGGGCTATTATTAAACGTCCCGATTACGCGGAGGCTGATAACAAACAAGCTATCACTGAATTACCCAGCGTTAAACTCAACTGCATTAATAATCATTGTCAGGGACAATACAATGAATTTGATAGAGAAGGAGATTATTTAATTAGCAGTTATGTCAAAGATCATGATGGCAACTTCAGTCAGGTCAAAGGGAGTATTATCACAAAAGCAAGCGATGAAATACCTCATCAGGGAGCTTATTATGATGATAAAACCAAGATATTGAGATTACACCAAGTACAGGCAGGTAATGACAATTATTATGTAGAGTTAAAGGGTAATAGTGAATATGTTTTTAGCCTTAATGCATTTAAGCCTATTGGGATATCAAGCAATCAAAATAATGCCAGTTATCAATTAAATAATAAACAGTTATCAATACCTAAAGTTCATGCCTTTGATAGTTATTATAATATAGATATGCAGCATTCAGGGGATTGGCATTTTTCTATTACGGGTGTTCAGCCAGAGTAATGAAACATATGTCACGATATTGGACAAAATAAATTACAGTACATTACTAAATGAGGATAGTGACGATGAAACCACTTGATGCACATTCCCGTGATTTTTCATTACCAGAAAAAACCAATTATTTGGCTCGTACTCTCTGGTTCATATTTCTGACCGTGCTACTGTTTAACGCAATAACAGTTAGAGCCGATACTCAGGTGAGTTTTGAAAAGCTTTGGCCAAAACTAGCGCAACCCTGGTATTTTGATGACCCTAAAGATATTGCTTTGGATAATGTTCACGATTTTGTCTATATAACAAATGCAGGGAATAATTCTATCAGTAAGTATACTCAGTCGGGTGAATTTATTAAGCAATGGATATTGACTTTTGCTGGTGAGCCAGCAACGCCATCAGCCATTGCGGTTGATCAGGATGGTTTTGTTTACGTTGTAGATGCCGGACACACTCGAGTTCAAAAATTTGATAGTAATGGTGACTATGTAGCGGATATTTTACTGGACTTAACTGATTTAGGTATCGAATTAAACTCTATTGCCGGGTTGGCATTTTCATCAAATGGCTCGTTATATCTGGTTTCTGCTGGCCAGGAAAACAATGGGAGTGATAGTCGTCACGCAGTATGGAGCTTTTCTCAGCAAGGAAAATTTATTCAAAGCTGGGGTGAGTTTGGAAGTGCGCCTGGAAAGTTAGGACATTATGAGTCAAATGATTCTTTGGGGCCTAATGATATTGCTATTTCCAATAGCGGGCAGGTCTATATTGCTGATACCTGGAATCAGCGTATTCAAGTTTTTAGCTTATCAGGTGAATATATTACTGGGTGGGGAGTAGAAGGGAGTGAATCAGGACAATTTTATATGCCTATCAGCATCAGTATAGATAGTAAAAATAGAATTTATGTGGGGGATAGTGACTGGCGTGCTGAAAATATCCAGCGTTTTACTGAAGACGGTATATTTATCGACAGTTTTTTTAGTCCGGTAGGGAATCCTCAAGGGCTTGCTTTAAATTTTAACGATAGTTTATTTGTTGCAGATGCCTCAGTAAATCGTGTTTTTCAATTAGATACGCAAGGTAAATTAGTATCCAGCTGGCAAAGTGCCAGTGATAAAGAGGGTTATTTTAATTTACCCTTAGGGATTGATGTTGATACTGAGGGTAATATCTACGTGGTAGATAATGGTAATAAACGGATACAAAAATTTTCTTCTGCCGGAAACTTTGTTGATAGTTGGATAGGCAATAGTTATGCTTTTGACAGAGGAGGTTTTGATGACCCTGGATTTATTGCAGTAGGCACTGATGCTGTTTATCTAACTGATAGGGATAAGATAATTAAATTTGACCATGCAGGAAAGCATATTGCTACGTGGACTGATAATATCAATACAGGTGTGATTTTTGGCATAACTATAGATGATAATGGAATTATTTATGCGTCTATGGAAGTCGAACAAAATGGGCAATTTTTTCAGCGTATAGCTGTATTCAATCATACCGGACAGTTTCTACATAGTTGGCAATGGCAAGTTGATGCATGGGATGGTCCTAGAGGTTTGGAGGTTGGGGATGATGGTTTTTTGTATGTTGTTAGTGAAGATCAAATCTATAAATTTGATTTAGATGGTGGCTTTATAAAAAAATGGCCAGTACATGAAGAACACGATGGCAGTCCTAGGTGGTCAGCTCCTCCTGATATTACTATTGATTCAAAAGGTCAGATCTATACGATTGATAATGGAAATGTTATTCGTGTTTTTAGCAGTGAGGGTGTGTTAACCAAAGAAATCAGTCAACATGGCAGTGGGCCAGGAAGTATTAATGGCGCAGCAGGTTTAAAAATAAAAAACGGCAAGCTATATGTTTCAGACACCTATAATAATCGTGTTGAAACATTTGACCTGGGCCTAGAGGCTGTCACTACCCCAACCGATACAAATAAAGTGGATCATAAAGCCATTATCGTGGCTGGAGGTGGGCCTTATCCCGGCAACTTTATTTGGGATGATACCCAAATACTTGCTAATCGTGCTTATAGTGCCCTGCGCTTTCAAGGTTTTTCTAAAGATCAACTTAAATACCTTACCGGAGGAAATCCTTTAATTGATTTAGATAACAATGGTAATGCTGAAAATGATGCAGAAGCGGCGACTAAGATTAACTTAGAACAATCAATTGTAGAGTGGGCGGCTGATGCACGTGAAGTTGTTATTTATATGATAGATCATGGCGGTCCTGAAAAATTTCAGATTAATGAGGATGAAATTCTTGTTGCAGAAGATTTACAAAACTGGCTTGATAAGTTATCTGAAAAAATTCCCGGAAAGCTCACTGTTATTATTGAAGCCTGTAAATCTGGCAGTTTTATTCCGGTGATTAGCAAAAGCAATAGGTTTGTTATATCGAGTTCAAGTGCAGACCAGCCAGCTATTATCAGTAATAAGGGCTTAAATGCGTTTTCTTACTTCTTTTGGAATGAAATTTTAAATGGAGCCACTCTGCAGCATGCTTTTAAACAGGGGCGACAAGCAATGAGTTCACAATTAGTGCGTGGCAACCCTCAAAATGCACAATTAGATAGTAATGGAGATGTACAATTTACCTCTGCTGACCTTGCAGAGTTAGGCGATTATTGCTTGGGAAAATGTACTACCTATGCCGCAAGTTCACCAACAATACTCAGTGTAAATTCATCAACAGTTTTGCAGGGTGAAACAAATTTGAACTTGCAAATGCAAGTTCAAAGCCTTGATCCTATTCTTAAAGCCTGGGCAACTGTCGTTAGGCCGGATTATCAACATCCTGATAATGATGTACCGGTTAGTGACTTACCCCAAATTAAATTCAGTTGTGATAATAATGGGGTTTGCACAGCTAAATATGAGCAGTTTAATGTGACGGGTGATTATCATATTAGTTTTTATGCACAGGATGGTGAATATCAACTTGCTTTGCCATTAACTGCGGTTATTCAGCAGACCCAGAGCGATACGGCTGTTTATGATTCGGTTTATAATATTTTAACCTTAAATGAAGTACATGCTTTTGGACAATCTTATCGGATTGAACTATTTGACCAGGGAGATTTTAATTTTATTGTGGGTACTGTTTTACCATTAACCGAAAGCATGACTACATTTTCTGCTGATTACAACGAACAGAGTCGGGCCTTGTCTATACCCAGAGTAGACGCTTCCGGTCAGGAGTATTTAGTCAATATGAGTCATCAAGGAGATTATGTGTTTCGGGTGGATTCAGTTTCAGAGTTTATCCCGTAGTAGGACGGTTTTTCCACAATCCTGGAAAAGTAAGTGTAACCATTCAGCTTGTGAGCAGACAATGATGATGTAGGAGCGTCCGCCCTCGGCGCGAAGATAATCGATAGTTTCAGAGCAAAGAGCATTATTTTAATCGCGTCGAGGGCGGACGCTCCTACGAAGTAACAACACTAAAGAAGCTGAATATTCAACAGCCCCAGCGTAAATTAGCTGTATTGACAGGTGCATCCCATAGTTCAATCATTTCTTCATCTAACAATGTTAAGGTGATTGAGCAGCCTGCCATATCAAGCGAGGTGGTGTAATTACCAACCAGAGATCGACAAATTTCAACACCTTTGTCTTCCCAGTATTTAGCTGCCAGATTATAGATTAAATGTAATTCCATTAAGGGTGTTGCTCCTAAACCATTTATGTGAAGCAGGGCTTTTTGACCTTTCTGGGGGGATAAGTCCTCATTAATTGCATCAGCTAGTTGTGCCACAATTTCAGTGGCATTGCATAAGTCGATAGTGTCATGCCCTCGTTCTCCATGAATCCCTACGCCCATTTCTATTTTGTCAGCATCTAGTTCAAAGGTTTGTTTGCCTAAGGCGGGAACCGTGCCGCAATTCAAAGCCACACCCATGGATGCGGTCATTTGGTTAATCTTGTCTCCTAAAGCTTTACATGTAGCTAAGTCCAGTCCCTTTTCTGCAGCAGCTCCGACCATTTTTTCAACAATTAAAGTGCCTGCAACACCTCGGCGTCCTGTGCTGTGGTTTTTGGGGAGTGATACGTCGTCATCAATTAAAACAGTCTCAAAGTCACAATCTATCATTTCGCTGGCAATTTCGAAATTCATTACATCGCCAGCATAATTTTTGACAATAAATAATACACCGCCAGAATTTTCAACCGCTTCAGCTGCAGCCATCATTTGATCAGGGGTAGGGGAGGTGAATATTTGTCCAGGGCAGGCGGCATCCAACATGCCTTTGCCAACAAAGCCAGTGTGAAGAGGTTCGTGGCCAGAGCCCCCGCCAGAAATTAGTGCAACTTTGTTGGCTGGGGTTGGGGTGTTTCGTTTAACAAAATGGGGGGCTTCATTAAGTTGCACAATATCTGAATGTGCTTTTGCAAAGCCTTGTAAACTCTCTTCTAAAAAATCGTCGATATTATTAATAAATTTTTTCATCAGTAGAGCCTCTCAAGCAGTTTTATATATGTGTTCAGAGTAGCATGTGATTAAGGTGACTCGCAATAAATAACCTATCCAGATTGCGCAGAATTTTTGTTTCTGCTCAAATTATCTCAAGAGGAGCATAGCAAGCTACGTAACGATTGAGATTGTTTGAGCAGGGACAAAAAAACCAGCAAGGTGGGTGAGTTATTTATTGTGAGTTGCCTAATAGCTAATCAATTTGTAATGCACGGGTGATTTCTTGAATATCTTCCATAATCCATGTGGGTTGATAATCAATGGTTTTTAAATCTTCTCGACTGGAAATGCCGGTGAGAACCATGATGCTACGGATGCCTGTATTAACTGCACCCAAAATATCAGTATTTAAACGGTCACCAATGGCAACTGTCTGTTCAGGTGTTGCATTTAATATAGACATGGCGTGTTGGTACATGGTGGCGCCAGGTTTGCCAATAACAGTGGGAGCTTTTTGGGATGCTGTTTCCAGTGCTGCAAGGATCGCACCATTACCAACTACAGGGCCTTGCTCGGTAGGGAGTGTGGTATCCGCATTAGTCGCAATAAATTGTGCACCAGCATTTAGGTGTAATGAGGCGGTGGCTAATTTTTTCCAGCTAAGTTGCCTGTCTAACCCACAAACCACATAATCAGCCGGTTCAGATTCGATGAAAGATTGTGAGTCAGTAAGGATGAAACCTTTATCAACCAAAGGCTGTCGCAATCCCTCTTCACCAATGACAAATAGGCGCGTGGTTTTCGGTGTAGTTAATTCAGATAAATATTGTGCCGTTGCCATGCTGGATGTCAGTACTTCGTCAGCAGAAACGGTAACCCCCATTTTTTTTAGCTTGGCAATATATTGTTGTTGGGTGAGGCTGGCATTGTTGGTTGCCAGTATGAAAGATGTGTTGTTTTTTCTTAAGGTGTCAAAAAAAGGAATTAAGCCTGGTAGAGGGTCTAAGCCTTCCCATAAAACCCCATCCATATCGATAATAAGTGCATTAATGTTTTTTAGTGCTTGCATAAGTGTTGTGATGAGAAATAAAAGTATAAAAATATCGGGAGGGCCATAAATAAAATACTTACCATATAAAGAAAATGTAAGTCTCGATTTACTTTGGGTCAGATGCAGTAGTAACGGGTGGCAATGCTTGAATTGCATCAATAACAGCATCAGTAATATCTGACTTGGGGTCAATATAAAGGAAGTTTGCTTGTTTGAGCATTACAACTTGAGCTTTTTTCTGTTGAGCTACACGCCGAATGGTAGGGTCAATGCTTTGACGATAATTTTGAGCTAGTTGGTTACGTTTTTGCTGAAGCAACCTCTCGCTTTGTGCAAGCTCTTGCTTTAACCTGACTTGTGCTGCAATTGCCTTTTTTTGAAACTCTGCCTGGTCTTTCTGTGTTGGTTTCTTACCTAGTTCAAGTTTGGCTGCTTCAAGCTGGGTATTTAGCTCATCTTTGATTTGGATTAACTGTAGTTGAGTCGTATCCGTGAAGGTACGGATTTCATCTTCAAATATTTTTGATTGGCCAGTACTGATAGCAACTTTATCCAAGTCAACAATGGCAACAGGGTAGGAGGGAGTATCTTGGCAACCAGTGATTAAAGCTGAGACTGCAATTGACAGCAAGAAGATATTGATTGATTTCATTTTATTGATTCCAAGTGAGAGATGATTACAGTTTTTGGTGAAAGGGAATGTTAAGGTGGTTTTTTCCTGATTTCAATTGACAAGTCTATGTTGAAAAGGCAGTTGCTACAAGCGCTCTATAATGGGGCGGTTAACAAAAGCTACTAGACAAAGGTAATCATAAAGGGGTAGTATTGGTCAAGGCATTAAGTAAATAAAAACAAAAATGAATCCTATTCAAGTAACCGCAGGCATCGCATTTTTGATATCAAGTTTATTGATACCAACGCTAAGCAATGCAGAAGAACCTAAAGCCATAGACTTCATGGTTGATAAGCTACTTGTCGAAGGAAAAAGCCCCTTAGCGGAAGAAACCATTAATGAACTACTCAGCCCTCATCAATCAAAACGTTACAATTTAGATCAACTACAAGCCGTTGCCAAAAGCCTAGAACAAAGTATACGAGACCAAGGCTATGCCTTTTACAGGGTAGTGATCCCCCCACAGTCCTTAAACCAAGGACAAATAACACTGCGCATTATCTCGTTTTCGCTCAATGAAATAGCCGTAGAAGGCAACGACTACTTTGGCGAAGACAATATCAAAGCCAGTATGCCAGGACTTGAAGTAGGCCAATCACCCAACACCCAAAATTTATCAGAATACCTTAAAGTTGCCAACAGACACCCCTCAAAACAGATTAAACTGACCTTCAAACAAAGTCATGAAGCAGACGCCGTAGATGCCAGACTTGATGTCAACGAACAACGCCCCTACCAAGCCTCACTCATCATGAATAACACCGGGACAGACAAAACCGGTGAATTCAGAATGACCGCAGCGGTACAACACGGCAACCTATGGAATAAAGACCACATCCTTAATGGCAGCTACACCACCTCGCCAGACCATATGGAAACCGTACAACAATACGGCGTTAACTACAGCGCCCCCATATACCCGTTAAAAGGCTGGATCAGTGCCTACTATGCTTTCTCAGATGTCGATACCGGCGTTGTAGGCGGCGGTGGCGGTGGAGACATATCAGTCACAGGCTCAGGCGAAATGTATGGCATCCACTATCTACAATACTTACCCAAGCTAGGACGTTATGAACACTGGTTAGACCTAGGAATAGACAACCGTTTTTTTATCAACGACATTCGATTCATAGACCTCCTAATACAAAGAAAGACCCAAATTGGCACCAATGTCAGAAGCACACCTTTCAGTGTCCTATACAAAGGCGAATACCCCTGGCAAATAGCCCGATTAAACTACCATGTGCAATGGGTAGCCAACACCGACTTTGGTGGACATAACACTCAACTGCACTATAGCAGTTCACGGTTTAAAGCCCAACAAGACTGGGACTTAATCCGCTATGGAGCCAATCTTAATACCAATCTAGGGCAATGGTTTTTTACAGCCAATCTGACAGGACAATACAGCCACAAGCCGCTGATCTCAGGCGAACAAATAGGCATCGGTGGCAGCTACAGTGTCAGAGGCTACAATGAAAGAGAAACCAGTGCCGACACAGGTGAAGTACTCAAGCTGGAACTTTACACCCCACGCTGGCAAGGCATCAACCTGCTCACATTCTATGACTATGGTCACGGACGGCAACAAAGCACCGTGGTAGGCGAAAAAGAAAGCTGGACACTCAGCAGCGTAGGCATAGGTGCACGTTACCAATGGAAAAAACACCTGCTCGCCAGTATAGACCTAGCACATACCCTAGACCCTGGCACAGCAACAGGAGAGAGAACCAATACAGGCACAAACCGTATTCATGCCAGTATAGTCTTGCGATACTAAACAGGCAAAAGGGCATTAAGGTAGATCAAATGACACAACTCACATTACCCTCAAAGCTAATACAAAACATCCTAATCATATGCATACTCATGATTAGCACCACCGAGGCAATCGCAGTAGAAGAACTTGCAGCCATAGCCTCAATTAGTTTTTCTCGAGGAAGCAATGCCGCAGTACAAGCAGGCAAAGCCCCCAGACTCCTCGGTAAAGGCACCGACATATACCCTGGTGACAACATACAAACCTCAGAACGCAGCTTTGTCATCATTGCCTTTAATGACGGAGCCAAAATAACCGTCCGTCCCAACAGCAGTTTCAGTGTCACAGAATACAATACCACCGCCGGAAAACAACATGCAGAACTCACCTTATACAAAGGCGGAGTCAGAGCCAGCAGTGGAGAAATAGCCCGCTTAGACCCAGAAAAATACCAAATTAAAACCCCGCTTGCCACCATAAAAGCCCAACAGGCAGACTACTCCGTGCGCATCTGCGAAAAAGACTGTGAACAAGAAACCAATTTACACCAAGACAAAATCATCAAAAAAACCCAAAATGTCATCGCCCGTATCGTCGACATAAAAGGCACCGTCACCGCAGAAACTAAAAAAAGTCAAAAACCTGCACCCACCAAACCAATAGAGCCAACAAGAAAACAAAGACACCTGGTTATGGGAGCCCCTTTGTACACAGCCGATCACCTAAGTAGCCAAAAAGAAAGCTACGCCCTGCTAGCCTTTCGAGATGGCGGCAGAATGACCGTGCAAGCCGGCAGTGAATTTGATATCAGTAACTACCAATACCAACAAGAAAACAGCAAAGACCAAGCCATATACAACCTGGTTAAAGGGGGCCTGCGAGCATTAACAGGACGGATTGGTAAAGTCGAAAAAGCCAGCTACCAGATTAATACCCCCGTAGCCACAATCGGAATACGAGGCACTGGTTTTGATCTACATTGCAAAGGCGACTGTGAAGACGAAAATGCATCAGACAGACCCACAAAAAACACAGCAACTAAAATTAAACAAGGCCAAACAGAAGGGCTATACAGTACAGTCTGGCAAGGAAGCATTAGTCAAACCAACACGAGAGGACGCTTTGAACTCAGTAAGCCAAATAATAACTATATAGCCAATGAAAAAACAAAACCACAAGCATTAAAACAACTGCCTGACACTATGCGTAATAACCCCGCACCTAGACCCGATAAAGTCGAAACCAATGAAGAACACTTATTTGGCAGTGCCGCATTACAAGGCACACCATCGGGCGTTTATGTCAGCGTTCATAATGGACACGTACAATTGATAAAAGACAACCAAACGAATGCAACAACTGAAACACAAAATAAAAATGACTCCCTGGACCTAGGAAAAAATGAAGTAGGCTATATAGATACCCACGGTGAAATAGTCAGACTTGATCGCCAACAAAGCTTTCAACTGGAAGACAACTACCCACTGCCCTCTGATTTTAATGAAGACCAAGCCGATATAGGTGTTTATTCCCTATTAGCAGATAACTACGATATGCAAGAGTTCACTATTTATGAGTGCGTTTGTGACTAAATGCAAAAAAGGTAACGAAATGAAAAAGCCAGCAGAAAAACAACCACAGTTTAAAAAAAATGTCTTAAATGCCGCGATACTGCTAGCCATTGTCCATTCCACAGCCCAAGCTAACCCTAATGGTGCACAAATAGCCAATGGCCAGGTAAACATCAACACCAGCACCCCCGGTGTGATGAACATCACCAACAGCCCCAACGCCATCATCAACTGGCAAAACTTCAACATCCAGCAAAACGAAATCACCCGCTTCATCCAACAAAACAGCCAAAGTGCCGTCCTAAACCGAATAGTCGGTCAAAACCCCAGCCAAATCATGGGACAACTCCTCTCCAATGGCCACGTCTTTGTCATCAATCCCAATGGCATCGTATTTGGCGCCAACTCCATCATAGACACCCAAGGCCTGATAGCCTCAACACTCAACCTCAGCAACCAAGACTTTCTGAGCGGCAACTACCACTTCACCGCAGGACCCAACGCAGGCAATATCCTAAACGAAGGCATAATCCGCACCGGCAAAAATGGCAACATCATCCTCATTGCCCCCGACATAGAAAACAGTGAAAGTGGCATCATCTCCACAGAAGGCGGGCAAATAACCCTGGCAGCAGGGCAAGAACTCACCATCACCAACCTAGACTCCCCCGACATCCGATTTCAAATACAAGCACCTGACAATGAAGCCATCAACCTGGGAAAAGTACTGAGCAATGGCGGCGCTATAAACCTGTTTGCAGGCAGCATAACCCACAGTGGAGAACTTAATGCTGATAGTGTACAAATAGATGATCAGGGAAATATTCGGCTTGTTGCTCAACAAGACATTACCTTCACAGAGCAAAGTCAGACAACGGCCAGTAGTATACAAAGTGATGCGGGCTCAATCTCATTAGAAGCGGAAGTTGTTATTCAATCGGGGGAACTGATTGCTAACAGTCAACACTCGCAGGGCGGTGACATAAAAATCAATGCTAGTTATGGTTTTAGTCAAGGTAATACTATCAATTCTGATGGTGATAGTGGTGGACAAATTAATATTACTGCCGGTAATATATCACTTGCAGGTGAAATTAGCGCTCAAGGGAAAAGTGAACAAGGCGGTGATATCGATGTTCAATCAGATACATTCATACTGCAAAATGTTTACTCAAACCTTAATGCATCTGGAAAACAAGGTGGTAGCATCACCGTTATTGCTGATCAGCAAATAACTAGTTCAGCTTCATACATATCAAATGGAACAAATGGTCAAGGTGGACAAATTGACCTAACCGCTCCAGCCACAAAACTTTTATCTGCCCAATTAAGTGTGGATGGAACATCTAGTGGAGGTCGAATCCGTATAGGTGGTGAATTTCAAGGTGGAAAAAATTTAGTTGGTGATGAGCTACCTAATACACAAACCTTAGCCGTTTCGTTAGGAACAAAGATCTCAGCAAATGCAACTGAAACAGGTCTTGGCGGTACAGTCATACTTTGGTCTGATCAAGAATCTCTTCTTTTTCCTAACATTACGGCCACATCAGCTCATGGTGATGGTGGTTTTGTGGAATTATCTTCTGCAAATAAACTATCTTGGGGCGGTTCTGTTAATGCAGGAATTGGCGGAGAAGTACTCTTAGACCCCAAAAACATTACAGTGCAAGATGCCATTTCAGCCCAATATGATCTTACCATTGGTTATAACTATATTAACATCAGTGGATTTACCTCTAGAAATTTATATCAAAATGATACATTCGGCGCATCTGTTTCCTACCAATCTGGCACAAATCAGTTGGTAATCGGCGCTCCAGGTGATTCTGACTTTAATTATAGCGACACTGATGCTGGTATCGTTTATCTATTTAATGATCCTTTTGGTACCCCTTCCTTGGTAGGGCTAATAGGTAAAGATTTCATTGGGACTGGCAATTTTAATGTTTCTAATTTACAAGATAGGGATAATTTTGGTAGCGCGGTATCCTTGTCAGGAACGCAATTAGCAGTGGGAGCAAATTTTTCTGAGGCGGTTGGAGGAACAAACTCTAACAACAAATATGGCGCCGTCTACCTTATTGACGACCCGTTTGGTACTGCAAGTCTGACAGGAATAATAGGCAAAGATGCAGCTGGTACTGGCGATTATGATTTAACGGCTCTTTGGTTAAATGATCATTTCGGTTCATCCGTTTCTTTATTGGGAAATCAATTAGTTGTTGGTGCACTTGAGGATTCAGGTTCTGGGCTTGATGTTAATGTCAATCAATACGGTGCTGTTTACCTCTTTACTGATCCATTTACCGCACCAACACTTACCGGGGTTATTGGACACAGTTATCTTGGTGGAAATGACCTAAATTTATCTGCCAGTCTAAATACATTTGAACACTTCGGCAGTGCTGTTTCCCTATCTGGCACACAACTTATTATTGGTGCTCACCAGAGTAGAAATAGTGCTGACGATGGTAATTTTTATGGTGCTGTTTATCTAATTGACACTCCTTTTACGGACCCAACATTATCAGGCATTGTAGGTAGTGGATTTAACGCCATTGTTAATATGGCAGCATACAATTTAGATAATTCGAATTTTGGCTCCTCCGTCACGCTTTCCGGTACGCAGCTTGTCATAGGTGCGCCGGGATATGAGTCAAGTGACACTTTCTCTAACCCTGGGGCCGTATTCCTTATTGATGACCCTTTCGGAACAGCATCAATCTCTGGTGTTATTGGCTCTGGATATGCTGCTGCTGGAGACTTTGACGTAATCAATATAGAAGACAACGATGACTTTGGTTCAGCTGTGTCTCTATCTGGTGGAAAATTAATTGTAGGCGCTATGGGGGATCAAGGCTATGCAAATGTAGCGTCAAATCAAGGAGCGGTATATCTCATAGACGATCCTTTTGGCACGGCTGCTTTAACTGGCATAATTGGTCAGGGTTATAGTGACACCGGTGACTTTAATATCAATGCACTAGATGTCGGTGAC
>ENA-ORXI01002025-ORXI01002025.1-sediment-metagenome-genome-assembly--contig:-NODE-2025-length-15196-cov-9.570474_pt1 | contig 15196 bp, 11 predicted proteins | sample MGYA00237861_ERZ511468 | MGnify/ENA primary metagenome ERZ511468 (study PRJEB26299, sample SAMN06266213) | sediment metagenome | isolation source: Hudson Canyon methane seep mesocosm | place... | reverse complement strand
ATGGTCGATATCAGAATACTTGACCATATTATCATTGGTGGTGAAGAGCCAGTTTCATTGGCTGAAAGAGGGCTTATGCCGTAAAAAGTCTATCCATCTCGCTAATGCTTGAAATGAGTATTACGGGGTGGATAAAGGATTGTTACTTAACGTTACGAGTATGAAAAACTATGATGGAACATTTTTTTTTAGACTGTTTTTTTGCCTGAACACCTTGTTATATCTGCTTTGATGAGGAAAGTTGACAGAGTGGTAGCAATGAACCATAGCTGTAAAATCCGGCTGTAGGAGAAATGGTTTTCTTATCCGCTAAACTAGCCATAACTTCTGAGACGCACTATTAAGTTTTTGAACGATTAGAGGTTATTTGAAAAGCAACTTTGATTTTATTTGAAAAAATAACTTGTTGCTTATGTTATTTATTTTTAAAAAAAAAAGACCTTATAGGTATTAAATATGTTAGAAAAATATAATTATTCGTTAGTGGATAAAGATGTAAGGGCATGCACAGATGTTACTAAATTCAGAAGTAATATCGTTCGTGCTATTAAAAAGGTAAGTCCTAATGCCCAGAATATAAAAGTTGTAGCGGATGGGTATAGCTATGAATCTGAAAAATTGTCTAGCGGTGAGTTGAGGGTGCTAGGTAGGTATATATCAATGAGTTGTAAAGAGCTAAAAGATAAGGCAGTCATATCTATAGCTTCATCTAGTAAAAATCAAGATAGTCACCGGATATTTATAAGAACGACGTAAAAAATAGGCGCTTTATAAGCTTCTATAATCTAATTTGATTACCAAGTTTAAAAGCGCCTTACTCACTTACATTTCCTGTGAAGTTTGAGTGAAAGTTATTGTCAGAGTATTTTTATAGCTGTTAAGAACATTCAGGGTTGGGATCATTCGGTTATTTGTTTGATCCTAACGCTTCCTTCCCAACCATTTGTTCTAAGCTCTGCATCCACGAAGCTTTAAACGCTTCATCGCCAGCAAATAACTTATACAAATCAAGCTCGTCTTTCCGTCGACTTAACATGACTTCCTTCAGTATTTTTTCAAAGGCTAGTGCTCTGTTGTGCGGATCGGCATTGTCTTGATATTTCGTCTTAAAATCAGGATGAGTTTTGACGCTATTGGCAATATTAACGAACTTTACCCGTTGCTCTTCAGGCGTAGCACTCCAACCCTGGAACCAACGTTCGTTAAAGCTACGGATAATTTCATCAAGCGGATCTGTTTCTTCTTCACCATGTTTACCACGGGGATTTGGATTTTGTGGGTCTACTTCTGTTTCTGATTCATCTAATCCAATAGATTGATTAAGTTTTACACGCTCAAGACCATAGGAACTTAGGTCAACGGATTCAAGTAACTCATCCAATAAATCTGCATCAGGATCTTCAACTCTAAGCTTAGGTATTAAGAACTTTAGAAACCAGAATAGTTTTTCCCAGTCCACAATCTCATAGGGCATGATAGAAGCCATCTGCCCATAAATTTTGACAAACTGCTTAGCCTTAATTTTAAAGTCAATTTTGTCATCATTTTCTAGCTCAAGTTCTTGGTTAAAGCGATCTGCTGCAACATCAATAATGGGGCTAAGTGCTTGTGCATCGTCCCCATCAAAATAACGCTTAATAAAGACTTCAACTTCAGACCATTCATACACTCCGACTTCATCAAGTGCGTCTTTAAGCTCATGCAATACATTGACATCGGTGGCTTCAGATAATGACGTAGCTGTATAAAAAGGATCAAATGATTTCTTAATATCATCCACACTATTAAAAAAGTCCAACACAAATAAATCTTCCGTTTTCTTGGCTAATTTAGGTGCCGATCTATTTAAGCGTGATAATGCCTGTACGGCCATAACGCCTTGTAATTTCTTATCTACATACATAGAGCAGAGCTTTGGTTGATCAAACCCTGTGAGGTATTTATTGGCAACCACTAATAAGCGGTATTCATCAGTATCAAATTTATGGCGAGTATCATTCTCAGAAAAGCCGTTCATATCCGCTTCGGTATATTCAATGCCATCGACATCTTTACTGCCCGAAAAGGCGATCAATACTTTAAAAGGGTTGCCTTGTTCATCGAGAGTGCAATTAATTGCCTTGTAATAACGTATAGCTGTTTCTATGTTTTGCGTAATCAGCAAACCTTTCGCTTTACCCTTTAGCTTCTTGGTATTGACCACTTGCGGGATAAAGTGATTTAACATGATTTCAGCTTTGGTATTGATAGTTTGCTGGCTACGTTCAACATAAGCACGTAACTTCTTCTGGGATTTTTGACTATCAAACTGCGGGTTTTCTGCTATCGACTTTTCAATTTCGTAATACGATTTGTAAGTGGTGTAATTGGCTAGCACATCAAGGATAAAACCTTCTTCAATAGCCTGCTTCATAGAATATAAATGGAAAGGCACAAAGCTACCATCAGACTGCTGATTGCCAAACTTTTCTAGCGTGGTGCTTTTGGGTGTTGCAGTAAAGGCTAGGTAAGAGGCATTGCCTAGCATTTTACGAGAGCGCATCGCTTCCAATATTTTATCTTGTGCATCATCATCTTCATTGCTCCCCATAGCTCTGTTCATATTGTCATGAGCAGAACCACTTTGTGAGCTATGCGCCTCATCAATGATGACGGCAAAATGCTTATCACTTAAATCACTGATGCCCTCAATAATAAAAGGGAATTTCTGAATGGTGGTAATGATGATCTTCTTGCCAGTTTCTAGTGCAGTTTTCAGCTCAGACGACTTATTGGCAGGGGCAACAATATTTTTGACTTCGGAAAAATCCTTAATATTCTCGCGTAACTGTTTATCCAGCAAGCGACGATCAGTCACCACGATCACTGAATCAAATAAAGGTTGATCCAGTCCTTTAGCACCAGGGGTATCAATAGATTTAGGATAGGCTTCAATTAATTGATAGGCAGCCCAAGCAATAGAATTAGATTTACCCGACCCTGCCGAATGTTGGATTAAATAGGTTTGTCCTACCCCTTTTGTAGCGACATCATTTATCAGACTACGAACAACATTCAATTGATGATAGCGAGGGAAGAATAGCGTGCGTTTGTTGATGGGATCTTTACTGCTACCATCAAGACGAACAAAGTGCTGGATAATATTAGCGAGACTTTCTTTGCTAAACACTTCTTGCCACAGATAAGCCGTTTTATGTCCAGTAGGGTTAGCTGGATTACCTTTGCCGTGATGATGGCCTTTGTTGAACGGTAAAAAGAAAGTGCCTTTACCTGCCAGTTTAGTGGTCATGTAGACTTCATCGGTATCGACTGCCATATGCACCAAACAACGCGAAAAATTCAACAAAGGCTGTGTCACATCACGGTCTTCACGATATTGTTTTTGGCCGTGATAACGTGCTGTTTGCCCTGTCCATGCATTTTTAAGCTCTAAAGTCACCAAAGCGATACCGTTAATAAACAGCACCATATCAATTTCTTGCAGGGGATTGGCTAAGGAGTAACGTACTTGCCGAGTACAACTGAATATATTGCTGGTAAAGTTTTTCTGCACACTGTCACTACTGCTGGCTAAAGGTGCTGGGTACATCAGATTTAGGTGAGCATCATCGACACTCAGGCCTTTTTTCAGTAAATGTAAAATGCCATGTTTTTTGATTAGCCGGTCAAATCGCTCAAGGATCTTACGCTGCCAATCATTCGGACTATTACGTTTCAGCTTCTCTAGCTCTTTTTCCTGAGTGGACTTCAGAAACGACCAAAAATACTGGCTATCAATCGCGTATTGAGCATTAAAGTCAGCTGCATGCCCCATTTGATACAAACGGGCATCTAAAATTACAGGCTTCTCACTAACAGCATTTTTTAGCTCTTCCAGGCAAGAACCTGTTAAATGCTTTTCTATTGCTGATTCTAAGGCTTGCTCATTTGTTTGACTGACCATGTTTAATTAGCTCTCTACTTTAATTTTTATAATCTTCTTGTGATGATGTAACACAGCCTACATTACTGGCTCTTTAATAAAGTTGTGGAAGATAAAATATAAAATACGCTCCACAAGTATGCTTGTGGAGTCCTTGCCTTCTACAAATATACTTGTGGAGTGTATTTTTAATATCGAACTCCACAAAAACCCTAGTAGCAGTTAGCCACTCCATAAACTAAATTAAACAACCTTTCGTCCTTCTGCCAAGTTTAGTAGAGCAGGAAAGCATAATGTTGCAGAGCGGCGGCCACTACCTGCTTGTAATACCGTTAAAATACCCGCATCTCTTAATTGACGTAATAAATCAGCTGTGGTTTTTTCATGGATATTGTGTGACTGTTTAAGTTGCTTACAGGTATCAGAGCTTGAAAAAATGGGTCGGTTAAATAGAGTATCGAGTAAATAAACAGAATACTGAGAATGAGTGACCTCATGAATTTGAATCTTCATTTGCTCATATAAGGTCATTATCTCTTTTACACGGCTGCTATTTTCTTTAGCTTGATAAGTGATAGCGTTTAGAAAAAATGCAATCCAGCCATTCCAGTCACCTTCTATTGAAATGGCTTTCAGTCGAGCATAATACTCGTCTCTATTAGCTTCAAGAAACTCACTTAAATAAAACATCGGTTCAGATAACTGCTTTTTCTGGTAAAGAAATAAAGGAATTAAAATACGGCCAATACGCCCATTACCATCTTTAAAGGGGTGTAAAAGCTCAAATTGCGCATGTAAAACCGCTGTTTGTAACAGAAAGTTGGTATCATCTGAATCGGTATAACGTATTAATGCTTCTAAATGATCAGGTAAACGCAGTGGTTCAGGGGGAACAAAACTAGCCTCTTCAATTGTACACCCAGCTTTACCAATCCAGTTTTGATCACGACGGAACTCGCCAGGTTCTTTATTTTGACCCCGTACACTATCCATTAGAATACTGTGCAATTGACGAATAAAGCTTAAACGAATGGGGTATTGTGCCAAATATTCCCGTGCTTGAAACAAAGCAGAACGATAATTAGATATTTCCTGAATATCTTTAAATTTCTCGCCTTCCTTAGTCATGCCCGCTTCTTGTTCTAATACCTCATCAACAGTAGCCTGTGTGCCTTCAATTTTTGATGAAAGTACCGCTTCGCGAGTGGTTAAAGGAGAAAGCATAACAGCAGGGTTTGGAATGCCTTGCAATAAACCATCATAACGTGCCAGTTCGCTACTGGCATCAGCCACCAATGAAAACAGCAGTTGATAATTTAAATCACAGACGGGCAACTCATCTGGCTCATAAGGCTTCATTGTGCTTCCTTAGTATTAAACTGTATTTCAGGTACTTTAATTTTGCCAGTGACGGCACTGTTGATTAGGGTGGTTTTGTATTCTTTTAGTTTTTCGATTTGAGATTGTTGAAGATCTATCAAAGAATCTACCTTCGAGAACTGTCGCTCTATGAAAGAAATTATTTTTGTTTGCTCTTCTAGTGGCGGGTATGGCACTTCAATAACTCCAAACCTATCAAAATACAGTCGTAACCTCATATCCATAATGCCGCGAGAATGTTTCTTTAATTCTGTCGAACAGAAACTTGAACGAAACAGTAAATGATAAAACATTCCCTCTATTGGGCGATTAGGCCTAAGAATATCGTAAGCGGGACTTGTTACGCCATCATAATTCGATAGCCCAATTGCCCCCATCCACGCCAATAGCTTATTAACTACAATATCGCCTTTTTTAACTATCCAATAGCCATCAGTTGTTGATGCCTTATTTCCTCTTTCCTCTAATTCTCTACGTGGCTTTACTCCAATGTCAGTATAGACAGAGAGAAGTTCGTGACTATTGTTTATTTCTGAAGGCTCCATTACTAAGTTGAATATATTCTTAACCCTAAGTAGCTTCCAGTGGGCAGGAATTTCTCCCAACCATTCATATCCAGAATCACACATAGGTACAATAGGATCTAAACCTTGAGTAACAGCTTTTTGGATAAAAATTTGCTTGCGTTCTTTTAATAGCTCAATCTGTTTTTGTTTGATGCCAATGGCCTCATCAATTTGTGAGGTTTTCTTGTCCAGAAAGGTGACAATCGTGGATTGTAATGATTTAGAAATATCAAAAACAGGTAGCCTATAAAAATCTAAAAAGCTTAAGTTCTGTCTTAACCCCTTTCCAAATTTATATAATATTTTTGTTGTATCAAGTGAATGTAAATAATAGTAAATAAACTCTGAACTGAAATTATCATTTACCTTAAGATTCAAATAGGCACTCGTAATAATGCCATCATTTTCTGCTAACCCTGTTCTAAGGCTCGTTTTATCATTTTGTAAGTCCATGCAACGAATAATAATGTCACCTGGTTCAACAATTTGATAGGTCTCAAAGGACTCTGGTACTAAGCCAACAAGCTTTTCCTTAGGCTTAATAATAATATTCCCATAACTTAGCGATAGAACTGTTTCTTCCTTTAGCCCTTTGTTATTGCGTTTGTTTTCACTATACGCAATAAATCCTGGTTTAATATTCCAGTCACTAGGAATGCTGCCCAACCATTCAATACCAGAATCCTTATAAGCTTCATACTTGGGAAACGCCTCAAATGCTGTCATCACTACGCTCCTTGCACATCGTCTACCGCAATACCCAAAATATCCGCTATCAAACCTTCCGCCTTACTCTCTAAACCAAGTATTTCTTTTGCCACTTCTTCCATACTGCGTAGCGGTTTATGGCGATAAAAGTATTTATTAAAACTAATTTCATAACCTATTTTAGTGCTATCCAGATTAATCCATGCTTCATTAATATGCGGTTTTACTTCTGCTAAGAAATAACGCTGAATATTGTCTTTTAATGGGATAGATTCAGCATCACGCAAGTCGGCATTCGACTCATAAATAAGATAGTCATCGCTGTTGTCGATTTGATAATAACCGTGGTCGGCTAGATCTGCTTGTTTACAATTCAAGTGTTCCAATAGCTGGGCTAAAGTATCACTCTTCAGTTTTTGTTTTTTCTTAATGACTTTTTCCGCCATTTCATCATACCAACTGACGGCATTGAGAATAGCGTTTTTCTCACTTGCCCCTAGCTTGGTTTTGCTTGCTTTCAGGCGGGCATCGACATCCTGCTTAAACTGGTTAAAGTCATTGTATTCAGCCTCACCTATTTCACTCATTAGGGCATTCGCTATATTGACTAAATTGCGTTGTTTCTGCCACATTTTAAGGTCGAGCAATTTACTACGCGCTTTCGCATTTAGGCTAAGCTCATTTTCCTCACACCAATCCAGAATGCCTTTTTGTTGTGCCTTAAGAAAATCTGCCTCGTAGACTTTATCGCCGTGCGTGTTATAGAGATACGCCATCGGCTCACGCAACTGTTTATCAAAGCCTAAGCTTTCATTGCGTTCTTGACTAAACTGGGCTTTACGACGGTCGGGGCGCTCAATATTTACCTTGTAGTAAGCAAAGTCTGTGTTATCAAATACCTGTGCGGCTATGCCTGTTGGATCACCATTTTCATTTAAACTACGTTCGGTGCTGCTAAAATTTAGGTAAGTATCAACAATTTCTTGAATATGTTCGGATGTAAATTCACAATTCTTTTCACCTAAGTTTTTGCGTAATTTTTTAAACAATAAGCTACCGTCTATTAACTGAACTTTGCCTTGTCTAGCAGCGGACTTTTTATTACTTAATAGCCAGATATAGGTGGTAATGCCCGTGTTATAGAACAGGTTGTTTGGCATTTGAACAATGGCTTCCAGCATGTCATTTTCAATAATATAACGGCGGATATTGCTTTCACCTGAACCGGCATCACCCGTAAAAAGGCTAGAGCCATTATGCACTGAAGCAATACGTGAACCCGCTGGACTGGTGGCAACCGATTTCATTTTGTTGACCATTTCCATGAGAAATAGTAATTGACCATCACTTGAACGCGGTACGGCTTCCGCTATTTCAGCCTCACCCCAATAATTATCTAGCTCTATAATAAAGCGAGGGTCGATAACGTCTTTACCCTCTTTTATATTTTTTAACTCACTAGACCAACTCTTGCCATAAGGAGGATTTGATAGCATAAAGTCAAAGCGATTGGCGGCAAATTCATCGGTTGATAAAGTTGAGCCAACTTTGATGTTTTCAGGATTATTACCTTTGATCATCATGTCTGATTTACATATGGCATAAGTTTCATCGTTGATTTCTTTGCCAAACAGGTGAATATCTCGCGTAATCTCTGTGCTTGGATACTTTTCTTCAATGAAGTTTTGTGATTCGGTCAGCATGCCACCACTACCACAGGCTGGGTCATAGATAGACATAACTGGCGGTAAATTGTCTTTGATAGGGTCAAACACTAGATGTGTCATTAACTCTATAACTTCACGCGGGGTAAAGTGTTCGCCCGCTTCTTCATTGTTTTCTTCGTTAAATTTACGGATTAACTCTTCAAACACATAACCCATGCCCAAATTAGATAGGCCAGGCATTTTATTGCCTTCTGGATCTTCTAATGTGTCGGGCGTTAAATTGATATAAGGTGAAACAAACTTTTCCAGCACATCAAGCAGCACATCTTTACTTGCCATGTGGCGCACTTGCGCTTCAAGGTTAAAGCATTTAACAATTTCTTTGACGTTATCGCTGAAACCATTGAGATATTCTTCTACGTTAGCTAATAAGATTTGTTGATTGTTAGTCGCTGTGCCAAATAACTGTTGTAACGTCCATTTACTGGTGTTGTAAAACACGTATCCCGAAGCTTCCTTTAGTGGGGCATCATCCAGCTCCGTTGCCTGCATTTCTTCGATTTGAAACTTAACTTCATCCAATACCGTTTGTTTACTTGGTTCTAGTAAAGTATCTAGACGGCGCAGTACTACCATAGGCAATATCACATCACGATATTTTCCCCGCACGTAAACATCGCGTAAGCAATCATCAGCAATTGACCAGATAAATGAAATAAGTTTGTTGTGTACGCTGTGATTCATGATTATGTTCTTATTTACTTAAAGAAAGTTTTGTATGGATTGGTGAATTTAGATTGAAATGTTTGAATGTCATTGGTGATGACTAGTCTTCTTGATACGAGTATAGCTGGTTTTTAGGTTTGTAAGAGTGCTGGTTTACTCAAAATAATTGAAAAAACAGCTTTCTTATGAGTTGTGTTTTGAGCTATATAATTTGAAAACTTGTAATTTTAGCTTGCATAACTGCTCTCCAAATTATCAGCTCAATGTTTCAGCTGGATAACCTGTGGTAACTTCATAGCCATAATGTATATTAGTAACGTGTATTTTTTTTAGAAAGGTTCGTAGCAATGAGTATAGATAGAAACGAAGGACTAGAACAGTATGAAATTGAATGTAGGGATGAGTTAATAGCTTCAATAGTGGTAGATCTCAAGTTAATTTCTGAAACTTATAATATCAAGTTGCCCATAGATAAATATAAGTCATATATGGAACCTCATGAGGCATGCAGTATAGTTCTCGGTAGCACTGCAATTAGATTTGATGATTGTTATATACGCGGGCAAGCAAGGAATATAGAAAAGGATGTGAAAACATTTATAACAAAAGAAATATTTGCAAAGGTGCATGGATTAGATTTTGAGAGTCATTTGCTGCGGGGGAGTGCATATTCGGTGGCATTAAAACTTGCAGCTATCTATTTCTTTGGCGAAGGCGGTTGGTTAAGAGGTGAAATGCAATATCATGACTTCAATTTAGATTATATAAGGCGTGAGATAGATATAGATCTTTATACAATTGTAGAAAATGTTGAGGAAATGTACGAAAAAAGATATATGCGATATAAACTGTGGCATAGAAAGGCTGTAGAACAACTTGGGGTGTATTTATTTCGCGGAAATGATGAATTTATAGTGTGCATGGAGGGCGCATTTGAAGTCGATTCCGAATCAGAAAAGTTGTCAATTGATGCGTTTTTTGAAGAGGTTTACACCCAAATAAAAGAACTACCTTTCATTAATTGTACCGAAATAATGTTTCCAGAACCCTGTTTTCCAGAATCAGCGTCTGGAGCTGGTGTGTATTTTATGGGAGAGGAGATGTGGCGTGAAGGCTATCTTTTTAGTGAGTTTGTCCCTGTAAAGTATATGGATGATGAGAATAGACAATGGTTATATGATGCGTATTTGAGTTGGTTTGAGTAAAAAATAAGATTATTGACCAGAAAAGGAAATATTAATGACTAACCCGAATGGCACTTACTTAAGGGTAAAAATACTTTTATATCAATGACTTAAACAATATTGGCCGAGCTGTTAAATAAGGAATATTCATTATCAGCACCCTGTCTTCACTAATAGGTGTGCTGTCTTTACAGCATTTTGTTAGTTTTAACTTTCTATAAGGCATTGATTAACAACAATTAAATTCTTAAGTAAGTGCCATTCATGACTAACCCTACTTTATTTTGGAATACAGATAGTACTGATGCCTCTTTAGATATAGGTAAACGGCAAGAGTTTGGGGATAGGTTTAAATTACTAAATCTCCTTGGGGAGGGCGGTTTTGGACAAGTCTGGCGAGCTAAAGACCTTTGGTTAAAACAGGAAGTTGCTTTAAAAATAAGCGACTCAGAAATGTCCAACGAAATTATTTTGTTGCGGAAACTACCCAGAGATAGGTATATATCGATTTATGATTATATAAAAGATGAAGAAAGCCAAAATGTTGCTTATGCTATGGAGGTTCTTGAATCGCCATGGATGACGCTAGATGAATACCATTCTAGCAAGATTAAGCCAAATTTTAGTAGAGGTAATTATATCCAAGGGTTGAGGATAAGTCTCTTTATAATAATCGATATTCTTACTTCTCTAGAATATCTCCACGGTCAAAAATATAAGAAGAAGGATCGCTGGTGTCATGCCGATATAAAACCAAATAATTTGTATGGACATTCAAAGAAAGCTGCAAAGCTAGTTAATAATCTGCAATGGGGGGATGTGTTCTCACCCGTTACAAAGATAGGTGATCTCGGCTTAGCGACGAAAATGGGTTCAACCTTGAATGGAGGGACTATGGGGTTTATGGCTCCTGAGCAACGGAGGGGAGTTAAAAATGTATCTCCTGCAACTGACCTTTTTGCAGTAGGGCAAACATTAGTAACGCTTATTAATGGGAAACCGTTTCAGGATAACTCGCTACGAGTTAATAAAATAAGAGATAACTTAAGCAATATTATTCCGTCTAAATATATAATTAGCAGGTTAGTCGCTATTATTCATCAAATGACAAACCGTAGCTCACCAGGGTTAAGGCCCTCAGCAAAAGAAGCTATTAAGAAACTTCAAAGTGTTGTAAATTCAGAGGTCGATTGGTTGATTTTTTTAGTCTTTTCAGAAGAAGAAACTGGGCTAACTTTGGCAGATGCTGCATTGTCGTTATTTGAAAAGCATAAAGTTTCTAAGGGGTGGAGAAATTTAACCTTAGATCGTGAGAAGGAAATGAAATCCTTGGTGAGAAGCGCATACAGGCGTGAAATATTGAGTAGAGAAGGGCATCAATATTCAATTAAAACTTAATAATCGTGTCGTGAAGTATGTGAAATGCAATAAAGGATCATTAATGAAAGGTGGGCAGTTAGAGTTAGATAGCGCAATTATTAAAGTGGTCGGTATTAGTAATGCTGGATGCTCAGCTATAGATTACATGCGCAATAGCAACCTTGAAGGTGTCGAATTTCATGACTTCATTGAAACAGCGATTCATACGGTAATAAAAGAGACTCACTTGTTATTTTTAATAGCAGACACGTCCCAAAATAGAGATTCACAAGACTTATTGAGTGCAGCAAAAATATCCAAAGAGCTGGGTATATTAACGATTGCCGTTGTAATAGAATCTTTACATTCTGATTGTGTTGCTATACTAGAAAATGCGGTTGATTCAGTTGTGGTTATACCTATAGATCAGACGACTGGTGTTAATGAGTTATTACTTGATACCGTACGAGGCATGACTGATGCAGTTACACAGCAAAGTTTGATTGGATTTGATTTTGCCGATTTGAAATCTCTAACACTAAATGGGGGGGAAGCTGTTATTGCTGTCGGTTCTGCGGAGGGGAAAGATAGAGCATCTATAGCCGCAAAAGAAGCCGTTTCATCTTTATTATTATGCAACGCTAATGTTCTACAGAATTCTTATGGAATATTGATCAATATTTCAGCGGAAAGTATGGAGATTGATGAGCTTGATATGGTTGGAAATGTAGTTTGTGACCTAACCTCAAAAGATGCGCTCATGAAGCTAGCAATGACTCATAATGAAAGTTTAGGCAATAAGATCAAAGTGACAATTGTTGCTACAGGAATTACATTAATGACTTAGATGGAGATGTGACATCATTATTTAGATATCCATTCATAGTTTTGCGTAACATTAATAAATAATCAGGAAATTTATATGAGAAGGCATAGTTCAAATAGAGCCATATTGGTACTAGAATCACCTTGGGGGCTGGATTCTGATGACACGAATAGGAGTAGTGTTTTACCTTTTATTGAAGGCGTTGCTAAATTAGCGGGTGATACAGAAGTCTATCATGCTAATTTTTACGATAAAAGTAGCTTCATTAAAGCCCTTGATTGCTTATGCAAAAGACGATTCAAGAATACAATTGTTTATATTGCAGCCCACGGATACAAAAAGAAAATAGGAAAAGTGCCTATTGATGATCTCATGTCAATGATTGGAGAAGAATCCAAAAAATGTAATATTACTGGATTAATGCTTGGTTCTTGTTTTGTAGGGGGAAATACAATAACCATGGAGGTCTACGTAGAAGGGACCAACCTCAAATGGTGTGCTGGATATTCATCAACCGCAAGGTGGTTAGAAGGCACATTAATTGACTGTGCTATTTTGTCAAACATGTCCAGTCTTGATGATGAAGATTATTATGACAAAGAAGGAATTATTCAAGCCTTTGGGCAATCAATTAGCGGCTTTTCTGAAACTTTCAATATCGGTGAAGATTATAAAGATCGTCCAGTAAAACTCAGCGACTCAATGCAATTCGTTATACAACCCAAAGGGAAAGGTAACAAGGCTAGAACTGTATCAGAAGAGGTATTCAACGCCCACAAGTCATACCAATTATAATTTATTACCTAACGTAATACCGCTAATACCATTAGCGGTATGTTTCGACACATACCAATAGGATGGAGAGTATTTATTATTGACACGTTTTTAAGAAAGATAGATAACATAAAAATAGCCATACAAATTTAACTCTAATAAATAGTAAAACAAAGGTTAGACAACCCCTAAATGAATACAATACAAGAGGACAAAGCGGGAAGATTTTATTTTGATCTTGGAATAAACTATATTCTCCCTGAGAAACCAAACACTGCTTCCTTGTCAGATGACGAATGGATAAGTGCACGTTGCGAGTCTTTGTGTAACAACATTCAAAAAGAACTCTCTTCCAGTTTTGATGAAATTCAGTTTTCTAGATTCAAACTACTTGTGCCAAATGAGAATGTATTTACCATATATTTCTCAGTTTCCAAATGCTGTGATTTTAGTTCGGATGAAATATATTTCCCTAGTAAAGATCATGCTGAATTTAAAATAAAAAAGCATTCATTGAGGGCAGCAAAAAAATCAGTTGAATCAGAAATTCGCAACTTACTCTGTGAGTATTATTTTATCTCTGTACTTTCTCTAAAGTATTTTGCGTCGCGTGATTTCGTTTTTAAACTTTTTTTCGGTGGATATGTAACTGTAGAGAAAATATTCACACAAGATGAGATTGATGACGCAGGAAGTGTATCATCGGCATTGGAATGTTTCTCTGACGAAATGATGCCTGTATTCGAAGACTATGATCTAGAGGGATGGCCTTTGCACTCAACACGAAGAAACCGTTATAACAAGTATGTGTTTGAGGTAACAAAAACTTGTTTTTTTGGATTCGATGATAGGAATGTTGTAGGTAATCTGGAACTACTTACAAATGCTATGGATATTGATGATGCGCGAATGCTTGGCATAGGTATACATCCAGATGCCTTTGACTCTATAATTTCTAATGTTAAGGAAAGATATACTCGTATATTAGATATAGACATGATGCCTGAGGACGTGGAGCTAATTAAGTTCGAGTTTGACTTTGTCGATCAGGATGAAGAGATTGTTGAAGTTTGCGACGAACTTCTTATGGATGCTTCTTTCTTTTAGACTATTGAGCTTTGTTTAAACGGTAGAATATGGAATGCACTAAATATCAGTAATTCGGTTACTGCTCCCTTTAACTCTATCTCGCAATTCAAGCCCTGGTTTAAAGTGAATTGATGGATGAGGAGTTACCTGACCTGTCTCCCCTGTTTTAGGATTGCGCCCTTGTTTAGCTTTCATTTGTCTAACACTAAAACTATCAAAGCCGCTGATCTCAATACGCTCGCCTTGTTCTAATGCAGAACTCATTTGCTCAAACAGATGGTTAACGACAAGAGTTACATCAGCAGCCGGTAAATCAGGCGGTTTGGATATGAGTCTTTCAATAAATGCGGCTGTGGTCATGGATTAGTTTGTTCTGCTAATGAGTTGGAAGGGATTTATAACTATAGCTGAATATTGCTTAGCATCAAACAAAATCAAAAATCTCAACATACTAAAACACTTGTGTTGTTGTATGTTAGGGGATTTAGTTTGAAACGACATAGGTGAGACTTGTGACATTTTATTTTCTGAGTCTACTTCATGCCTTTCTTCTGGCTGTTATCAGCCATGGCTGTTTTTAGGTGTACGGTTTTATTAAGGTTAAAGATTATGTCCTGTCTTTTCTCTGGTACAGGAGGCGGAATCAAACGACTTTCGTTTGCATCTGTTGAAATGCTAGATCTAAGAGTAGTGAGTTTATTGGGTTGGTAGTATGTTTTTGCGTTTTATCAATGCACATTTTGTAATTTTAAGGAGGGTAAAGTAAATTTATGGCTCTAAAAACTAAATTCTATATTATCTTGGGTATTCAACCTTAATGTTGGGTGGTGTTGTCAGTGACGAGAGCGGTAGTTGAATTTGAGATGTTTTGTGTATACAGGGAGATAGTGGGTTGTTTTTAGGTTACAGAGAGGGTTGGAGGCTTGTAGGGGGTGAAACTAAAGTAAGTTGGTAAAGGTGAATGCTGAAATTAACTATATGGCAAAAATTAATAG
>ENA-ORXI01002024-ORXI01002024.1-sediment-metagenome-genome-assembly--contig:-NODE-2024-length-15197-cov-11.453505_pt1 | contig 15197 bp, 14 predicted proteins | sample MGYA00237861_ERZ511468 | MGnify/ENA primary metagenome ERZ511468 (study PRJEB26299, sample SAMN06266213) | sediment metagenome | isolation source: Hudson Canyon methane seep mesocosm | place... | reverse complement strand
AAATAACTGCATTGTTGAGGATTAAAGCTTAAGCGAATATGTTTCTCGCTAGCTTTTAATGCAAACTTAGCAACAATGTCGAATATCAGCTCGCCAATAGGGAAGGTTTCTAAATTAACTGAGACTTGACCATCTTCTAAATGGGCTAATTCAAAGATCTGATCAATCAATAACTTCAACTGACCTGAGTTACGTAATACTGTAGAGATATATTGATCTCGTTCAGTGGAGGTAATAGCATCACCTTTTATCGCAATAGTTTCAATGTAGCCTTGCATTGCAGCCAACGGCGTTCGCAAATCATGTGACAAATGGGTCAGTAACTCTTTGCGCAGTCGTTCATTTTCAGTTAATTGGCAAAGCTGGGTATTTATCTGCTCAACCATTTCATTAAATGTATTACCCAGCCTATGAACTTCGTTACTTTGGTTCTTATTCCATAAGGTTAATGTCATTTTTTCAGGGTTGAACTTATTAGCTTTAAGAAGCTCCATCTCTTTGGCAAGTTGCCTAATTGGTGTTGTAAAGAAGTTAAATGTCGCCAGTAATAGTAACAATAATAAAACTAAGGCAGCAGCTAAAAAAACACCATTTTGTTGCAGCTGCTGATCCTCTTGAACACGAGAAAAAATTGAGTCGTAAATTTCACCACCAATAATGACATATAAATAACCCTGTAAATTTTTATCAGAGATGCTGTTATTTATAGTGCCTGAGCTTTTAGTGCTTGAGCTTTTACTACTCGAATAAATAGGAGCAGCTGAGAATATTTTTTTATGTGCTAAATGTCTTGGATCGTCACCATAAATAGGAAGACCATTAGGGTTCGATATAATTTCAACTAAAGGAGCAAGATCTATTTTTTGACGTTTAATTTTTTTAGCATCAGCGGAATAGGTTAATATTTTTCCTGCGGGATCGACAAAATAAAATTCAAATGCTGGACCGAGTAACATTAACGTATGGAATAGGTTTTCGAGCGCAGCTTTGTCATAAACCCCGTCTTGCAGTAATGGGTTATCACTAGCTAAATGGGCAGCAAGGTCAATATGAAGCTGTTGCTCTGCTTGGTGTTTAGCATGGTCTGCTAATGAATTACTCCACCAAAATAATAAATAGCCAATAACAATAAAGACTGCGACAACTGAAATGGCAAGTCGTTGATAGAGCGAAAGCCGTTTAGAAAAAGGCAAAGTAAAAGACATTAAAGTACTCCACTAGAGTTTAGTTTATAACCAACGCCCCATACTGTTTGAATAATTTGAGGTTGAGCGCTGTTTTGTTCAAGTTTATTTCTTAAGCGGTTAATATGAGAATTTACCGTGTGTTCGTAACCGCTGTGATGGTAGCCCCACACCGAATCAAGTAACTGACTGCGTGAAAATACTTGGTCAGGGTGCTTACCTAAAAAGCTTAATAATTCGAACTCAGTTGAAGTTAGCTCGATAATTTGTTGTTTATGACTTACTTGGTGATACCTATGATCTATCATTAGTTGGCCAATACAGGTGGCATTTCTCTGCTCATCTTCTTTTGATGAACTTGTTGATAAAGCGACTGCCTGAGCGGTTTGTGCAATGCAGTGCACACGCCTTAGCTGGCTTCGAACCCTAGCTTGTAACTCTCGAATACTAAATGGTTTGGTCATGTAATCATCAGCACCAAGCTCTAATCCTAAAACACGATCAGTTTCTGAAGTTCTTGACGTTAACATTAAAATTGACTGCAATGGTTTAGCTGCTCTAACTTCTCTACATATATCTAAACCGTTGATACTTGGTAACATCACATCAAGAATAATGAGTTGGTAATCTTGTGATATTGCTTTTGTTAATGCCTGTTTACCGTCACCACAAATCTCAGCATTAAGATCTAATTCTGTTAAATGTACTTGTATCAAGGTGGCAATATCCTGCTCGTCTTCAACAATTAATACACTGTCTTTAATGAGTACTTCGTTATTCGTTTTTATACTATTCATATAGGGGGAAACCACAAGTTTGAGCAACTAAGTATATTGAACACTTATCCTTAGCTATCAATAAGTGCCCAACTTGCTTGGCTGCATTTACTGTTAATTAACCACTCTGGATATATCCGTTGTGCTCAAAAATTTAATCTTGCAGCACAACGTAGATACACTACTTCAACCGAGTAATGGTTAACTTAATTGCAGGGTTATCAAACCTATGTGCTTGTGTTAGTACCGAGTTAGTTAAGCCATCATCTTGACTAACGACTCCAGGGTGAAAAGTTACTACATCAACATCATCACGCACTATATCAAAACCAGCACCACCATCAGCAGGTCCGGGAATTGTGCCAGCCGTTTCAGAATTTGCCTCTGTGCCTGCATCATAGACATTTAAATTCCAAGACATTTTCTGATCAACTTCAAAGTTTGATAATTCCAAACCAGTAAGACCGGAAAAAGCGTCATTTGTATTCACTAACATGGTAGTTACTGATAAATGTGTAGCATTAGCCTCTGTTGTACTAACCGTAATACTTGATGACAATCCCGGCATTAATACCCCGTCATCAGCCATTGAAGTGATAATACTAGTCTGAGCAATAAAGTCAGAATTATCACCAGACTCAGCTAATTTCTCCAATGCGCTTGAAGCACTTTCGCCAACGCTCCACATTTTTTCATCGCCATGTAAAACAGCGGTGATTGGAGAGAGTGGTTGAGCATAAGTTAAATTTGTTACCGTTACTTGATAACTATATTCCATTGGCTCAGGCTCAGGCATAACAGTTGGTGTACTATTATTGCTATCATTACAGGCACCGAGAACAGAAATTAATAACACCGGTAAAGCAATATTACGTAATTTATTGCGACTATTTTTAATATTAATTGTGGGTAAAATCGACATAATGCCTCCTTATTTAACAACAACAGTTAATTTTGCAACAGGGTTTAACCAACGATGTACACGATTGTCTAAATCACTTTTTCCCGCCATAGCGTCATCGTCACCTAGTGTGCCACGGTGAATATGTACCATCATGTTAGTTTCACTGTCAGTAACACCGCTACCACCGCTACCACCACTTCCTCCTGGAGCTGCTGGAATGCCGGCAGTACCAGGTGCTCCGCCGCCATCAATTAATAATTCATCATTTGCTTCAGTACCTGCGTCATAGGCATTGAGCATAATAGTGTAAGTGCCTGCTTCTGTTGGAATAGTCCAACTGTCTAAGCCAACAAAACCATCATTTGAAGGTAGAATCATCGCCGTTAGTGAGAGTTTAGTATTGTCACTATCATTACTTATCATATAACTGGTAGACATTGCTGGCGCTAATAGACCACTGGCAGGGTTTTCACTGGCGTTAGCGTTGGCGTTAGATAACATACTCACTAGGCCTGAAATATCGCCGCCCTCAGCCATTGCTTGTAATTCTGAACTTGCTGCGCTGGCAACTGAAAAAATTGAACTATCGCTAGTATGAGCAGCGGTTAAAATAGGGGTGAAATAAAGCCCTTGGCTTAGGTTGGTAACAGTAATATCTAAGTCTTGAGCCATAGTTGATGCGCTTGCTGCAACAAGTGTTATTGTGCTAATGAGTGGTTTGATTTTCATAGTGCTTTCCTTGTTTTAATAATTAGAGTTAACTAAGTTGAAACAAGTATGAAGGAGAAATATTGTGAAAATGTCACATGAATATCACATTTTTATCACAAGACTAACTTGTTGATATCATGGGTAATGATGCTTTGCTTTATCTGGGGGAGCTTTATAACTTTCCTCAAAAGTCCCTGTTGTAATGAGATTTTTCTCAAGTTATAGCCAAGCTTTGATAGAAGTTAGCAACTTATTGTTTATAAAGATTTTTAATTATGGGATATTACTGACTTGCCTCTACAGTTAGTCAACCGTAAGACTTATTGGGGAATATCGAAATTTTGAATTATATTAATTTCATAGGAATGAAAGCATGGAAAAGCTAAGAGTAATGCAATTACCTTTTATTATTCTACTATTACTTGTAATAGCTGTTGTATTTTTTCAGTATCAAAAAGTAGTTGAGGAAAATGGTGTATTACAATTAAAATTATCTGAAAGTTTAACATCCCCAGAAAATAGTATTACTCCAATCAATGTCATTTCTGATAATTCTATCACCTCCCCTCATAACGACGTTAATGATAAAGCGGAACTTGCTAATATTAACGTCGAAAATCACTTAATTGAAGTTCAGCAATCAGCTATAACTGAAGTTGACGCAATCCAGCTTAGTAAAAATACCCAAGTAATCCCCTTTGAATACCAAGAAATAGATTACCAGTGGGCTGCAGTAATGGAAAACGCTGTTAATGACGCTTTCCAAACGAGTGAACTTTTGGAAAAGTTTACATTAGAAAATGTTGAGTGTCGTTCTTCTACATGTGAGGTGAGAATGCCTAAGGAGCAGGAAGATACATTTCATCAATCTGTATTAGTTCTTTTTGCATTAGATGAAATTGGGGTTAAGCACAGCTCATTAAAGGTAAGTTCCGATGCTGAAGAAGGTACTGTTATCTTTTATTTTAGTAAGCATGAATCATAAAAAACAAATCTACATGGCACTTAGTAATGGACAAATAACAGCTGGTTTTGTTCAATATTTTAGCCCGTATTTTTTGCTCGCTTCGTATGGGGTTAGCATTCCAACAAGGAAGTCATCACATGAAATATTTTATATTAATATCTACCCTAGTACTCAATGCATGTAGTTTAATACCAAGCATTAGCATCTCTGATACTATGAGTTTAATCGCTTTGACAGAAGAAAATGCTCCAAATGGGGTGCGTGGAACTTTTAAGTTTCAAATTAAAGCCTCAGGAGTTAAAAGAGGTGAAGTCTTTTTGAATACTGAAGTGGACTACAGAGACAGAAGGGCTATCACGATTGCACTTGCACCCGGTGTAGTCTCTGAGTTTACCCATAGGTATGGCGCTAGTCCGGATACTTATTTTGTTGATAAATATATAGAAGTAAGCGGCGAGGCAAAGCGCATAAGAATTGATTTTATTTCAAGAGGCAGGATGACTAATAAGTATTATTACCAGACGCATATTAATGTTACACAACTAAATCAAATCAGGGTATTAAACTAAACAAGCCATATATTTCAGTTAACTATTTTCGGCCTATTGGTTAGGCATTTTATAAAAGGAATTTGCTATCAAATTAACATTTCAAATTGCATCATTTACTATGCTACTTGTAATCAGTGCTATCTATGGCTTTATGTCACTTGCTGCTGAAATGGGCTTAGCCATATTGGCGGGGGCTATTGGTTTAGCGTTTACAAATATTGATAAAATATCTAAATTTAAAGGGGCTGGTTTTGAAGCTGAAATGAACATGGTTCATACGATGTTAGAAAATCAAACCGAGCCAACGGTTGAGCAAAAAGAAGAAGCAAAGGCTCTGGGTAATTTAACTCACGATGAAAACTGTATACTGGTTTGTTTATTAAAACAGGGGTACACATGGAGGTACGCAAGTACCATTTCAGGTGAAACAGGCATTAGTAAATCAGAGATAACCGACTACCTACATAGCCTTATGAGTAAAGGCTTTACAAAAAATGGCGATGGGAGAAATGGTGAAATTTGGTCTATAACCGCTTTGGGAAAAAGTGTTCAAGAACAATACATGTTAAAAGGGCATAATTAATAATACTGAGTTAGTTGATATATTCCAGCGCAGTGTGCGCCGGAATAAGAGATTGTTACTGGTTAATTAGTTTACTTGCGATAGGGTTAACATTTTCTGAGTAGCAGCGATTAAATGATGTTTGGTATTTGTCTCAACTGATGCGTGGCCCGATGCTTCGCTGGCAACTAAGGTAGAGTTTGGCAATTGCTGGTGTAATAACCAAGCGTTATCAAATGGACAAACAATATCATAACGACCATGTACTATGGTGGTTGGAATATCTTTAATTTTATCGCTATTTTTTAGGATTTGATTGTCAGTTAAAAAACAATCATTCACCATAAAATGTGCTTCGTGTCGAGCTAAGGTCCAAGCAGAGTCATCGCCTGTTGCGGCATCTACAAATGCTTGATCAGGCACTAAAGTACAACATCGAATTTCCCAAACACTCCAAGCCTTAGCAACTTGCATTGCGAGAGCTTTATCATCACCTGTCATAATGTCGTAAGCGGCTTGCACACCGCCATCTTTTTTATCTTCAGGTAGGGCTGAAATATATTCTTGCCAATAGTCTGGGAAAATACGAGTTGCACCGCCGCCAGAAAATGTCCAATTAGTATCAATGTCGCGGGCAAGAAAAATGCCGCGCAGTACTAAACTGTTAACATTATTTGGATAGGTTTGTGCATAAACTAGCGCCAAAGTTGAGCCCCAAGAGCCACCAAATACATGCCAGCTATTAATGTTGAGCTGTTGACGAATTTTTTCTATATCTTCAACTAAAAATGAGGTTGTATTATTCTCTAAACAACCGTGTGGCAACGAGCGCCCACAGCCACGTTGATCAAATAAAATAATGTGATATTTTTGTGGATCAAAAAAACGGCGATCGTTGGTCGAGCAACCACCGCCCGGACCCCCATGGATAAATAGCACCGGCTGGCCATCAGGGTTGCCACATTGCTCTACGTAGATTTGATGTCGACCATCAACATCCAATAAAAAATTATTAAAAGGAGTAATTTCTGGGTAAAACTCATTCATGGAAGGTCTCAATATTATTAAATTTAAGTCAGTTTTATCAGTAGATATTGAGGTTAGATTATTGAATAGTCAAGGTAAAACACTGCATGTTAAATAGTTTACCTTGACTGGTTAAAGTTTAATGGAAGGGCTTTATAAATACTTTTGCAAAAAGGCTAAATAGGCATCAGAGGCTTTAATGCGATTGACCTTTTTAGTAAAACCATGACCTTCATCACTAAATAGTACATATTCAACAGGAACATTGTTTTTGCGAATTTCACTGACCATTTCGTCACTTTCAACTTGTAGTACTCTAGGATCATTTGCGCCTTGTACAATTAATACTGGGCTTTTAATGTTTTGCGCGTGAAACAGTGGTGAAATACGTTTGTGACGCTCACCATCGGTTGCTGGATCGCCCATTTCATCATATAACGATTTCCTAAAACTTTCCCACCACGGTGGAATACTTGTTAAAGTACGTTGCCAATTAGTGACACCAAAAATATCAATGCCTACTTTAAATTCATCAGTAAATGCCAAGGCAGCCATGGTCATATAGCCGCCATAACTTCCACCGATAATTCCTATTCTTTTACTGTCAATCCAATCAAGGGTTTGTAAATGTTTTTTCCCATAAACAATATCTTGTAAATCATCTTCACCATGTTTTTTGTCATCTAAATGAAAAAAGGTTTTACCATAACCCGATGAACCTCGGTTATTGACGGCAAAAACAGCATATCCTTGATTGACTAGATGCTGAATGGCAGCACGGTATACTCGGGTTGATTGCCCGCCTGGGCCGCCATGCACCCAAATTAAGGCCGGAACTTTGTTGATATTACTCGCCACTTTGGGCCGGTATAATAGTCCGGGGATTTTTAATTGGTCAAAGCTTTTAAAGTGTTTTACTTTGCTGATTACAAGATCGTCAACCGACATTTCTGGGCTTAGGCTATTGCTTAGCTGCTTAATACTGTCATCACCAATTTTATAACTGTATAAATTTGACGGGGAATTATCTGCATTAATGTAAAATATCATTGAACTTGAGTCAGAAGAAAAGTTAATTCCTCTTATAGTGCCTTTAGGCATTGCTGGCATTTTGAAGCGTTTTTTACTCGCTAAATTAATGACTTTTACTTTTGTTTTTGCATTTTGATTGGTGCCAACAACGCAGTAATGGCCATCTTTAGAATAACTTACAAAAGAGACATCCCAATTGGTTGCATAAAAAACTGAATGTTTGTCCGTGGCAATATCGAAGCGCCATGCTTGAGAAAACTCACTTTTTTCATTACTCGAATAAATAAGTTGTTGGCTGTCGGGGCTAAAAGTGTACGAACGATAACTGACATTGCCTTGATGTTCAGTGATAAGTTTGGGAGCTTTATCCCCACTGGTGAGATCAACTAAATAAATATTGGAGTCAGAATTTGACACTGAATGACTTAAACTTAGCCATTTTCCGTCAGGGCTTACTCGACCAATCGAGTAGCTATTAGTATTTTTATAAACCAATTCACGTTGATAACCGTCAGTGGCGTATCGATATAGATCAAAGCTTTTGTTGTCTCTTTCATTGGTCATAATGAAAAATGCACTGTTGTCTTCCAGCCATGATAAAAAAGAAGCTTTTAGTTTTCCTTCTGGTATAACTGTAGGTGTTAAATCCTTAGTTTCACCATTAACTTCTCGAACATAAATATGATTTAACTCGTTGCCTGCTTGGTCTGCTGAATACAAAAGTCGGCCATCATTTGGAAACCAACTTTGGGCGAAAATACTGCTGTTTTTTGAGTCGCTAAGTTGTGCTGGTTCACTACCATCTAATGGGTATTGATAAAGGTTATAGATGCCGGACTTATCACTACTCACTAGAACCATAGTGCCATCATGACTTACCGAGGAGCCAAATATTGAAGTTGTTTGATAAAAGTCACTGGCAGAAAACAGTTTATTTGCTATCGACACTTCTGGCTCTATACTTTCAGCGCTGGAATTTTGCTTTTTTAATAATTCTTCTGCTGCAATTACGTTGTTATTGACTACGACAATAAACAGGGCAATTAACGGCCCAAGTAAACGAACTTTATCCATGATCGATCTCCGTTTTTATTTTTTTGGGATTTATTCTTTTTATTGAAATAATTAATCTGCAGAAGATTAATAAATCCGCGTGTTGTGTTGCTTTTAAAGTACGTATCATTAGCCTAGTAGGGGAAGAGAATAAAGTCTAATATTTGCACATTATTACCTTAAAGTAGCCTGTTTTACTGAAATTTTGACTGCTATTGTCTATGGTTATTGTCTGTGGTTAATGACCAAGGATTTTAATTTTTCAATAACAGGTGAAGATTGTTGGTAAGCAAAGACAATTTCTCGCATTAATTTTAGTCCTTTAATTTCACGAAAGACAATTTCAGATTTATTTAACACCTCTGGATGTGCAGGAACAAGGGCGCAACCTAAACCCGCATGAACTAACCCTAATGCGTAATCGATAGTTTGTATTTTTGCTCTAATATCAACACTAAACCCTGCTAATGTTAATGTATCGTTCAGGCTATTCCATGCTGTGCACGGGTTGCGATGAATAAAAGGTAAGTCATCTAAATCTGATAAGGTAATGTTCTCTTTTAACGATAAAACGTGGTTGTAGGGTAAAGCTAGTTTGTAGTCTTCTTGCCACAATGAAATAAAATGTTCTTTTTCATCAAGCTCTTCTTTGATAATAATGCGAGCATCAGCTGTTTGGTTTTGTGAAACCAAGGTTAGCTCCATCATATTTTGTGAGGCCGTAAAGTCCTTAAGTAGTGCACTCATACGTTCAACGCCCAAACCCTTTGTTACACCCAGATAAAAAGGCTGTTTGATACTTTGATCGGTAAATAATGTTTTAATAGCATCAGCTTGGCCGAGTAATTGTTTAGCCAAGGGATATAGTCGCTCGCCAGTCTTGCTTGGTTTTACGCCTCTGGCATAGCGAATAAAAAGCTGGGTATTTAAATTTTGTTCAAGTTGGGCCACTGAAGAAGATATAGAAGGCTGAGCAACAAAACATAATTTAGCGGCTGCACTGAAACTTTGTTGTTCATAAACAAAAACAAAATACTTAAGGCTACGTAAATCCATGTTAACTCTACTTGTATGTCAATAATCATTCGATTATAAACCCAGGTATAGGTAAAATCTATAGCAAGTAAAGGTAATTGATATTTTAACTTTAGCTATGTTTTTTATACTATCTTGGCCATAATTAATTTCATTGATAGTTTTCTTAACGAAGGTGCACATAATGTCTAACGCAAACCGTCCTACTTTTAATTGGCAAGATCCCTTGTCTCTTGACTCTTTATTAACTGAAGAAGAACGAATGATTCGTGATAGCGCGCATCAATATTGCCAAGAGAAGTTAATGCCGCGCATTTTAGAAGCCAATCGTCATGAAAAATTTGATGTGGAAATCATGAAAGAGCTAGGTGCTTTAGGCTTATTAGGTGCTACGATCCCTGAAAAATACGGCTGTGCAGGCGTTAACTATGTAGTTTATGGTTTGGTTGCTCGTGAAGTCGAGCGAGTTGATAGCGGTTATCGAAGCGCTATGAGTGTGCAATCTTCATTAGTGATGCATCCTATTTATGCTTATGGCAGCGAAGAGCAGCGAATGAAGTATTTACCTAAGTTAGCAACTGGCGAATATATTGGTTGTTTTGGTTTAACTGAACCCAATTCAGGTTCAGATCCTGCCAGCATGTTAACCAAAGCAGTAGCTGTGGATGGAGGTTATCGTTTAACAGGGACTAAAATGTGGATCACCAACTCACCTGTTGCTGATGTTTTTGTTGTTTGGGCAAAACTTGACGGAGTCATTCGTGGTTTTATTCTTGATAAAGGCATGGAAGGATTAAGTGCTCCTAAAATTGAAGGTAAATTTTCATTACGTGCATCAATCACTGGCGAAATTGTTATGGACAATGTTTTTGTACCAAGCGATAACATGTTGCCAAATGCTAAAGGCTTATCGGGTCCATTTGGCTGTTTAAATAAAGCACGTTACGGTATCGCTTGGGGAGCATTAGGTGCAGCAGAGTTCTGTTGGCATGCCGCTCGTCAATATACTCTTGACCGTGAGCAATTTGGTAAACCACTTGCTTCGACTCAGCTTATTCAGAAAAAACTTGCTGATATGCAAACTGAAATCACCACAGGTTTATTCTCTTGCCTGCAAGTTGGCCGTTTAATGGATGCGGGCACGTTAGCGCCAGAATCAATTTCATTAATTAAGCGTAACTCTTGTGGTAAAGCCCTTGATATAGCACGAACTGCGCGAGATATGCATGGCGGCAATGGTATCAGTGATGAATTCCATGTTATTCGACATGTGATGAATTTAGAAGCGGTGAATACATATGAAGGCACTCATGATGTGCATGCCCTGATTCTAGGTCGAGCACAAACGGGTATTCAAGCTTTTTACTAACTTGTATTTGAGATAAATCAGATTTGAGTTAAAAATCACGTCATTTTGGCAACCTTTTCGTCATCCTCGAAGTAATTAGTTGATGACGGAATCTTTAAAGCCACTCTTTAAAACCCCGATAATAATGTCGGGGGATGACGTTTTTGTGCCAACTGAATTAAATAAATGACTTAATAATTCTATTTGGCATTTATTACACCTTTCCTTTGTGGAGCCACCATGTCAGATCGTAACAAATTGGTAAGAGATAATTTTATCAATGCAGTTAATGCCAATATTCTACCAACATCAAATATTACGCTAACGCCAAGTGATGTTGGTTTATCATCTAGCGAAGTTGTTGATTTATTTGAAACCCAAGTGATCAGTCGCCACCTTGATTTACAATCACGTATCATGCAAAAAAAGGGGCAAAGCTTTTATACTATTGGTAGCTCTGGACATGAAGGTAATGCCGCATATGCTAAAGCCTTTAGGCCAACAGATATGGCTTTTCTCCATTATCGCAGTGGTGCTTTTATGATTCAGCGAAGTAAGCAAGTACCTGGTCAAACACCTATTTACGATATGTTGCTCTCTTTTGCAGCTTCAAAAGATGATCCAACCTCCGGTGGTCGTCATAAAGTTTTAGGCTCTAAAGCACTAAATATTCCACCGCAAACCAGTACCATTGCCTCGCATTTACCTAAAGCTATGGGAGCTGCGTTTAGTGTGCCGTTAGCTAAAAGGTTAGCGCTAAGCGATGAGCTATCTAAAAATATGCCTGAAGACAGTTTAATTGTCTGTAATTTTGGTGACGCTTCTTCAAATCACTCCACGACACAAGGTGCGCTAAATGCGACAGCTTGGGCAGCTTATCAATCTATTCCCATGCCTATTGTTTATATTTGTGAAGATAATGGCATCGGTATTTCAACCTCCACACCTGATGGTTGGATTGCTGCAAACTATAAAAACCGTGCAGGACTTAATTACATCTATTGTGATGGTCTAAATTTATTGGATACTTATCAAAAAGCTCAGCAAGCGGAAAAGCTTGCGCGAGGGCAAGGTAAGCCAGTATTTTTGCACATGAGAACCGTTCGGATTTTAGGTCATGCAGGCTCAGATGCTGAGTTCGTTTATCGTGAGATGAAAGATATTGAAGACACTGAGTTTAATGATCCCCTGTTGCACAGTGCCCGAATATTACTGGAAAATAATATTTTATCTCAAGAAGAAATCATTAAAATTTACCAAGAGGTCGAGCAACGAGTTTCTCAAGTTGCTCAGCAAGTGAGTACTAAAGCTAAATTGGAAAATGCTGAAGAAGTGATGGCGAGTATTGAACCTCCTACATTACCAGAGTCAATAAGCGGCCAATATTATGAAATGGTAAGCGAAGAGCAGCGGAAAGTACTGTTTGCTCACGAAAAACACAATCTTAATAAAAAACAGCATTGTGCTAAGTTACTCAATTGGGCATTGATGGACTTAATGGCTGAGAATGAAAATATCGTCATGTGCGGTGAAGACATAGCCAAAAAAGGTGGTGTTTACAATGTGACGACTAAATTAAGTCAACGATTTGGTAAAAACCGAGTGATTAATACCTTACTGGATGAGCAATCTATTTTAGGTCTAGCCATTGGTATGGCACATAATGGTTTTTTACCCATTCCTGAGATTCAATTCTTAGCCTATGTTCATAATGCAGAAGATCAAATTCGTGGTGAAGCAGCTACATTACCGTTTTTCTCCAGTGGCCAATTTAGTAATGCCATGGTTATTCGTATTGCTGGTTTGGCATATCAAAAAGGTTTTGGTGGTCATTTTCATAACGATAACTCTTTCGCTGTATTTAGAGATATCCCGGGACTAATAATGGCATGCCCTTCAAACGGTGCTGATGCGGTAGAAATGATGCGAACAAGTGTCAAACTAGCCCGAGAACAACAACGTTTAGTAGTGTTTTTAGAACCTATAGCACTGTACATGACCAAAGATTTACACGATGAAGGCGATGGCATGTGGACATCAAATTATGTCACGCCAGCCGAAGTTAATGTTGATTCGGTGATGGAAATTAGCACCTTTGGTGAAGGTCGCGAACTTTGTATTATCTCGTACGGCAATGGTTATTACTTATCTCGTCAAGCGGAAAAAATTCTGAATGAGCAAGGAATAAACTGTCGAGTGGTTGATCTGCGCTGGTTAGCGCCTTTAGATGAAAAAGGCATTATTGAGCAAGCGTTGCAATGTGAAAACATTCTAATTGTAGATGAGTGTCGCCAAACAGGATCCATCAGTGAAGCACTAGTGACTTTGTTAGTTGAAGCACAGGCAGACAATAAGTCAAAAATGATAAATACCAAACGTATAACCGCACAAGACAGCTTTATCCCATTAGGGGCAGCGGCATACCATGTATTGCCATCAACTCAAGAAATTGTTAACACCGCAATAGCCTTAGTTAATAAGGAGAATAAATAATGACCTCTGTACTTTCTAAGACCAACTCGACTAGCAAAGCCAAAAAAAGAGCTGTAGTAATTTGTCCTGGTCGTGGTACCTATAACAAAGAAGAGCTGGGCTATTTGCAACGGTTACACAGCGATAAACCTGAATTGGTAGAGGTAATCGATAGTTACCGCAATCAGCAAGGGCAAGTGACCATCTCTGAACTTGATGCAATGCCGCAATACAGCATGCGTTTACATACCGCAGGCGAAAATGCATCAGCGTTAATTTATGGCTGCGCTATGGCGGATTTTCAAAGTATTGATAAAGATGAATACGACATCGTTGCGGTAACGGGTAATTCAATGGGCTGGTATATTGCACTTGCTGTTGCTGGCGCATTAAATCCAGAAGCTGCTGTTGAGCTTATCAATACTATGGGATCGATGATGACCGATGGCGTAGTTGGCGGCCAAATGATTTACCCTATCACAGATGAAAATTGGTCTATTGATAACCAAGTGGTTGAGAATATTGAAAAATGGTTAGTAGAGGTTAATAAACAAGAAGGGTGTGACGTTCATATTTCTATTAACCTTGGCGGCTATACTGTTTTTGGCGGTAACAAGGCAGGATTAAAAGCCTTAGAGCAAATATTGCCCGTGTTACAAGATCGTTATCCAATGAACTTATTTAACCACGCTGCTTTTCATACCCCTTTATTAAATGACACGGCTAAAAAAGCACAATCGTTATTATCGACTAGTTTATTTAACCAACCCAATATCCCGCTTATTGATGGTTTAGGGCAAATTTGGCAACCTCATAGTACTGATACTGCAGCAGCCTGAGCCACTCAAATACCTTGGCGCTAATAAACCAGGAAGCACTCCAGAGGCTGGAACTTAAGGCGCTGATCAATTCCTGATTTTTTTTACCCACATAATTCATCATAAGCTCGTTGGATGCAGGATGGGCCATATGCATGAGTGGTTGGCGTAAAATGTAGGCTGCGACGGCTATAATAAGCGCAAATGAATAGGTTGCGTACAGTTCCATTAGCGACATAATAATAAGACAAATAATAGCCAGACTCTGAACCACAACAATGGTCATCCAGTAACCGTATTTCTTTCTCAGGGAAGGTACCAACAAAGAAAATATGAATACCAGGAGTGCAGTGAAACTGCCCAGCAGGCTGAATTCGCTTGCTGTGAAACCAAAAATAGAATTAAAAAACATTATCTTAGAAGAGCAAAACTTCTTTAAAATAAAATTAGAAAAACTCAAAATGTATGATGCCAAAATCGGAATTGCAAAAGATGATTATAAGCTCTATAATTCTCTGGTGGAAGACATTTCAATTGCTTTTGAAGCGGGTCTTAGCGCACAAGCAGATGTGGATATTCTGACCAACTCAAAACAGATCAAATCTTTAGATATAAAAATATTCGATATCGAAAAACAAATTGAACTTTTAGAACTTTATTCAAGAGTTAATTAGTAAGTTCAACGTTAAATGACTCAAGATTTAAATGAAACAAAACTCATTCGCTGGATTATTTACATTCCCATTTTGGGAGTGATG
>ENA-ORXI01002017-ORXI01002017.1-sediment-metagenome-genome-assembly--contig:-NODE-2017-length-15224-cov-6.955173_pt1 | contig 15224 bp, 10 predicted proteins | sample MGYA00237861_ERZ511468 | MGnify/ENA primary metagenome ERZ511468 (study PRJEB26299, sample SAMN06266213) | sediment metagenome | isolation source: Hudson Canyon methane seep mesocosm | place... | reverse complement strand
CTTTTTTATAATATGAAAAATATATCTATCTTTGGAACATCATCAGACTCTGGAAAGTCAACACTTACTTTTGTCATCGCAAAAATCTTACAAGACAGCGGATATTCTGTGGTGCCTTTTAAAGCGCAAAATGTATCCAATAACTCTAAAGTATGCAGTGATGGAAGTGAAATTGGCATAGCTCAATATTTTCAAGCTCAAGTGGTTGATGTTGAACCTACTTTTCATATGAATCCAGTACTGCTTAAAATTGAAGGCAATGGACGAAGTCAAATTATAGTCGATGGCAAAGTTTTAAAAACAACTACACCCAGAGAATATTATAAAGAAATAGATGCCCTTAAACCTATTGTGAAGAAGAACTTTGAGTATTTACAAGGCTTGTATGACATTGTTATTGCTGAGGGTGCTGGTAGTCCTGTTGAGCTTAATTTGATGGATAAGGACTTAGCTAATACGTATGTGGCTCAAGAATTTGATACTAAAATTATATTAGTAGCAGACATTGAAAAGGGTGGCGTGTTTGCTTCTATTTATGGCACGTATAATTTACTCGATGACAAGCTCAAAAAGAATGTTATTGGGGTAGTTATCAATAAATTCAGAGGAGACTTATCACTCTTTGAAGAGGGTATTTCTATCATTGAAGAACATTTTAATATTCCTGTTCTTGGAGTCGTACCATTCATACCTTTTAATCTTGGTTTTGAAGATTCTCAGAGTTTAATCAACTATTCTCAAATCAAACACAATGTGAAACTGAATATTGCAGTGGTAAAATTTCCAAAAATGAGTAACTATAATGATATTGAACCTTTAATTGCAAATCCTGAAGTCAATGTTGATTTTATAAGTAACAGTGCAAGTCTTGAGAGTTATGACTTAGTGATACTGCCTGGTACAAAATCTACAATCAATGATCTTAAGTGGCTCAAAGAAATAGGGCTATTTGCTTTATTGCAAAAAAGAGACAAAGCGATTTATGGTATTTGTGGTGGATATCAGATGATGTTTGAAAAAATCATTGATGATAAAAAAATCGAAAACAATGAAAGTCTCATTGAAGAGGGGTTTGGTTTTATAAAAGATGAAATTATTTTTGAAGAAAACAAAGTTTTAAAAAATGGTTCATATGAAATCTTTGGATTAAAACTTGAGGGTTTTGAAATACATAATGGGCTATCAAAAAAACATAAACTGTTTTATGAAAACAGTAATATCAAGGGATCGTTTATTCATGGTATTTTTGATAATGATAATTTTACAAATGCTTATTTTAAATCATTAAATGAAAATTATGAAGACTTTAATTTTCAACAATATAAAAAAGAAACCATCAACTCTTTTGTGGAAAAAATAAAAGAAAGTCTTGATGTAAAAAGGATTATAAACAGTGTTTCTTGAGATAGCATTGATGGCTTTTTTTATTGACAGAGTATTTGGAGAATTTACGTTTGTCAAACATCCTGTTGTTATAATGGGGGCCTTTATTACTTGGTTTGAAGATAAATTTTACAAAGATTCTATTATTAGAGGTGTCTTATTAACAGTGAGTTTACTCTTCATTGTTTTTATAGCAACCATCATTCTTCAAGTGTTTCTAAATAACAGTTTAATTTTAGCAATTATAGCTTCAACGGGCATTGCTTCTAAGATGTTATATGATAGTGTTCGCGATGTGATGTACAGTCACAATAGCAAAGAAGCGGTATCGATGCTTGTAAGCAGAGATACAAAAGACATGAGCTTAAATGATGTGAATAAAGCGTGTATTGAAACATATGCAGAAAATGTCAGTGATGGAGTAATTGCACCATTGTTTTATTTGGTTTTTTTTGGTATAAGTGGGTTGTTTATTTATAAAGCTGTAAATACTTTGGATTCTATGGTTGGATACAGAAATGAAAAGTATGAACGATTTGGAAAATTTTCAGCACGATTGGATGATGTTTTAAATTACATTCCAGCAAAGATTACCACAGTGTTAATCGCTGTTTTATTTGGTAGTTTTAAAGCATTAAAAGACAGTTTTAAATATGGACATTTGCATGACAGTCCCAATGCGGGTTATCCCATAACTGCCATGGCAAGTGTTCTGGGTTTGAAACTAGGCGGTCCTACTTCATATTTTGGAAAGATAAAAGACAAACCCTATTTTGGTGATGGGAAAATTGATATCTTTAAAAAAGATGTTTTTCATGCATTAACATTTAGGAATAGATTTGATGCAATGATTGTTGTATTAGTTATTGTAGGAGTAATAGTTGACGTATTATGAGTGGATGCAAAACCATGCCAAAAAGCATAAAGAATTAATTGAGAAGTTAGACGATTTAACTGATAGTGAAATTATAGAGTATTTTGATTTTGATAATATGAAAGTTAAAGAGAAGGATTTTTGTCCTTTATATGAACGTGATAAGAAATGCCACGATATGGAAAAACTCAATTGTTATTCTTGTGGATGTCCTTATTTTAGATTAAATGGTTATGACAGTGAGATTTTAAGTTATTGTGAGATAAACCACAAAGATGGTGGACAAATGAAAGCTGAGAGTGGAATCCATCAGGACTGTTCAAAATGTACAGTTCCTCATAAAGTAAATTTTATAAAAGCAAATTTTAGTAGAGATTGGAATGAAGTGATGAATAAGGTGTCCCATGGACAATAAAAAATTATATATGGTATCTCTGGGCCCTGGAGATTTTGAATTAGTGACAATAAAAGCCTTAAAAGCTTTAAAAAACTCTGATGTGATATGTGTACCAACAAAAAGTAAAGACAACTCATTTGATAAATCAATGACGTATAAAATTGTAAAAGATTTGATGAATGAATTTGGTTTTGATAAACCCATTGTTCCTGTGTATGCTCCTATGAACTTTACAACAGATGCTTGGCAACATCAAGTTGATATTTTAATGTATAACTTGAAAGACCATGATAATGTGAGTTTTGTAACCTTAGGGGATAGTGCTGTATACAGTACGGTATATTATTTATTAAACTTAATTGAAGAACAACAAAACTGTTTGTACCACAACAGTGAAGTCATACCTGGTATTACTTCTTTTTCATTGGCCTCAGCCAAAGTGAAAAAGCCATTGTGTTTGGGTGATGGAGCTTTAGAAATTGTTCCTTTACTTGATAAAGAAGTGCCTACAACAAAAATTTATATGAGACCTAAAATTGGTATGAAAACAGATATTTTAAAAGAAACAGGTGATATTTATACCTTTGAAAATTTAAATCAAAAAGAAGAAAATACTATTAAAGGTACCTACGAATCAGTTAAAAAGTATATGACATTGTTTATTGATTTTCATAAATAAAACCCCTCTATGTGGGTTTTATTTTAATTTGGTTAATTTGATAATAAAGTGATTGAATCCAGCTTTGTGTTTATATAAAAATCTAAAGTTATGTAAATCCAAAATAGTTTGAACAATATAAAGCCCTAATCCAAACCCATCACTTCTTTTTTCTTCTTGAGAAAAAGGTTGTGTATAATAATCCAATTCGTGTTTTAACTCATCCCCACAAGAAATAACAGTAATTTGATTTGAAGTTGCTCTGAAGAATATTTCACCATTTTTATTAAATTTTATAGCATTATCAAGTAAGTTTTTTAAAACAATGATAAACAATGGTTTATCCACGGTTAAATCAAAATTTTTAATCGTTACATTGATTGGGTTGTTACTTGACATTAATATGTTTAACGTATCAGCATAAAGTTCTTCAATATTACAGGTTGATTTATTGACAGATATGCTGCTTGAAGAGACTCTCTCCACCGTTGCCAATTCTTTGATAATATCATTCATACGTTCAAAAGCGCGTTGTAAAATGGCTTTATCTGGAATATTATCAGGTATGGTTTCTGCAATAATCATTCCCTTTGTAATAGGTGTTTTAAGTTCATGCATCATATTTCTCATAAAGAGATTTTTAGAATTTGTTAAATTGTTTATATATACAATTGCATCATCAAAACTTTTTGCAATGGTTCCTATTTCATCGGTTGAATTTAATCCTATTTTTATAGTGGTATCTCCATGAGAAAACAATTTTATTTTATCATTAACCAGTTTGAGCGGAAGAAGTTTTTTTCGCAGTATGAGGTATAACAGTAAAAAAACAATGGCAGAAACAATATAAATAGAGAAGGCAATTTCACTGTTGTATGGTTTTGGTTTTAAATCTTTTAACATCAGGTTATAACTGATTTGTCTGATATAAATATAGAAAGTATCTTCTTTTTTTAATACTCTCATTTTCCCTAAAAAAGTATTTCTTACATAAGAGACATCAGAATTTCTCAAGATATTTTGTTTCACCGCTTTATCTTCAACGGGTTCGACTAAAAATTGATTATAGAGTTTTTGTAAATCTTCAGGGGAAGGGAAAAATTGAAACTTAGATAAAAAACTGTCCGCAATCAAAGAGTATCTTTGTTGTTGACTTGCTTGATATTTCTCTTTATCAAATTCTAAAAATAGTATAAATACAGTAGTGATTGAGGCAAATGCCATAATAAAAACGATATTGATAAAAGTTGATATAGAGATATTTTTCATTGTATAAGTTGGTATCCAATTCCTCGAACAGACTTGATGAATGTTTGTGATGAATCGATGTCTGATATCTTATGCCTTATTCTAGAAATCATTACATCAATATTTTTTAAACTGCTGTCATCCTCAATATGGTCACTGTCATAGATAAAATCTTCTCTGGCAACAACACCATTGTTTTTTTGAATGAGTAATTTTAAGATATCATATTCTGCAAGAGTCAGGGTTAATAACTTTTTATTAAAGTATATTTGCATATCATCTGTTTTTAAAATAAACAGTTTATTGACATCGTCACTTTCCTCACTTGTGGGAACGGGAGCGAGTCTTTTAAGTATTACTTTTATTCGAGCTTCTAATTCTCTTGGGTTATACGGTTTAGGTAAATAATCATCCGCCCCACGCTCTAATCCCATAACTTTATCTAAGATATCATCTCGAGCGCTTGAGATAATAATAGGGATACTTGATATTTTTCTTATTTCTGGAATTAACTCCAAGCCATCCATTTCAGGAAGAGTCAAATCCAAAATAAGAAGTTCAAAATCTTTGTTTGTTCGTAGTGTTGATAGCCCAAGATATGGGCTGTCAATATTAGTTACGGCAATATTAAATGAGCTTAAGTATCGTGTGATAATATCTGCAAGCTCTAAATCATCTTCAATCATTAATACTTTTATGATTTTTAATCCTTTTTATTTCATCACAAGTAAAAGAATTCGACCATATCTGTTGATATATATTCTTTTATGTTGTTGTTTATTTAAGTCAACTGCTTGTTGGATATCTTGCAAACTTGTAATCTCAACATCTTCAATTTGAATAATAACATCTCCTGGTTGAAAGCCTACTTTTTTAGCTTTACTCTTTGGTTTGATTTTTGTGATTAATACACCAACAGAACCCGAAGCTAACCGGTATGTTTTACTGTTTTTAGCTGTGATATTTTCCAGTTCCAGACCTTTGAAAACTTTGTTTCCTAAACTCGTTGAAAGACCTTCTCTGTTACCTAATACAATAGCTATGGTTATATTTTTTTTATTTCGCTCAATAGAGAGTTTGATTTTTTGATTGGGTTTAAAGCTGGCGATTTGATTTTGTAAATCAATTCTGTCTTTAACTTTTTTGCCATTAATTGCAAAGATTAAATCTCCTCTTTTAATGCCATATTTTAAAGCAGGCGTATCTTTGGCAACGTTTAAAACCAAGGCACCACTTTTATGATTGTACAGTTTATTAATATCTTTGTTTAAATCATCAATTGCGACACCTAAATACCCTCTTGATACTTTCCCATGGGATACCAATTTTTCTACGACATTTTTAACCATTTGAACAGGAATGGCAAACCCAATCCCATTGTTTCCACCACTTTTTGATAAAATAGCACTGTTAATACCAATTAAAGCTCCTCTGCTATCAACTAAAGCTCCTCCTGAGTTTCCAGGATTGATTGATGCATCTGTTTGAATATAGTTTTCATATTTATTGATGCCTACTTTATTTTTATTCAGTGCTGAGATAATTCCTTGAGTGGCTGTCTCCCCAATTCCAAATGGATTACCAATAGCAATGACAACATCACCTACTTTTAACGAAGTAGAGTTTCCTATCTTAACAGCAGTTAGATTTTTAGCTTCTATTTTAATAACCGCTAAATCACTGTCTGGATCAGAACCTATTATTTTTGCGCTGTATTCTGTTTTATCATTTGATAGGGTCACCATGACTTCATCTGCCCCATCAACCACATGATGATTGGTGACAATATATCCATCTTTTGAAATAATCACACCAGAACCCAATGCTCTTTGAACTCTGTCTTGAGGAGGTTGATTTCCAAATCTATCTCCAAAAAATTTTCTGAAGTAGGGGTCTTGATACATTTGGGGTGGAACATTATTTTGCTGGGCTGTAACTGTTTTTTTTGCAGAAATATTAACAACAGCCTTCATAGAGTCTTTTAATGCATTATTAAAAGATAATATTTGGTTTGATTGATTGGGTATAACTCTAAGAGGATTCTTTGGTGCCATTTCAAAGTCAACGCTCATTGCTAACAAATTGGCTGTAATCAGTGATGAGATTAAAAATATTTTGTTCATGTTAATTCCTTTATAAATAATTGTAGTATTTAAATTATAAAGAAGAAGTGTAAACAAATAATTAATAGTGTGTGAAGGAATTGTGGAGTTGACAAAATAATTTATTTTGCCAACTCTGATAAGATTTGATTATAAATCAGTTTTTAAAACTGCACCGCTACTTGCATTTGTTACAAGTGCTCTGTATTGTTGTAACCATCTTGAAGTTAGTTCTTTTTTAATAGGAACGAAGGCTGCTTTTCTTTTTGCAATTTCTTCATCAGTTAAATCAACACTTAATATGTATTTATCAACATCAATATGAATAGAATCACCATCTTTAAGTAATCCAATCATTCCACCTTCAGCAGCTTCAGGACTTACGTGACCAATTGATGCTCCTCTTGTTGCTCCACTGAATCTTCCATCAGTAATAAGTGCTACAGTGTCACCCATACCCATACCCATGATAAGAGAAGTCGGTGCAAGCATCTCTTGCATACCTGGACCACCTCTTGGACCTTCATAACGAATAACTACAACATCACCATGAGTCACTTCTTTGTTCATGATTCCTTTAATAGCTTCAGCTTGTCCATCATAACAAACAGCCTTACCAGTAAATACTCTCTCACCAGTAATTCCAGCAGTTTTGATAACAGCACCTTGTTCAGCTAAGTTACCATATAAAATTGCAAGTCCACCCACTTTTGAGTATGGATTATCAATCGTATGAATAATTTCTTTATCTAAAATTTCAGAATCTTTTATTTTCTCACCAAGAGTCATACCCATAATAGATAAACTGTTAAGATCCAATGCGTCATTATCTCTTTTTGACATCTCTTTTAAAACAGCATTTACTCCACCTGCTTTATTAATATCTTCCATATGTACAGTTGTAAGTGAGGGAGAAATTTTAGCGATGTGAGAAACTTTTTGAGAAATAGCATTGATATCTTCAAGGTTGAAATCAACGCCTGCTTCATTAGCAATAGCAAGCATATGTAATACAGTATTAGAACTTCCACCCATTGCCATATCAACAGCAAATGCGTTTCTAACTGCACTTTCGTTTAAGATATTTCTTAATTTGAACTTCTCTTGATCTGCTGATTTCATAAGTGCAATTTCACAAACTCTTTTTGCTGCATCTCTGTACAGTTTTTCTCTCTCAGGAGTAAACGATAAAATCGTTCCATTTCCAGGTAATGCAATACCCATAGCTTCCATAAGTGTATTCATAGAGTTTGCTGTAAACATACCAGAACAGCTACCACCACTTGGACATGCATTACATTCCATTTCAGTTAATTCTTCATCAGAAATTTCACCTGCTTCATGTTGACCAACACCTTCAAATACAGTTGCTAAGTCAATTGGAGTTCCATCTTCCATATGTCCTGCAGCCATTGGACCACCACTTACAAATACAGTTGGAACATTTACTCTTAATGCTCCCATAATCATACCAGGTACAATTTTATCACAGTTTGGAATAGCAATCATTGCATCTAGTTTATGTGCATTCATTACCGTTTCAATTGAGTTTGCAATGATTTCTCTTGAAGGAAGTGAAAATAACATTCCATCATGTCCCATTGCAATACCATCATCAACGCCAATTGTATTAAATTCAAATGGAACACAACCATTTGCTCTGATTTCATCTTTTATAATAGCTGATACTTTATCTAAGTAAAAATGCCCAGGAATGATTTCAATAAATGAGTTTGATACTCCAATAAATGGCTTGTCAAAATCTTCGTCTTTTAATCCAGTAGCTCGTAGTAAAGACCTATGTGGCGCTCTTGAGAACCCTTTTTTTACTTCATTACTTCTCATGATATTCCTTGTAAATTATTAAATTTTGAAGATTATACCAAAAAATCCATAAAAAGCTTGACAATTAAATAATTTTTGCCTATAATTCCACTCCAATTTACGAAGAAGTATTGTAAAAGATACCTAAAATGTAAGTTACTACCTGCGAGTGTGGCGGAATAGGTAGACGCGTTGGACTTAAAATCCAATTCCGGTTTCGGAGTATCGGTTCAATTCCGATCATTCGCACCATTATAATATAAATGTAGAGAGCTGACAGAGTTGGTCGAATGTACCGGTTTTGAAAACCGGCGAGGTTTACGCCTCCAGCGGTTCGAATCCGCTGCTCTCTGCCATTTTAATAAATCACCCTTTTTTATCAGATTTATTAAAATACCTTTTTCGGAGGCATAGCAAAGTGGCTTAATGCATTGGATTGCAAATCCTTGATCCTCGGTTCGATTCCGAGTGCCTCCTCCAATCCACCTACTTATATCATCCAATATCATACAAAACAACCCATAAAATCGGAACTTCTGAATTTTTATTGTCCAATATCTATTTTTGTAAACCAATATAAACTAACTAAGTATGGCATATTTAATGGCATAATTTTATGACTATTCAAAACATGATTTTAATATGCCATAAATATAACTTAATCCCCAAATCAAGCTACTTGTAAATTTCGACTTAATTAAAAAAACGGGGGTTTAAAAACTCACTTTTTTTGATAATTGACCAAAATGATGTTTTTCATTAAGTCCATTATCTTGAGAATGATTTTACATCTTCAAAATTTTCATTCTGCCTATAATTTAAAGAAGATAGGGTTCTAAATAATTGCTTAAAATATGAAAATGGCTCACCTCTTAAATCTAAATGTGTAAGCTCATCCGTTAACTTTTAATAAATTTGTTGAATTCTTCTATCATTTCATAAGTCTTATCAATTTCTAAATTTTGATTCTTATTTAAAAAATCATTTGACCAAGATATCAATTCTTGATTTTCTATTTTTTCAGAAAATTGCAATAACTTTTTTCCTAAATTATCATAATCTTTAATTCCTCCTGTATTTTTAGCTACATGAAATACCTCTAATATATCTTTAGGTATTTCTTCTTTTATTAGAGGGAACACGATACTTAATTCATTTATTTCTTTTTCCATATTTTTGTCAATTTTTTCTGAGCCTAAATATTTCATCATAGTACTCGTTAAGTTATCAAAATCAATTGGTTTGGATATATATCCATTAAAGTCCTTATCTAATAACTTTATATCTCTATCAAGTACAGATGCAGAAACAGCAATTACGGGAACATTTGGTATAACTGAACTGTTTCTAATTTGACTACAAGCCTCATAACCATTAAGTATTGGCATTTTTAAATCCATTAGAATTAGGTCAGGGATTACTTTATTTGCTAGCTCAACTGCCTCTTTCCCATTTTTTGCTTCTATAAACTCTATTGGATGATTAATATAAAACGAGGTAATTAAATCAATATTTTCTTCTATATCATCAACAACCAAAATTTTTGCTTTTTTTAGAATATATGTCTCTTGAGTTAGTTTTTTGTCATTTTCATCGACACTTTTAGCTTCTGCGATTTTTACATCATAAAGATTTATTGTGAATGTACTTCCTTCTCCTTTTTTACTACTCACACTAATATCTCCATTCATTATCTCTATCAATCTTTTACAAATGGCAAGTCCAAGTCCTGTACCTCCATAGTTATTACTATTTTGATTTGTTTGTTGTTCAAAAGCTTTAAATATTTTTTCTTTATCATTATCTTCAATACCTATACCAGTGTCACTAACTGATATGAATAAATCAATTAATTGATTTTCATTTAATTTGGATTTTATTTTTATCGAGATATTACCAACGGAGGTGAATTTAACTGCATTTCCTACTATATTAAGTAGAATCTGTCGTATTCTAGATTTGTCTAAATAGAGTAATGGTGGTGTATCATTGTTAATTTTATAATAAAATTCTATATTATTTTTTTGTAATTTTGGATAAAAAGCATTTTTAATATCTATCATTAAGTCTTCTAAGTTAGTTGCTTCTTTTGAAAGAGTGAATTTTCCTGCTTCAATCTTTGATAAATCTAAGATATCATTTATTAAAGATATTAATGAGTTTCCACTAGACTTAATGGTATTTACATATTTTAGTTGATTTTCAACTAATGGGGTACCTAGTAGTATTTCTGTAAACCCAACTATTGCATTCATTGGTGTTCTAATTTCATGACTCATATTAGATAAAAATTCACTTTTTGCAAAGTTTGCTTTTTCAGCAAGTATTTTTGATTCATTCAACTCTTGAGTTCTCTCTTTGATTCTAACCTCAAGGTTTTGATTTACCTCTTTTATTTCATTTTCTTTGTCCCACATTATTTTAATGTGACTTTGAAAGTTTTTGTAGAGTGTTTTTAATATAAATATAGCAAGCGTAATAGTAATTAATGCTAAAATAATAGATACTGCAAATCCAATAGAATTAATCTCTCTAATTCTTTCTATTTGTAAATTTGCATTTTTTTGAGCTTGAAGTGATATATCATCTAAGATATGTTCCAACTGATTAAAAAAATCATGTTCAATTGTATCAACTGTTTTAGTTGCTATTTTTTTTGCGTCAGGATTATAAGTTTTAAATATATGCTGACTTTTATCATAAAGTTTTTTAAAAAAATTTTCTATTTTTATAATTATTTCTTCATCATAACTAGACTCTCTAAGTTTATCAATATAAAATATCAACTCCTGAGAGTTATTTTCAAACTCTTCAACTTCATCTGTTTCACCCGCAACATACTCAGATAATGAAGCTACCATATCTCCCGCTTCATCAATAATTTCTAAAAGATATACCTTTTCTATTTTTAATCCATCAACATTATTCTTTAAATTTTCAAGATAGTTTTCAAACTCTTTACCAATACCATGTTCAATGGAATCAATCTCTTTAAGAATTACTTTTTCTATATTGGGGGTATATGTACTAAATACTTCCGTTGCGGTTGTTATATAATTATGAGAAAGAGATTCGATTTTTCCTATTTCTAATCTAACATTTGTATCTTTTTCAGTTTGTTTCATTTTTTCAAAAAAAGAGTTAAATTCTTTCACATTTTCAAAAAACTCATCTTTTTCTTCTGTTTCTCCTGCTAAATACTCCACAAGATTACTATTCATATCGCCCAATTCTTCTAACATTGATAAAGCATTAACTGAATCTGGATACTCTTGAGATGTAATTTTTTCAGATTCTATGAGGTTTAAATTATTGATATAAATTGCTGAAAATGTAAATGATATTACAAGTACAATTATAAGAGATATACCAAAAAACCACTTTTTATAGTTTTGGTCTTCCATGATAAAATCCTTTATGCCAAAAAAGTCAACTATAGTGCAACTCTATTCTTTACCGAATAAAGAAACTCTTAATGAAAAAGATTAGTAATTAAAAATAAAAATTAATTTTTTTTTTAGATAAAACATAAGTTTTATCTTGTTACTATTTATAAGTCTTTTAACATGTGGAGTATATTGTGAATGAGAAAATACTTATAGTTGATGATGTTTTTAACAATATAAAAGTAATAATGAACTACCTTAAAGGTTTAAATTTTGACTTATTTTTTGCAACCAGTGGAGAAAAAGCCATTCAAAGTATTCAAACCAACAAACCTAATTTAATTTTGATGGATGTGATGATGCCTGATGTAGATGGGTTAGATACGGTTAAAAAGATTAAAGAAGACACCAGATATACAGATATTCCAGTGATATTTATTACTGCACTTAGTGAGCCTGAAGATATATCAAAAGGATTTAAAGTTGGCGGAGTTGATTATATAACAAAACCTGTAAATAGTATTGAACTGATTGCCAGAATAAAAATTCATCTTCAACTTGAAGAGCATAGAAAACTTTTAGAAAAAATCGTTGAAGATGAAAAAAATGAAATAGATTATTTAAAAATGGCACAAAAAAAACAGGATGAAATTATAACCTATCAATCAAAAATGGCTGCAATTGGAGAGATGATTGAAAATATTGTCCACCAATGGAGACAACCACTTTCAGTAATCTCAGCAGCAGCATCAGGTATAAAGTTTAAAGATGAAATGAATGTAGTGCAAGACGGAGATATAGAAAAGACAATGAATCAGATAAACATCTCTGTTCAACACTTGTCTCAAACCATTACTGACTTTAGAAACTTTTTTAAGATTAATAAAGCTAAGAACTTGTTTGTATTAAAGAATACTTTTGAAAAAACATTTAAATTAATAGTATCACAATTTAAAACATCAAATATAACTGTTGAAAAAAATATTGAAGAGGTTACTTTATTTGGATTTGAAAATGAATTAATACAAGTATTTATAAATATATTAAATAATGCACGAGATGAATTAGTAAAAAAAGACCAAAAAATAAAACTTATTATAATTGACACTATTGTTAATGAACATAGCTTGGAAATTTATATAAAAGATAATGCTGGTGGTATTCCTGAAAATATTATTGATGAAGTTTTTGCATCTCACTTTACAACAAAACAAGACTCAAATGGTACAGGTGTTGGATTATATATGTCAAAGATGATTATTGAAGAACATATGAATGGAACAATAGAAGCAAAAAATATAAATTTTATCTATGAAGATAATTCTTATACAGGGGCTTTATTTAAAATATGTTTGCCATTTTGAAATTAAAGAATGATAAGAAATTATTTATGTATCGCTCTGATCTGTCAACAAGAAATAGGACACAAAAAGATGAGTAATAAAACATGTTCAACAACCTGTTCTTTTTGGAGTATGTTCAAAAATTCAACTCTTTTTGGAACAAGCTCTTTTTTAGTAAAAACTGCTCCAAAAGTAAGAGGTTAAGGAAGAGACTGTTCAGAATTTTGTGTCCTATTTTCTGTTGACAAATCAATTATCTTTAATCCATTTAATTAAATTGCATTATCTTGCTGACTATTTTTTAGGAGACATTCCAACAACACTTTCCTTATTATTCAAAATTAATTGCACTGTTGAATCTTTAAATTCTTTACTATATCTACTCTTTCTCATTTTAACCCTTATTCATTTTTTCTTTAATAAAGACAATACATTAAGTAAGCTAGAATATTCATGTAATAGCAAGTATAAAATTATGTCAGAAAAGGCAAAATGATGACAAAGAAAATCGAAAAATCTTTTAGAAAAGAATTATTAGTTATTTTTGCTTCTTTTTTTATAATTGCAATAATTACAATAATTGTACAAAAATATAATCTTAATTCAGTAAAATTTCTCCATAAAAATACAGAAAAAATATATAAACACCCTCTTGAGGTATCTAATGCAGCACTTAATATCAAGCTGAATGTTTTAAAAATACATAGAGATATGAAAGATATTGTATTAACCCCTTCTAATATTAAAAACTTAATTAACAAAATAGAAAAAACTGAAAATAAGGTTTATATAAATTTTCAAATAATTGAAAATAAGATTTTAGGACAAGAAGGATTTAAACTCTATAAGACAACGAGAAAATTATATGATAATTGGAAACCTATTAGAAGTGAAGTTATAAGCTTGTTGAAAAAAGGTGATAATGCTGGTGCTATTGATATTACAAAAAATAAAGGTGCAAAACATGTCCTAAAACTAGAGTATAGTTCTGAAAAACTTCATAATTATGCTAGAACCAAGGCAGATGAATTTAAAAGTGAGTCAGATACTTTTTTTAAGAATGTAGAAAATGAATATTTTATAATTAATATCTATTTTATAGTAGCTTTTTTAATTATATCTCTATATATCATTCGAAGAGAATATAACTATCACAATTTAATGGAAAAAGAATCTAAAGCATTATCAAAAGCTAACAATCTATTGAATGAATCTCAAAAAATTGCAAATATGGGAAGCTGGAAATTAAATCATGAAACTAATGAGTTAACTTGGTCTAATCAGGTATATGTAATTTTTGGACTTAAACCTCAAGAATTTGAAGCTACTTATGAAGGATTTTTAAATCATATACATCCAGACGATAAAGAAAAAGTAAAAAATATTCATTTAAATTCAATAAAAAATAAGGCATCCTATAATACTGTACATCGAGTAGTTCAAAAAAATGGCTCAATTAGATATGTGGAAGAAAGTTGTAAACATATCTATGATAAAGATAACAAAATAATCAAATCTATAGGTAATGTAATAGATATAACTGAAAAATATATTATTAAAGAGAAACTACTTAAGCTAGAAAATAACTTTAAATCACTGTTTGAATTCAGTAGTCTTGGTTTAGCGATTCGAGATAAAGATGGAAACTTTACCAAAATCAATAAAAAGTTACTTGATATGTTAGGGTATGAAGAATCACATCTTTTAAATAAGAACTGTATTGGTGTCTCAATTAACAATAATTTAAATGAACAAATATCTCTTTTCAATAAGCTTATGAACAAAGAGATTAAAAACTATAATATAGAAAAAAGTTATATTAGAAAAGATGGAACAACTTTTGCAGCAATTTTAACAATGGCATCTGTGTTAAATGAAAAGGGTGAAATTACTGAAATATTATCATCTATTATTGATATTTCTGAGCTTAAAGAAAAAGAAAAACTTTTAATTCAACAATCCAAAATGGCAACAATGGGTGAGATGTTAGGAAGTATTGCCCATCAATG
>ENA-ORXI01002015-ORXI01002015.1-sediment-metagenome-genome-assembly--contig:-NODE-2015-length-15228-cov-25.687149_pt1 | contig 15228 bp, 9 predicted proteins | sample MGYA00237861_ERZ511468 | MGnify/ENA primary metagenome ERZ511468 (study PRJEB26299, sample SAMN06266213) | sediment metagenome | isolation source: Hudson Canyon methane seep mesocosm | place... | reverse complement strand
GTAGCGCGCATATAAGCCCCATCACCAGCTACCAACAACTTCAACAAGAAGGTAGACGGCAGCAGCATTGTGTTGCCTCCTATCATCAAGATATTGTCAAAGGATCTTACTTTGTTTATAGGGTACTTAAACCCGAACGAGCCACAGTCGGCATCAAAATTAAATACGCGGCTGATAGCAAGGTAACACTCCAAATTGACCAGCTCAGAGGCAACAGAAACAACAGAGTTAACCCAGCCACAAAAGAAGCGGTATTAAACTGGTTTCAACAAGGAGACAATAATGACTGAAGATCAATTACAGAAACACCTACAGCATTATTTTAAAATCATAAAAGAGCAGCAAACAGACCCAGTAACCCTCTACCTACAAGGCTTAGTCCCCACAGGTAGACGCTCAGTCAAAAGCCTACTGAAAACAGCCTCAGCCATACTCGACTTTGAAGGGGAGCTCGAAGTCATGCCCTGGAGCATTATTGAATACCAACACCTAGCCAGTATAAGAAATACCCTGCAAGAACAACAAAAATCAGCCAATACCATTAACCTCACGCTCTCAGCCTTAAAAGGGGTGATGAAAGCCTGTTTCAACCTAAAACTAATCAGTGCCGATCAACTCCTATTACTCAATGACATTAAGCGCGTCAGAGGCAAGCGACTCCCCAGTGGTAGAAGCTTAAGTAAACAAGACATCAAAAAAATATACCGAGCCTGTGAAAAAGACAAAACTACCGCAGGTAAACGAGACCAAGCCATTATTGCCACGATGCTGGCCAGTGGTATTAGGCGATCAGAAGCGGCCAATATTACCCTCGATGATTACAACACCCGAAACGGACAGCTCAATATTCAAGCCGGAAAAGGCAACAAACAACGAACTGCCTATATCAATACTGAAAGTCGACAAATAATAAGAAAATGGCTCAATGTTAGAGGAACAGAAGCAGGTGCATTATTTAACCCCGTCACCAAATCAAACAGCATCCAATACCGCAAAATATCCAGCCAAAGCATATACGGCATCATTAGACAACGAGCAGAACAAGCCAAAATAGAGCCCTGTAGACCTCATGATCTAAGGCGTACATTTGTAACTCATTTACTTGAAGCAGGCATAGACATAAACACCGCACGACAACTAGCTGGGCATTCTGACATACAAACCACCGCACGTTATGACTTAAGAGATGAGAGACAGCAGAAGAAGGCATTAAGAAAATTACAGAGTTTGTAGTATGACTAGAAAGCCAAGCAAGGTGACAGGTGAGCCACCTTGCTACTTCCATTACCAATAAAAACTATGGGCTTTCAACCCATAGTGCTTGAATCTCAACGCCCCAACAACAGCTTATAATTTATAACTTACTATTTTGATTGGTCATCACCCGAGTCACCAAATAAAATAGTAAAAAAGGCCAAAAAGAAAGGTAATGCTATTTGATATAATAAATAGACCACAATAAATAAAGTAAGAACTGAAAAAATAGTAACCATACAATCTCCCCCTTACATACAAACGCCAAATAAAGTTAACCTATTAACTACCCTACTCTTTCTCGAACTCAGACTGGTTAAACTTCAACACATTACAATTCTCTTTAATAGTACGCTGTAATGCCTCATCAAATCCATCTTTTAAATTAGCTTGAATCTCAATCGAGATTGAAACCTCTACTCCCAGTTTCGATGTAAATTGCTGAACAACCTCGTCTACAATGGTAGCAAAATCCATTTTTGCCCTCACTGGATCGAGATCTATGTTGCCATAGAACTGTTTTTTTATTTCCGATTGAACTAATGGCTGAGCTATATCAACTTGTGGCACTACTGAAGGAGATACTCCTACAGCTGGCGTCTTTCCCGCTTCTATTGTTGGTATAACCTCTGGAGCTGGTTTTGGTTTTGTTGTTCTTTCTCTATACTCTGCAGCTGCATCACGATCAATTAATAATGAAGCGTCATCTAGAAATAGCATCCCCCCATCACCAAAAGTAAACCCTAAATAGCGATCCTCTTCTTTACCAGAGGCATAAGCAAAATAATCCTCACTATTAATGCCTTGATTAATCGCATTGGTAAAAACTTGATCATTCACTAATCGAGGCAAATACAAATAGTGACAACAATCTTGCCAAACTTTTAATGCACTTATATCGCTGACACCTTCTTTTAGATACCATTGTTTTAATGTATTACGCAGATGAATTGGACTCCACTCGAAAATCAACCACTCTTCTTCGCGTAAAGTTTTTTCTATTTCAACTACCAAGTTTTGAGCTGCAGGTGAGATAGAAACAGCTTCCCACTCAAGCTCTGGCTTACCACGTACAAAGTTTTCCATTGGGCAAATGAGCCATTTATATGCCTCACGCACGATTTGCTGTAAATGCTGCTCAGCGGCATCAGCATTACGTTTTGCTTGCTTAGAAAGCGATATCGTTAAATCCATCTTCCCATCGCTAACATCGGCAACAATACTCTTCCAGGCCAAAAATATTCTACCCGCTTCTTTTAAGCGACTTACCACATCATAATCCGCAGCCAGAAAAATAAGCCGGTTTTGCTTTTGTCTAGGTTGTTCGCCTCGTTTACGCAAAATTTCTTCTGCCGATTGATACGCCAGCTTGCCATCACCTCGGCTAAAAGCAGCATTAGTTGGCAATACGACTAAGCGAGGTCCCGTTGCAAAATCATCTGGCACATCAATTGACGGGGTAAAAACATGAATACCCGCAAAGCAATGGTTACGTCCAAAAATACGGGAAACACGCTCTTTTAATAAGGGCTGTAAGGCTTCTAATTCATTAATATTTTGCTTACGACTTTCCATTTCACGACGTAAATTAGGCTTGGTATCCAGCCAAAATCGGTCTTGCTCAACATAAAGATAATGCAAATTGTCTCGTAACCGTTTTAAGACATCTTCAAAAATACCAATCGTTTGTTGTGGCTGCACACTACCCAACAAAATACGTTCAACCTCTAAACCTTTTACAACCTGATCAGAAACCGCTGGAGCACTACCTAAAAAAATGGTTCTCATAGCGCGGCGAGCGGCTTGAACGCTACCAAAACGTAGATCGTAACTGTCTATGCTGTAGGGCTCAGAACGAAGACCATCGACTTCTTTTTCTAAAACTGGCTCCCATCCTTGTGGTAAATAATGAATGCTTTTATTACGAACATTACTATCATCTAATGCAATAGAGCCAGGCATAATCAGCGCATCTGGATTATCAGTAACCCATAAATGATGAATCACAATAGCCATATACTGCAACACACCACGAGTACGCTGAAACTTATCTAATGTTGACCAATCCTCATACAAGCGATCAAATATTTCAGGATGAATTGGGTAAGACTGACACAAACGCTCAAAATACACATTAGACTGCGTTTCTACAGGAAACTTAGCACTGTGAGCACGGTAAAAATCAGAAAATTGCCGACAAATTCCCTCTACCTCTGCTCGTTCACCCGCAGACTCAAATAAACGCCGCCGCACAATCTCAAATGCCTCAGTACTTGCCACTGGCTTCCACACGGACTCCACACGTGCAAAATACTTTTCTAAAGAATTTAATGCTCTCTGCCCCATAGTGCCACCGACCTCCAGCTCCGACTCAGGCAAAGAAGCCAGTAATATCGCATTAGGCACTGCTTTCATTGCCTCGGTTAAGGCTTGAATAAAAGACATATTGCTATCAAACGTCCCCGCTTTAAACTGCTTACCAAGCTCTAACTGGCGTATAAAAGCCACTAACTCATCAATTAAAATGACACATGGCGCAGCTCGTTCAATTAACTGACGTATCACCTCTTTACCTGGTGAAGTGCCATCTGCATCACTATCAGCAACTAAGGCATACCCCTCTTCACCTAATAACTGCCAAGCCAATTCACCCCATAAAGTATTAGCAGTAATACTGCCGTGCTGTTGTGGTTGACTTGGTGATAACTTAATCCCATCTATCACTGCCACTTTTGCCGTAGGTAACTCGCGAATACCCGCTTGATCAAGTAGTGGAGGAATGCCTTCTAATTTATTAGTGCTAACCTGGCGTGAAGCCAAATGTAAGACCGCCAGCATAGTATGGGTCTTACCCCCACCAAAAGCGGTTTGTAATTGAATAACAGGATCTCCACCTTGACCTGATAAACGCTGAGCAACGGATATTAACAATAACCGCATGCCTTCGGTAATAAACGTTCGTGCAAAAAACTTTTCCGCATCTTGGTATTCAGCTGTAGCTGTCCCAGAAGCTACTTGCGAAATATCAGCCGCAAATTCAGATTGCTTAAAAGTCCCTTCTAATACATCTTTGTGAGGGCGAGCAATTTCACGCCAAGGTTTTAGGCTCATGCCGATTTTCCTATTAGTTTCTGTATTCCTGTTATCAAAGCATTAAAGCTTTTCGACTGGTTATTGTTAATATCGAGTAAAGGGCCAATAGCACGCGACCCTGCAACTTTTTGGTATTTTGGAACAAGTTTTTTTAGTTCTTCAGATGCATTAGCAAGTTTATCAGGATCACGAAACTTAGTTTTATTCTGTAGCTTACCAATATTTTCTGGGCCAATAGCCATAGAAACAGCCTTTAAGTCACCTAAATAAAATGATTCTAATTCATGGCAAGCAACTCTCACCATAGCGTCAGGCTTACCGGAATCAATACATTTTTGAAGCAAGTTTTGTTTAATAACCAAGCAATCACCGCTATCTTGGTCACGTAATACAATAAACTGTGCATCGGGGTATAGCCATGCTTTTAAGCGCATTGGCAATCGCTTTTCTAAATCCTGTTTTCCTTCAAATACGACAAACACAGGAGTAACATCCGCCGGTAATATTTGGGGAAGCAAGCCTTTCAACATTTCACGTGCAGATGGCTCTTCCAAAAAGAACACAAGCTGCTTCATTAGGGATTTGCTCCCTGAAAAAAACCTTCTTTCCAAAGGTAGCCCATTTGATCACCCTCAGCAATAAAGGCCGCTACCTGCTGATCATCTTGTGCACGCTTAATACTTGTCCGCCCTTTGTCTTTGACTAACCAATAGACCTCTTCGAGCTTTACCGCATTTAAAAAATCAGGGGAATGACTAGAGACAAATACCTGCCCACCTCGCTCAGCATAAGCTCTAAACTCCTCAGCTAACTCCCAAAGCAAATTAGGATAAAGTTGATTTTCTGGCTCCTCCACACATAACAGTGGGTGTGGGGTAGGATCATATAATAAGATGAGGTAAGCAAACATTTTAATCGTACCATCTGAGACATAACGAGCTAAAAATGGATCTTCAAATGCTCCATCCTGAAAACGCAATAAAACTCGACCTTCCTCCGTGATTTTAGGCTCTACCGAAGTAATACCAGGAATTCTTTCTGTTAACTTATTTAAAATTTCCTGAAAAATTTGGGGGTGACGCGAATACAAGTACTCGGTAACTAATGATAAATTTTCTCCTTCTCTGGAAAGCTGCTCAGCGTAACCAGCATCCTGTTCTGGCCTCGCTCGACTAATATGAAAATCAGAAATATGCCAGTTTTCTATCAAAGTACCGAGAGCCATTACAGCTGGAAATCTCTCAAACTGCGCCAATCCTTTAACAGCCAAAATATCAGGTGAGCGTAGTGTTTGTTGCTCACGGTTTAATTGCTTTATATCAGTAACATTGTCTATTTCATTTGTTACCGCTTCACCTTTACCCTTGGAAAAATCCAAAAAATGCCAAGGTTGACCACCACTTCCTCGCCGATATTTAAGAATTTCACGTTCGACAATAGGCCGTCCATCCTGCTCACCAACAGATAAAAAATAAGTGATTAATGGTGATGATTCAGTTTCACGAAATTTAAGCTCAATTTCAATATTTCCATCCGCACCACGACTACGCACTTCATGAAAACCATTACTACCACCTAATTTAACCAAGGCCTTATAAATGTTACTAGCCAATGCTTCACGTAAAAATTCAAATACACTAAATAAAGTCGATTTACCACTGCCATTAGCACCAACAATGACGCAAAATCTTGGGATTTTATTCATCTCAGTATCTTGAAAACTTTTAAAATTTTTTAAACGAATAGATTCAATATGCACAGCAGTCTCCCTAAATACCCATGTCCATGTCCATTTGTGTACCCGTATGCCCAGCCTCATAAGAAGCGGCAATAATGGCATGCCATGAACCGATTAATTCATTATAAGCTCTTGCTTCCTCAGCCCATTTTTTACGTTCGCAGAGTGTGTATAAATGATACGCCAATTGACGAACTGACTCGCCGCGTTCAGGCATAACCGCTAATAACTCACCTGCTGCACTTTCGCCTTGTTGATTCAGGACGCGAATGAATTGATGGCACACTTCCCAAACAGACAATTTTGCATTTGCTTTAGGCTTCCACTCGCTTGGGTAATCTGCCCATTTAACTAACTGTACTTTCCCCCCAGACGATGAAATCACACCCGCATCGCGTACTCCGTCCACTGAAGTACCTTTTGCACGCGCTAAGGTATCGGCTTCACCAAACGGCCCTGTACTCCAGCCATATTGACTAAACCAATCATCACAGAACAAAGTTTCTGCATCAAAATTGCCGCTATCAGGATTCAAATAATCGGTAATCGCACGGTTAATTAAAATCAAAGAATCATGTACACTCATCGTTGAACCATCTTGATTTAACACCGACGCATACTTGGAATAAATCGCCATCCCTGGGCCAATCGCCGCTTGTGCTAAATCCACAGGGGCAATGGCTGTTGAGCCAGTTTCACCACCAATCATCGCTTCTAAGGCTTCAGGCATCTGTTCGCGTAGTTCACGCTGAAATTCGCGGCGAGAAATAGATTCCGCTTCAATATGCCGTTTTTTACAAACTAGCACCACTGATGAGGCTAAAGCATTCGTACCTGAGCTAATCATACGATTAGCCATTTCAGTACGCATAGGCCAAGTACCATCAATAGAAAACCCTGCGGATATTACCGCTTCTAAAAAGGTTTCCCAACCGGTACTGGCGGTACTGCCTTCTTTAGTTTCAGCTTGTTTAAACGCATAATAAATGGAAACGGGAAAAGCAGGATGTCCTTTTTCTGCCAAATTATGAATCGCTTGTGTCATGCCATCTAAAAAGAATTTTTCCGCTTTTTCCTTATTACCATGTCGATAAGGTGTTGCAACCAGCTCTTCTGCTTTCGGTACTGCCATCGTGGCAAATAAAGTAGGATAAATGGCTTTTAAAGAACGCCGCATCCAGACATAGAAAAAATCGGATAAATCCGCATAACCAATATTATCGTAATAAGGCGGGTCAGTTGAGATAACTTTATTAATACTGATGTTTTGTGTTGCAGCATCTTGTTGGATAACAAATCCATCTTTAGATGGCCTAAACTTATTTAAGACTCTAGAAACTTGACCTATACCACTAAAAAAACACCCTGTTGAATTACCAATTATATTTGCTTCCGCAAAATCCCACACCATCGGTAATGCCTGCCTACCGAATGTATTTCTCATCGTTTGGCCACCGTTAATCCAGCTACATATTGATGAGTTGTAGTCGCTAGCTTTCCCTAAAGCAGAAGACAAATAAACCGATAACGCATCCCCATAAGCGGTTGCACCTTGACCGCATGCATCAATACCTAAGCCATCATCTGCCATACCTGCTGCTTTCGCATCGGCAATAGCTTTAGTGCGTGCTTCTTGAACTAAATCGGAAAAAGTAGTGAGTGCGACCAATTGGCGGGGGGTAAAAATATCAAGGAATTTTGTCATTCCATATTCGACGACGTTTGTTCGTCCTGGCCAATGTGAAATTTCAGTATCTGTGAACCTTTCGGATGAGATATTAAGTGCTAATTTTTCAATATCCACTTGAGGTGATAAATAAACTCTTCCTTTATTACCTTCAGCAACTATAGCTAAAAGTTTTTGCCCCATTCTTTTTTCTTTAGCCTCTTGCCTTATATATTTAAATGGAACTGGAGCATTAGAAAGAATACAAGTTCCACCAGCTCTGATTACCGTGCCAGCTAAGGCTTCATTAGGTATTTCTCCAATCCTAACTTGAAAGTGATAATTACCATTTTCAATAACGGGTTCAACCCATGCTTCCTTACCTTTTTTACTCGATAATACAAATGAGCGAACTAATGGTACATCCACATGACTAAAGGCTGGATTGGGGCTTTTTACCGTTCTAGCCCATAACCAAGCAATCACTGTTAATTCCTCATCAGCATAAGGCTTTAAATCAGGGCGTTCGGCCATCATCTTATCCGTGATTTTCACTTTTGGATATAAATGCCCAATACGCTCAAACGCTTGTTCACGCATCCAATTCCCATAGCGGCGTACATCTTCTGCCAAACCTTTTGCACCACTCCAATCTTCCGCAAAAACATTTTTAGTGGCTTTCTTTTTATCTTGTTTATCACTTGCAGGAATAGGACCAATGGGGGCTTGACCTGCAAATTTAGCCGGTATCTCAATCATGGCTTTATTAATCATTACTGCCACGGGATTTAAATCACTAGCATAACTTTCTAGCCCTAAACGTTGTGCTTCCAAAGGTATTGCACCGCCACCCGCAAACGGATCATGAAACGCAGGTAATTTTTCAGGATTAAATAACTCGGCGGCTTGCGGGTGTTTACGGTTTAAATGACAGGTTTCTCGCCAGCTTTCTTTAATCACTTCACGCGCGCGATTTAACACGTCTTCGTTATTGGTATTTTCCCACAACACTAATTCACGGATAATTTGAAACAGTTTTTCACGTTTAATCTCGGCTTCTTTTTTATTCACCCCAAATTTAAAACCATCACCTTGCTGATAGCCTGGGTCATTGACCATTTGTGCAAAAATAACGGCTCTTGCAGCGGCTAAGGGTCGCCTAGCCCACCATAAATGCAAAGTGCTAGGATGGCCATGCCGAATAGATTTTTCTCGTGAGGCAGCAGCATTAATATCATCTAACGGCAATGCCACTTCAATTAGTTTTTTGGGGCTGTAGATTTTTGTCATTTAGAGTAATTCCGGTGCATTTTGTGCTAAAAGTTGTTCTGCTATTCGGCCAAAGCGTTGTCGCGTTGTTGTAAAAAATTGGCTGAGTTGCTCATTATGAGGAAGTAGGTCTATTGAGGCTAAATGTGGCAATGACATCTCTTTTTCTATATGTTCGTCAATCAATTCGTCTAATTCATTTAGCCAATTTTTACGCTGTGTGACAAGGTAGGGGCTGTTTAAATTTAATAGGTTAATGGTGTATTCCGCTTGTTTGTATTCAGCTTTATTAAGTACGCGGGCAGGCTCTACTTTACCAGTGGATAAATAAACAAAATAACGAGCGCAATCTGTCTGTAAGCAAGAAATAAAGAGTAAGGCATCGTACTGGCTCAACTTTGCATGACCACCAAAAATATTATTATTAATAATATTTTTTAAGTCCTTATCTGAAAGTGCGCTTAACACCAGATTGCTATAATCAAAAGTGCGGGCAGGGTTAGCACTCTTAGGTTCTACATGCTCAATGTGTGTATCTAAGCCGAATTGATCTGGACGTATTTCTGAGTAAGCACACAGACCATATTGCTCTGTTAGCAGGTTATTCGTTACTTTATCTTTGTAATCAAAACTACTCCAACGGCTAGTGGCTTGTTTTTTTGTGGTGGGTGGGGTCTCATGAGATCTATTCAGTTGATAGCCACCATTGCCTATTTTGGTAATAGACCTCATGCTTTAAACGCCTCTTGCCTACGAATACTGCGCTCAATTTTTTGGATTTGTGGGTGCTCGAGATGCAGTGTACTTTTTAATTCTGTTAATAATGCTTTTGCCCGATCAGATTTGTATTCACCTTGGTCAACCAATGAGGTCAGTTCATCAAGCTGCCGTTTTTCTGGCACTGGGGGTTGTGGGTCAACATGCATAATGGCTTGTAGCACATCGTTGCTTGGTTCACCGTAAGAAGCGGCTAAAGGGATAGTTGCAATGTCTTTACCCTCATTATTAGTACCCAGCACTCGAATACACTCTTTAGGTACGGTTGAAAGTACTTGTGGACTATGAGTTGTGACGATAAATTGAATTTTGGGAAAGGCTTGACGTAATGAACTGATGACAGTTTGTTGCCAGCTAGGGTGTAAAAACATATCAACTTCATCAATCATAACGACACCTTGAGTTTGTAATGCAGCATTAACTCCAAAATGCGGGTTAAGTTTGATACAACGAAAAGCAATATCAGAAACCATGACTACCATATTACGCAAGCCATCACTCAGCATACTTAATGGCAATGAACCTTGTTCAGGGTGACTCATTACTAGTTGCTGTTGCTGACTGATGCGGTATTCAATATCACACCAGCCTGTTACGTCCTTGGTCAGTGCGTTGACCGACTGCTTAACAACATCAATAACCGCTTGAAATTGGTTCATTAGAGACTCGTCAAAGTAACGAGAGCTTTCTAGCTGCTGAATTTGTAATTCTCGGTAGCTTTTATAAACCCATACATACCAGTCTTCAAATTGCTTATAACTAGATGAAGCCGTTAAGCAATTTTGATAGCCCCACAATCGTGATTGCATGCTGTTATTGAGTTCTTTATCAGATACTGTTGAGGTATACCTGCCTTGATACCAAAGCCGGCCAGTACCTAAATAAACAATAAGCGGTAAATCCATATTGCTGTTGTACTCTTCATCACGTATTTGGCTTTGTAACTTTTCACCATACCTTGTTAGTGCCTTAGCTTGGTCATCATTTAGGGTGTTAGTCCTTGCTTTTAGTTTTTCACGAGTTTGTACCCAGTTTTTTAAATCAGATTGTTCAAACCAAGTCCCTTTAGCATTAACACTAGCAGGGATAACGGCTTCCATATTGTTTTGGTCTCGGCGTGTTAAACGAACATCCTCTATTTGAATAGTTGCAGATTTACCCGTTTGACTACCTAAATCAAATGCTTTAACAAAGGGCCAAAGAGCAATCCGTGCTGCATCAATAATCGTTGTTTTACCAGCACCATTTGGCGCAATTAATATAGTGACTTCGGGATGGAATGAAATAGTTAATTCTTCAAAGCACCGATAATTATTTATCGTTAGTTCTGTTAGTTTCATAAACTTTGTCCTGGTGTTACTGATTTTTCAAGTAATTCACTTAGGTCATAATTTATACTGGCGACACCAAAATCTGGCTCGATGGTAAATGGATTTTGTATATAAAAAGGGCCTTCATGGCTATCATTATCAACAATAACAATGGCGAGAATAAATTTATCGGCTTGGTTTAAACCATAAATAACTTCATTACGGCTGACGGTTATAGTGCTTTGACCTTTTGCGCGGCCTTTAACTTCAATATGGCGGTCTGGTTTGATAGAGCCATCTGCATTAGCAGGAGGGCGAGAGGTGACATCCCATCCGCATTTTTCTGCACCTACGTCAGTAACAGTGTAACCAAATGCTTGTTCGGCTTGCATCACGGCAGTCATGGCAACTTCCTCAACTCTAGCACGAGCTACCGCATCAACTGAAAATTGTGTTTCACCTTTCCGCATAGCTAATAAACCTTGTGGAATGACTAAAGCACCACCAATCACCACAGGTGTGCTAGAAACAACATTTTTCAATTCGGTTAATTCTGCTTTACGTTGTTCTAAACGAGCAGTCAGATCATCGACACGCCGACGTGCCATTTCTGGTTGCATACGCGGCTGCTTACCTGCATTAACATCGTCTTGTAATTTAATATATCGGTCAGACCAATAGTTAATTTCTTTGATTAGGCGTTCATTAACAGCAGCTAATGTTTTATCGGCTTGCCGTTCTCGGCGGCCTTTAATTTCAGCATAATGTTCTGGCACTAATTTCTGAGATGCATGATTCAGCGCTAACGTTTCTAAATTGTTATTCAACCAAGAGGATTGCAAAATATCGCCGACTAATTTTTGGTCATAGTCCTGTATAGGTTGTAAATCTAAGTGGGGGGCCCAGCCAGCATTAACCGATTGACCTTGTTCATTAATTTCAACAAATTGCAACCGACGTGATGCAACTTCATTTTTCTGATTTGATGCTCGAACCGTGTGATCAACCATAAACAAGACTTTAGGGTCGGTGCTATCATCATTGGGATCAACTAATACAGCACCTTGCTTGAGTTTTGCACGATGCGCTTGTAAAACTAAATCCGTTACAGAGTGCATTAATGGGTGCATCGGGTGAATCATGTCGGCCATGGGTTTGCCGTTTTGACGAACATGTTGCTTTTCAAAGCAGATACGTTCGTATTTTTTAAGTACGGGTGTGCGGCTTTCCCCTATCACTCGGTCACGTTCACGGATGGAAGCAGGAACATGACGTATTTCATAACGTCCTGACTCCCGACTACGAAATTCACCGCCTAACATTTGAAAGGCTTCAGTAAAAAAGGCTCGAATAAAATAAGGCTGAAGTTTACGTGCTTCGGCTTTTTCCATTTCGTCTTTGACTGCATAAAGCTCTTCAAGCCCCATGTGTTGATCAACCAACGCATTGCGTTTAATGATGTCTTTTAAGTGTTCAGCATCTAGTGCGCCTTCAATAACTTCATTCATTCTCGCTTTGGTTTTAGGGTCTTCACCATAACGAATTGCATCAACTAATAAATCTTTAAGTGAAATATTATCAAAGGCTTCACCTAAGACATCGAAGACTTTTCCGCCTAAGGCTTCTTTTTCAATTTCAATTTTCTCAAATAATTTTTGGAAAACTTCGCCTTCACGAGTTTCGTTAGCAACAATATTCCACAGGTGGCAAACTTCAGTTTGTCCAATACGATGAATTCGACCAAATCGCTGCTCTAATCGGTTTGGATTCCAGGGAAGGTCGTAGTTGACCATTAAATTAGCGTTTTGCAAGTTAACCCCTTCACCTGCGGCATCAGTCGCAATAAGCACTACAACTTCAGGATCATTACGAAATTCTTCTTGTATTTTTCGTCTAGCATCGCGATTAGTTCCACCATAAATAATACGAACCGCTTTTTCATTGCCGAGCATGTCACTGATACGTCTTAATAAATAGTTTAAGGTATCTTTATGCTCAGTAAAGATGATGAGCTTTCGCCTAGCACCGCTAGTAGTAAACATTTCAGGTTTATCTTGTAATAAATACGAAAGTTCTTCCCATTTTTTATCGTTGCCTGACTGCACAACTAGCATTGCTTGATGTTCTAGGTCTTTAAGAATTAAGATTTCAGCTTCAAGTTCTGGAATGGTCGCTGATGCTGTCGCTTGGTCGGCAACTTGTTCAGCGTATATTTCATATTCTTCAGCGCTGAGTTCTTCGTCGATATCATCAATATTGTCAGGCACGTCAATTTTATGTTTAACAGTGTATTCGCCAATGGTCTCAGCTAGTTGTTTTTGAACTGATTTGCCTCGTGCAAGTAACTTTGTTTCCGCAAGTCTGCCTTCTAATCGTTTACGTCGGCGCTTTAAAGATTGGTAAATGGCTTCTGGGCTAGAGGCTAAACGACGTTGTAAGATAGTTAATGCAAAACCGACATTGTTTTTCTTTTTGCCATCAAGCTTATCAGCTCGGTTCATCTCTTCACGCACATAGATAGTGACTTGCTCGTAAAGTAAGGCTTCCATAGAGGATAGTTCGTAATTCGCGGTATAGGCTCGTCGCTCAGGAAACAATTTGGTACCATCAAATTTAAATAATTCCTCTTTTACCATGCGGCGCATCATGTCAGATACATCTACTTTATGGGCACCTTCTCGGAATTTTCCATAAAAACGGTCGCTATCTAATAGGGATAACCAAATTTGAAAATCTTCTTCTTTACCGTTATGCGGGGTCGCCGTCATTAGTAGAAAATGACGTGTAATAGAGCCCAGTAATTCACCGAGTAGAAACCGTTTGGTTTTATTTACTTTATTGCCAAAATAGCTAGCAGAAAGTTTATGCGCCTCATCAACAATAATAAGGTCCCATTCAGTATTTTTCAGTTTTTCTTGAAAATCAAGGTTACGAGACAGCTGATCAAGTCGGCAGATCAGTTGATTAGCTTCATCGAAATAATTACCTGAAACGCATTGCTCTTGTTTTTCACGACTAAATAAATCGAATTGTACGCCAAACTTTTCTAGTAACTCATCTTGCCATTGTTCGGTTAATGATCCAGGTGAAACAATTAAAATACGTTTTGCATCCGCACGCATTAATAATTCACGAATCAATAAGCCCGCCATAATTGTTTTACCTGAGCCTGGATCATCAGCTAATACAAAACGTAATGGTTGCTTAGGTAGCATTGCTTCATAAACCGCAGAAATTTGATGTGGTAATGGCTCTACATTGGAGGTATGCACTGCCATCATTGGATCAAATAGAGCTGCTTGTGTAATGCGGTGGGCCTCTATACCCAATTTGAATTCTGCACCAGGCGCATCAAATGCCCATGAGCGACCCTCTGTAGCCATTTCTAATCGGACTTCATCAGAGCGAAATAGCATTTGTTCGCCTAATTTTCCTTGGCTGTCTTTGTAATAAACCGTAATGGCGGCATCGCCTACAGGCTCGACCTGAACGATACGGACAATTTCTTCGGATTGAATGCCACGAATTTGTGCATCTTTTGTGATCTCTTCGAGCTTTAACATGTTATTCCTTGTCTGTTCTGCAATCTGTCCATATCAAAATAATTCACCAGTTTTGTTTTTAGCACCCGAAACCCTCTGTTATTAAAATTAATTCAAAGCTAGAGGTTTATTAATTATAAAAACAACCTTGGCCGGCTGCCACTCATTACAAGACATACTTTTTACATTGTAAGCCTATTGTCATTATGATACTAGCATTTGAGCGTGCGCTATATCTAACATAAATCATATGTTGTTTAGTGTGAAGGCATATAAAAAACTCAATCTACTTGGTTCATTTTCCGTCTTATTTTTTAAGCTGATCTTGAATTAACTACCACGCTTATAAAACGTGGTTTAAGTTCGACCTAAAAGGCCGTTCTCAGCAAAACCCCTCTGGGGCCCTGCTGAAATAAGATCAAGTTGTTCCCAATATTTCAGTGGTTATTTATTATCTTGGAACTTTACATACTTTCTTATCATTTCTGCATCCATACCTACGGTATCAACACAATAGCCAGCCGACCAAAAATGATTTCCCCAGTATTTCTTTGTCCGTAAATTGGGAAATTTCTGGAA
>ENA-ORXI01002014-ORXI01002014.1-sediment-metagenome-genome-assembly--contig:-NODE-2014-length-15233-cov-3.410530_pt1 | contig 15233 bp, 20 predicted proteins | sample MGYA00237861_ERZ511468 | MGnify/ENA primary metagenome ERZ511468 (study PRJEB26299, sample SAMN06266213) | sediment metagenome | isolation source: Hudson Canyon methane seep mesocosm | place... | reverse complement strand
TCCGTATTTTAGAATGCCATCCCTGTACCGCAGAATTTAATGCTAATAAGGACAGTAAGAGTAAAGAGTATCACTATTACTTTTCCACAGATAGCATACACAAGCCGGTTTTAAATGATATCGTTGAGAATATCCCCTTTAATAACAGTGAGCAAACTACAAGCTCACTTGATATAGAACTTATGCAACGAGCCTGTAAACTATTTATTGGCGAACATGATTTTTACAGCTTCGCAAAGCGAGATACCAATCTTGGTTCAACTGTTCGTACTGTTTTAAGTTGTGAAATATTATTATCTCAATCTTCACTCTTGGGCAATAAAATTTACTATCTTAAAATCGTAGGTAAGGGCTTTTTAAGGCACATGGTTCGGTATATTGCTGGTGCTTTGTTTGCACTTGGGAGAAACCAACTCAGCCTAAGTGACATTAGTGAAGCACTAGTAAGTCACAAAGAAGAAAAGATTAGTTCCAAAGCCAAATCAAGAGGGTTACATTTAATTGAAATTTTTTACTAGAGTTAAATGACACTAATTATTTATATATATCTTGCGTAACAATTACACTATTATCGTTATCAATTAATCTAATTATAATTCGTAGATTATGTTCCTCATAATAGTGTTGGTCCATATTAGCTATGGTTAGTAAAGCCTTTCGTATAGTTGTATTAGCTGCCATTGATATCTTTTATCTTATTTCAGAATTATAAATACAAGATAGCTAAATACATTATTATTTTATGGTATTGTTTCAAAAGTTTTTTGGTAATATTTCATTATTCAATAAAGGAAACCTATGCAAGAAGAAATACAGTTTAATCAACACTACATTCATTATAAAAATAAATTAACATATATACCAATTAATAAGTGTAAAATTCAAGAAAATGATATTTGGGTAGATGCCATTTTATACAAAACATCTACAGAAGAATTATTTGTACGTAGTGAAAAAGAGTTTTTGGAAAAGTTTACAAAACTATAATCATATATAGGTTTGTAAAACAGTTTAGAACTGTTTTGCAAACTTATGTTTTGTTGGTTGTTTATTAAAATCAAGTGCAACTATAACAATTTCATCCACTGTTACTATGACTTTATCGGTTGTTTTATTTCTAAGTTCACATCTTACAGTGATTGACGTAGTTCCTGTACGTACTAATTGTACATCAGAAATAAGTATATCTCCAATGTTAGCTGCACTTTGAAACGAAACTTCTGACATTTTAACTGCTGCTATTTTATTTGTTTCTAACATATTAGTTGCAAAAATAATAGCATCTTCAACAACCCACGATAATGTAATTCCACCAAATAAAATACCTGCTGCATTTAAATGCGGGTACATTACCATTCTTTGAGTTGCATAATCCACTGTATTAACCTTTTAATTTATATTAAGTATCGAATACTACTATATTATATTAAATATTGCATAAAATTCATTATAAATATTGGTTGACATGTTTAATGGTATAATAAAATACTAAAGGATACAAATGAAATATACTGTTTATTTATCAGGAGAAATACATACCCCTTGGAGAGAAGAAATTATTCAAGGATGTAATAAGCTAAACCTACACATCGAATTTTCATCAGCAGTTACCAATCATGAACAAAGCGATGCAGCCGGAGATTGTTTATTAGCACAAGATCATCACTATAATAGAGATCATCAAAGTGCAAAAGTAAATGCAATACGAACAAAAACACTTATTAAAAACTCTGATATTGTTATTGTAAGATTTGGAGATAAGTACAAACAATGGAATGCAGCATTTGATGCTGGATATTGTGCTGCAATTAATAAGCCTTATATCACTTTACACGACGAATCCATTGTACATGCTCTAAAAGAAGTAGATGCATCTGCACAAGCTTGGGCAACTACTCCAAAACAAATTGTAGACATTCTCAACTATACGCTAAATGCATAATTAATCATCCCATGATGTCATATTTTTATCATGGGAAAGTACTATACTACAGTTAATTTTCAAAACTTCAATCTATAATATACAAGGAATGCAGTGAAACTATATATCTTACTAATGTGTTGTGTTCTTTTTTGGTCGGGTAATTTTGTTATTGCTAGATTTGTACATGATGATATTCAACCAATTGAACTTGTCTTTTTTAGATGGTTTGGTGTTTTAATTGCACTGAGCCCTCTTTTAGTCATCCATCGTAAAAGAATATTTAATTCAATTTTAAATAACTTTATTATTATGATGACCTACGCACTTTTAGGCATTAGTGGATATAACAGTTTTGTTTATTTAGGATTGCAAAATACAACAGCAACTAATGCCCTTCTTATAAACTCTAGTACTCCAATTATGATTGTATTTTTAGCAGCCATTATTTTTAAAGAAAAAATTTCTAAAATGCAAATATCTGGTATTATATTATCAACGTTAGGAGTAATATTTCTTGTTTTACAAGGTGACTTTACTAAAATAATCAATTTAGAATTTAATCAAGGGGACATTTGGATAGTAATTGCAGGTTTTTCGTGGGCACTGTATTCTGTACTCATGAAATTTAAACCAAAAGATTTACACGGTCTTGAATTTGTTGCCGCTATTGTACTATTGGGTACCATTGTACTCTTTTTCTTTTATATTGGCTTTGGATATGGAGTAAGCTCTGCTATTAACCTTGTAAGTAACAATTACCTTGTAGTTTTATACATGGTTATTTTTCCCTCCATTTTATCTTATATCTTTTGGCACAAAGGTATTGCTGAAATTGGTGCAGATAAAACAGGTCAATTCACCCATTTAATGCCTATATTTGGAAGTTTTCTTGCTTTTGTTTTTTTAAATGAGACGTTAGAATTTTATCATTTATTTGGCGTTGTATTAATAGGCAGTGGAATTTACTTATCTCTTTTTTTAAATACCAAAAAAATTAAAAAAACAAACACTGATATTTCATAGTTTTATTCTTCATATATTTTTATAAAAGTATTAAAGAAATGTTTTTCATAATACTCATGTAAGTTAGATGAAATATATTCATTGTAATACTTTATATATTTACTATCTTTTCTAATTTTTTGCAGTATACCTGTCACTTTAGTCGTTACGATATATCCACTCTCATTTTTGGTACATGCAACCCAAGAATGCCCATAATCTTCAATTTCAGCTATAGGAACTGTCACAATATTTTTAGAAATCTTAATATTTTTTGAATAATACATCGCTTCATCTGGATATAAAAATGTATAATGAAATCTATTTCTTACTAACATGTTTAAAAGACTACTGGTTACATTATCTTGAGTGAAAATTTTTATATTAGTATTTTTTTTATTTTTATTTAAAATAGCTCTAATTTTTGTTGAGTAAGCACGCCCATTTGATATTCCTAATCTAAAATCCTTTTTATTTAGTAGCTCACTTAAAGATAATGACTCCGGTTCTCCTAGTATTTTAAAAGTATCTCTTGTTAATACAATTTGTAAATCAAAAAAAGAAAAAACAGGCACATTTGCAAAATACATATTTTTTAATCGCTGTTGTGTTTTAAATAGTCCCAATGCACATGTTAAAGGACCTTCGACAATATCCTTTGATAATCTTTTATAGTTTCCAGCAACTCTTATTTTGTGATTATACTTGGGCATATAGGATTGTATATCTTTCATAATTTTAATGCCATAACCCAAATAAATATCATTTTTTACATACGTAATAGGAGGTTCAATAGGAATATCCCAAATTATTGTTTTCTTGTCATTTGCATGTAAAAATAAAGTTGAATAAAATATAAGTATACATAGTTTACATAGAAGAGTCATTCTATCTCCTTTTTTTAAGGGATATAAATTATTCTAGCATCTTTAAATATGTTTATTATAAAAAGAATAAACTAATAAGTAGGGAAAAATAGCTCGTATTTTTTGGGAAAGTTTTTAAAACTTTCTAAATCTTTTAATTTTAAGCCTTCAAATTTTTGTGAACTTTTCACTATCTCTTTTACATATTCAAAAACAGTTTCATCTTTTAAAAAAACTTCCACATCTATCCACTTCGCATCTATTATTTCATCTGTATCTTGGATATTTATTTCATAACTTGTAGCTTTTGCATTACATAAAATATAAATATTTCCTTTACCAAATTGGTGTGGGTGAAACTGTGAAAGTGTTATAATAGATTCAAACTCCACTATGATTCCAGTTTCTTCTAATACTTCTCTACATACTGCATCCGCAATTTTTTCACCCAAATCAATGTGCCCACCAGGTAATTTATATCCAATGCTTAAAATTCTCTCTTTAATCACTAGAATTTCATTTTTATCATTTATTACAACAGCGCCCACTCCAATTGTATGAGTAGGTGAAGTAGGAATAATTGGGTTTTCAATCAATTTTTTCACCATCATGACATAATTTGTATCACAATTATGAAAGGTAAAACCTTGTTTTGCTGCAATTTCAATAAGATGTGAATTTTTTAAATCAAATGTTATCCATAGAAGTTTTCTCTTTTCTTTTTCTAGCTGTAAAATTAGAAGTATAAGATTTTTTTCAAAAGAAGTTTTATTGCCATATTGAGTATTTTCTTCAATAGTGACCCCATTGTAAGGATCTAGGATGAGTTTAAAACCAGCGATTTCTTCTACAAATGTATTCATTGGTTTTCAATCATTAATTATTAAAGGTTCAAAATCAAAATCCGCATATCTATGTTCAAAAACTTTTCCATCTTTTTTTTCTACTAGATAAATGGATTTTTTAATAGCAAGTACCATTTTCCCACCATCTTCAAGTTGAGCTAAAAGTCCCATTGGCATTTCAGGTGCAGACGCACAAACCAAAATTCTATCAAATTTTTTTCTTTTTATTCCAACATCATAACTCGCTCGTGAAATAAAAGCATTGTACATTTCATATTTTTTAATATTTTCTTGTCCAAAACTCACAAGTGCAGGTACAATCTCTAATCCAAATACATAGCCAATCTTGCCAATACACTGAGATATGAGAGCAGTTGTATATCCAGATCCAGATCCTATATCTAAGACTTTGTTTGAATTTTTTAAATCCAGAATTTCAAGCATAAAAGCTACAACAATTGGCTCAGATATGGTCTGTCCATAACCTATTTTTAGATTTTTATCAATACAGTATGTATCTTCATCATCATTTAACAGAACAAAATCTTTTCTATCAATTTTACGAAAAGCATCCACAAGATTTTTTGTCTTTAAAACCTCTGCTGAGATAAGCTCATCAACTAATAAATCATTATTCATAATTTTCCATTTTATTTTATCTATTTACTTCATGGTATCTAAATTCGTTTAAATTTAAGTCTTAATGAGTTTAGTACCACAGTAACAGAAGAAAAACTCATAGCCATTCCAGCATACATTGGAGTTAACATTATTCCCATTATAGGATATAAAATACCAGCAGCTATAGGAATACCTAAGGCATTGTAAATAAATGCCCAGAATAAATTTTGTTTAATTATTTTCATTGATTCTTGGGATAAGTTAATGCTTTTTAAAACAGACCCTAAATCATTGTTAATTAAAATAATATCCCCAGCATCTTTTGTAATATCAGAACCTGAATTAAGAGTAATCCCAATATCAGCTTGTTTAATAGAAGGAGAATCATTCACTCCATCACCAACAAACATCACTTTTGCATCTTCTTGAAGTTTTGTTATTACGTTATATTTTTCATCTGGTAATACTTGTGCAAATACTCTCTCAATTTTTAATTCTTTTGCAACAGCATTTGCAGTAGCTTCATTATCTCCTGTTAAAAGAACAGGAATAATATTTTTTTCTTTTAATTTTTGTATTAACTGGGAAGCACCCTCTTTTAACGAGTCTTCTAGAGCAAAAATGGCAACACATTCATCATTGACTGAAGCAAAGATAATTCCTTTTCCTTCACGTAAATACTTTTGGTTAAAATCAAGATATTTTCTATCTATATTAATAGCATTTTCTTCAAGTAAAAGTTTTGTACCTATAGTGATTTTTTGATTCTCACAAATAGAAGTAATTCCCTTCCCTGCAATAATTTCAATATCAGTCACAACTTTGTTTAACTTTAATTCTTTAAATCTTGCATAAGAAACAATGGCTTTTGAAATAGGATGTTCACTTTGTAATTCAACACTTCCTAAGATTTCTAAATACTCTTCTTGATATAAAACTTTAGATACAGAAATTTCACCCTTTGTCAACGTTCCTGTTTTATCAAAGACAGCATATTTTATATCTTTTATAATCTCTAATATTTCTGGATTCTTTATCAATATCCCTTCTTTTGCACCTTTTCCAACAGAGCTAACTATTGCAATAGGAGTAGCTAGCCCAAGAGCACAAGGACAAGAAATAATTAACACTGAAATAGATGCTAAAATGGCACTTAATGTATCTCCTACAAAATAGTACCAAATAATAAATGTCAAAACTGATATCATAATAACAGCAGGGACAAAGATATTTGCGATTTTATCTGCAAATCTACTAATTGGAAGTTGTTTACTTTGTGCGGTACTTAACAATGTAACAATTTTGGATAATGTTGTATCACTTGAGCGTTTTGTAACTTCTACTTCTAATACACCTGTTGTGTTTAAAGTCCCTGCAATTACTTCATCTCCAACTGTTTTATAAACAGGCAGAGACTCTCCTGTAATCATAGAAGTATTAATATCTGCACTTCCTTTTATAATAATTGCATCGGTAGAGACTTTTTCTCCAGCTTTAATTAAAACCCTATCTCCTATTTTTAAATCTAAGGCCAATATAGTTTTAAGTGAGCCATCTTCAAGAATCAAGTTTGCATTTAAAGGGGCTAAGTCCATAAGTTTTTTTAAAAAATCAGTTGCTTTTGCTTTTGAACGTTCTTCAAGTAAACGTCCTAAAAGAATAAAAGTAATAATAACAGCAGCACCATCAAAATAAATAAAGCGTAAGTGTTCAGGGAAAACTTCGGGAAACAGTACTACAAAAACAGAATAAAAATATGCAGCACTAGTCCCAAGAGCTACTAAAACATTCATGTCATAGTTTTTATTACTTATGGCTTTATAGGCCAAAAAATAAAAACGCCCTCCTGCGTAAAATTGTATAATTGAAGCCAATACAAACATAATATATACGTTTAGATTCATATCTTCTAGAGGGAAAAAGACATAATAAAACATTATAAGAGTTAATGAGGCACTAACAAAAAATATATTTCTTAGTTTCGTATAGGCTTTTAATTTTGCTTTCTCTAAAGCTTTTAAATTCTCCTCAACTCCATAACCTAATTTTTGAATTTTGTTTATTAAGGTTTGTTTATCTAAAAGCTCTGTATTGATAAAGAATTCACCTTCGTTTGAGGCAAAACTTACTTTTGAGGATTCTAATCCCTTTAGTTTTTTAACAATTCGCTCAATTCCATTACTGCAATTTACACAAGTCATTCCCGAGATGTTTAGTTTAATTTTTTCTTTTGACATATTTCATTCTTTTATTTTGTACTTTTATTTGGTTTTATATTTAATAGGGCCATTTCTAATAACTGTTTTACATAGTCGTTTTTAATATGATAAAAAGACATTTTTTTGTCTTTCGTGTATGTCACGATGTTGTATTTTCTTAAAATCTTTAACTGATGAGAGACATGAGATTGTGGAAGTTTTAGTAAATTCATCATCTCTCCTACACAAATTTCATATTTTAATAGTGCTATTAGAATCTTAACTCGTGTTGGATCACTTAATGCTTTGAAGATTGAAGTTAAATCAACTATATTTTCATCACATGGTAAAAAATCTTCTATATCGTGAATATAACTTGTATCTTCACAACAAGAACGAATTAATTCTTGAGAGTTTTTCATATGTCTTACTTTTATTCTTCTATAATTTCAAAACCAATATCAGCCATTTCTTCTTTAAAATATGCTTCTTGATTATCATCTAATATTTCAAGAGTTACCTCTTTTGGCGTAGTTTCAAGATTTACTTCAATAGGACCAAAGTCATCTTCTAAAGAACCTTTGATTAGGTTTGCACAATTAATACAAGAGATATTGTTTGCTTTGAATGTTTTTTTCATAGTTTTCCTTCATATGTATTTTTTTTCATATGATTATTATATCATATGTATTCAACCTTGTCAATAATTGATAATATAGCTCAAAATATTTATTGTCGCATAAATATCGTAACTTTCAAACAAAATTATTAAGTAACTAAATATAAATATAAATAATTTATATAAAATTAAAAACATTCAATTCTTTAATTTATCCTTGCTATCATAGATAAAAACTACTATGCCAATAAGGTTAAAGATGAATTTTGAAGTCAATCAATATCACTTACAAACAAAACACTCTTATAATTCAGTAAGAAGAAATGCACAATATATGGATTGGGCAAACCAACCAAGCGTTTTTAAAAACTATCCCGACACCTATAAAAGAGTGAAACTAGACTTAACTAATAAAAACCATAAGTTTATACATTTTATTTCAGGTCTAACCGCAAAAAAAAGCTACCCAGGAGTGGAATACTTTTTGCGAGTTAACCCAAGTGCTGGAGCTTTATATCCCAATGAAATATACTTTCAAGTTCGAGGTGAGAGTGAGTTTGAAGATGGAATATATCACTATGAAAACAGTACTTCTTCTTTAGTATTATTACATACAATTAAAGAGGATGGAGTTGAGCCATATATTGGGTGTGATTATAAACAAAAAGGTTTTATTTTTTTAATAAGTTCACCTTATTATAGATCATCGTGGAAATATAGAGACAGAGCATTTCGATACTGTCTTTTGGATTCTGGACATTTAATTGGAAGTTTAGAAGCCTCTACTTATTTATTCAAAGATAATTACAATATAATTTATGACTTTGAAAAATCCTCACTAAATGCGATGTTTGGGTTTAAAAATGAAGAGTTTTTTTTAGCAGCAGTACTTTTGTCACAAAATTTAGATGAAAAACCTAATCCCATAAAGCTAGAACTTCCTTATATTAATCCAACAGGTATATTTCAAGAAAACCTACTAATACAAAATGCCTATAACAATAGTCTAACAATTAACAAAAAAAATGAAAATACAAAACACCCTACTTTCTTTTATCAAAAAGAAATATTTGAAGACGTTGTTTTAAGTAGACGCTCTATTCGTGAGTTTTATCAAAAAAGTATCAAAGAAGATGAGTTTTTAAGAATCATATCAATTTTAAATGAACCCATTTCAAGTGATTGTGATGAAGATATTGATATTTACTGCGTAATAAACCGCGTGCAAGGAATGAAAATTGGCCTTTATAAAAATGACTCTTTAATTAGAATAGGCGACTTTAAAGAAAAAGCAGGATATTTGTGTTTGGAGCAAATTTTGGGAAAAGACAGTGCTGTGACATTTTTTTTAGTTTCAAAGTCGAAAAACTACCAAGCTGCTTATCAAAAAGCAGGTATCATTGGTCATAGGTTATATTTATCAAGTGCCTATCTAAATCTTGGGTGCACTGGTATTGGAGCTTATTATGATGATGATGTACTAGAGTTTTTAGAATTAGAAAATGAAATGGTTTTATACGCGTTGGCCATTGGAAATTAGATTATATCACTTAAGTGCTAGTAAATTTACGTAATAAGTTTGTTTATTAAGTATTATATATTCATATTAAATACCTAATTCAAGGGATTTTGAATTCATTTAAGATGAAAATATGAAATTCTTTTATAAAAATATTACAAAACCCTTGACATTATAGAATTATTGTTCTATAATGTCGCCCATGGAGAAAGATAATGGCAAGACCAGTTGAATATGACTTAGTAGATGTACTTGATAAAGCAATGGAGATTTTCTGTAAAAAGGGATTTGAATCTGTATCAATGGCTGACTTAGTTGCACATACTGGATTAAACCGAAGAACCATGTATTCTTTATTTAAAGATAAAGATGGATTATATAAAGATGCCTTGGAGAATTATTATTCAAAAATGGCATGTAAACAATTTTCAGCGTTGAAAAACAATCGAGGGAAAAAGGGAATAGAAGTATTCTTTGCTCCATTTTGTTTTAGTTGTGAGTCTAAAGGTTGTTTATATACAAATACTATAATGGAAAAAGAATTTGTAAATTCAGATGCATTTAATAAAGTTAAAGATTTTTATAACGACATTCGTTTGCAATTGGAAGTAAATCTTACCCAAGCAGCTGAAGATGGCAATTTTACAGGTGATGTAAAAGCTATGGCTCTTACACTTATTACAATTGTTCAGGGTTTAGGTTTGTATGGAAAATTTAATCAATCAGGTGATGATAGTAATGCTATTATCAAAAATGTGTTAAGTATGATTCGATAATTTTTTTTACAAGTTATAGAATACAAGTTCTATAATTAAAAGAAAAGTAATCAATTTATTATGAATAGGTCAATAGTTATAGAATATATATTCTATATAAAAAGGAAAAATAATGGAAAAATATACAGTAGTTTTACAAGGTACTTTTAACGAAAATGGGATGAAATCTGCAGAATTTGCTGAGTATTCTCAACGTTCAAATGCAAATGGCGAAAAACACGGTGGTGTTGTTCAGGCTAAATATATGATTAGTGAAAATTTAGGACAAAATGAAACACCAAGTTTTGTTATCATTGTTGAGTTTCCTTCAAAAGACGCTGCTACAAAAGCTTTCACAAGTGAAGAATATTTATCAATTATACCATTAAGAAAAGTGGCGTTTAAAGAAGTAAAAATTTTACTTACTTAGCAATATTTTCATAGAATTATAGAATATACATTCTAGAAATAAATAATCAAAATGAAAAATTATAGGAAACAAAAATGAAAAAGTTATCAACCGTTATATTAGGAATTAGTTTGTTATCAACGAGCACATTATTTGCACAAACAATAGAAAAAGCTGATTTTCAATCAGTTACAAATGTAAAGCAAGTAAATTATATTTACCCAGAATCTGGTAATAACAACTAATTAGAAACATAGTATTTAAAAATAGTTATAGAATAATAGTTCTAGAAAATAAAATCAAATTAAATTAAAAAAACAGGAAACAAAAATGAAAAAATTATCAACAGTAATATTAGGTATCAGTTTATTAGCAAGTAGTGCATTATTCGCACAATCAAATGTATCAAATGACACAAGTGCTCAAAGTGGTTATCTTTACCCAGAATCTGGTAATAACAACTAATTAGAAATATCGTATTTAAAAGTAATACCTCTATATGATATAGTTGATGCGCCGACTGTTATCTCATTTTACTGAGGTTATATTGTAATTTAGAATTAAAGACATTACAAAACATTCTTCCCCAAATAAAATCAAAAGAGCAAAGCTGGTGTCTATTTCTCCTGAGAAACCAGCTTTACTCAATTTCTTATGAAGAAAAGATTGAATTAGACTTTGATGTTAATACAAATATAAATAATAATTATATAAATTAGACAAACCAAAATATGTAAATGTGGGGTTACCTCCTTCCCCACATTTAGTTTTACTCTCTCAGACTTTTATATTTAAATACTTCATTAAATTTACCCTTATGAAATCAGTTATACATAAGTTTCCAGTATGATATGCTAAAATAGTTTATTAATTTAAAGGAAATCTCATCGAAAATAGTAACTTTACTTGGAATAACACATTAGACGAACCAAATGATATCAAAGACTTAGATTATAAACACAGGATGAAAAAAAAACATCAACCCGCTGATTATGTTCCCTTACTTCTAGTAAATACATTCTTTTTGCCACTGAGCATTATCATGGGTACCATATTTAAAGGCAAAAGAAATACGTTTGAAAACTTTTTTGGAATAAATGTAAACCTTGACAAAAGTAATGAACAGGTTGAATTAATCAAAGAACTAAATTGTGATGCATTACTCATTCGTATACCTCTAAATGATATTCACAATATTGAAAAATATAAAGTATTTGTAGAATCCTTCAAAGGCAAACATATCACTATTAATATTATTCAAGATAGAGTGTGCATAGAAGATACAAAACTTTTAGAAAAAAACATACGGCTAATTTTTTCATCGTTTAAAGGACTTTGTACAACATATCAAATTGGAAATGCAGTTAATGATGTTAAATGGGGTTTTTTCAGTATGAAGGAGTATTTAAAATTTTATGAAAGTATTCAAAAAATCAGAGATGAAAAATTCCAAAATTACATACTAATTGGCCCTGGGGTAAAAGGTTTTGAAATTCAATATTCTGTACGTGCTTTATTTAACTACTTTAAAATTAAATTCGATAAAGTCTCTTCTTTAATGTATGTTGATAAACAAGGTTATCCTGAAAAACCACAATTTATTACATTTGATTTAAATAAACAAATTAATACACTTTTTGGATTAGCTTCATTGGCAAAAAAATCAAACAATGATCTTATTTTGAGTGAAGTCAATTGGCACATAAAAGGTGAAAAACAAGCAAATGAGTATGCCGTAAGTGAAGAAGAACAAGCTATATATATGCTTAGGTACTATCTTTTAGCCCTAGGATCTAAAAAAGTTCAAACGGTATTTTGGTTTCAGCTTATTTCTTCTGCTTTTGGATTAACCTATCTAAAAAAAGGAAAACTTGAAAAAAGAAAATCTTTTTATGCCTACAAAACGATGGTAACCTTTTTAAAAGAATGTAACGTCGAAAAATACTCTAATTCAAATGGACTCCATGTATTAACCTGTGAAAACACAAAAAATAAAAAACTTGATATTGTTTGGGTGGAAGAGCCAAATATTACTGTTGAACTTACTGACTTTAAAAAAGTATATGATATGTATGGAAAAGAGCTAACAAAAGATATTAAAATTACAAATAGCCCTATTTATGCTTTTCATTAATACTGATTTAAATAAATAAAAATTTTCATTACTTTTGAAGTAATTCTAATGGGATTTATACTAGAATGTCACAATTAATATATATAATAGGAATAGGCTTTAAATGAGTATTAAACCTCTACTTTTTATTTTTGCATATTTTTGCTTTTGGAGTACTCTTTGGGCACAAGAAGATAAAGCTGAAATAGTTTGGCTTCAACACAACAGACCTCCATGGCTAATCTCTGAAGGTACCTATAAAAATCAAGGTTATGGTGACAAAACAAGAGAAATTCTTACAAATAGATACCTTAAAGATTACGACCATATATTACTTCCTGTTAATCCATCAAGAGAAAATATACTAGTAACTCAAACCAATCAAAATATCTGTATTGGTCCAAATTTAAAACACAAACCTTATGTTTCTCATTTATACTGGAGTAAACCTATTTATACGTTGCCAAAAGCCAGAATTATTTTAACCAAAGAAAAACTCGAAGAATTAAACAATATAGAAGAGATTTCGATGGAAGAACTCATTCAAAATGAAAAATTTAGATTTGGGAATATTAAATCTGCAAAATACTATCCTCTTGATATAAAAAATTACTTAAATCAAAAAAACATTTATACTATCTCTTCAGGTTCACCACTCACTCATCTCTTAAAAATGATGAGGAAAAACAGAATCGATTGGATATTCGATCATCCTGTATTTGTAAGGTGGGATGAAATTTTAAGTCAAAATAACGAAGACAAATTTAGGACCATTAGAGTCACTGAAGATAAGGACACTCCAAATCCTGTTGCATACATTGCTTGTAGAAAAAATGAATTTGGCAAAAAAATTATTGATACTATCAATAAAAACCTAACACAAAAAGATATACTTGATATCAGAAAAGAAGTCAGAATTTGGCAACTAGATGAAAATACTAAAAAGTTCTATGACAAATTAAATCAGGACTATTTTGGATACTAACAAATTACTTCTCCCAACTTATTAATGCCCAGTACACATATTTGTTTTTTTCTTTTTGTTCTTTAGTTACATTATTATAATACTCTTTTAAGTCACTTTCCTCTTTTTGTGATAATGCCCCCAAACTCCAAGTCACACTTTGCACAAAGTTGTTAACATCTGTATACATTGAACTGCGCCCTTCACTTCTTAAAAACTTTACACTTGCATTAATACCCATTTGGTACAAGATATTTAATATGTAGATATAATCAGGTTTTTTGATAATATCTTTTTTAATGGCTTTTAATATTTCATCATCTAAAAAACTGCCACCAACTTTATATGTCAGATATACTCTTTTATTTGCTTTTTTATCAAGTTTTTTTAACGCTGCTTGCATATCTTTTACTTCCATAGATCTTGAAGCAACCACTATATCAGCAGTTGGAATATCATCCCATGAATCATACCAAGAAGACTCTATTGTTCTTATATTTGTTATCTCTAAATCTTTTGCATTTTGTTTTAAATGTTCTAACATAGAAGGTGAATAATCAAGACTAAAAACGTTCTTTAATTTCGTTGCCATTTTTAAACTAAGATTTCCAACTCCACATCCAACGTCAAGTACACTTTGACACTCAGAGTAGTTAATTGAACATAAAAATTCCTCATTATAAATACTTTTATGAATTCTTTCATTCATATGAACAGCTTTTTTATTCCAATCTTCAACACTTTTCATTATAAATGTAGTTTTTTCTTTTTGTTCTTTATACAATTTATTAAAGTCAATATATTCTAGATTCATTTGTCATCCTTAAAATAATATTTTATCATAATCATCAAACCTTAAATATTAAATTAATTCATTTTCTTTTTTTTTGTAAAGGGTAAGTAGTGCTAAAATATAGCAATAAGGAAAATACAATGGACTCCCAAGCAAAAATTGCATCTAGACATCCTGTAATGTTTAAAGTTGAAAAAGATAAAGAATATTATTTTTGTACATGTGGACACTCTAATAAACAGCCTTTATGCGATGGTAGACATAAAGGGACATCTTTTAGTCCAATGTTATTTACATCAAACATTACAAATAATGAAGCATTGTGTTTATGTAAACAATCAAGACTTATGCCCTATTGTGATGGAGCACATGCTAAGTTATAAATCTGAGAATATCAATTTTAAATTTCTTTCTCATTAATTTTATTTTTTTTATTTATTAAAGTGATCCCAGCAAGAACAGAGATAATCCCAACCATCACAATGGGTTCTATCTTTTCATCAAAAAGTAGAAAACCAATAATAACTGAACAAACAGGAATTAAATAAAACATGCCTGATACTTGTGAAACGTCACCATTTTTTATTAAAATATACAACAGACTT
>ENA-ORXI01002012-ORXI01002012.1-sediment-metagenome-genome-assembly--contig:-NODE-2012-length-15237-cov-3.552770_pt1 | contig 15237 bp, 16 predicted proteins | sample MGYA00237861_ERZ511468 | MGnify/ENA primary metagenome ERZ511468 (study PRJEB26299, sample SAMN06266213) | sediment metagenome | isolation source: Hudson Canyon methane seep mesocosm | place... | reverse complement strand
AATGGATCAAGATTTCTAAATATCAAAGCAACATGCTCATCATCCATTGCCACTTCAATCTGGGCAATTCTATTATGCGCCTCTAAAGCTGCAATCATTTCACCTAATTCAGCAAGACGAGCACCCACCCGTTGATCTAATACTTCACATTGATCAAGAACGGCTAAATACGGTGTACCTTTTTCTCGAAATCCAACCAGCACACGCTCTTTTTTAGGCACATGTTTCACGCCCAAACGAGCTTTTCGGCGATAGCCCCACAGCGGCCCTCTAAGAGGTTCCAACCATTGTTCTGGTTGTACGCTACCAAAGTGGGTTAAATGTTCGCTCAATGTCTTTTGTTTCACGGCTAACTGCGCTTCAGGTGACATATGCATCAAACTACAGCCACCACAAACACCAAAGTGCTGGCATTTTGCCTCAACACGATCATCACTTGGATTGGCCGTCACTTCAATTGTTTTCGCTTCATCAAATTTACTGTGTTTCTTTGTATAGAGAAATTTGACCGTTTCTCCCGCTAAAGCACCATCAACAAACACCGCCTTGCCTTCAATTCTTGCAACACCTCGACCGTCATGCGAAAGCGATTCTATCGATGCTTCAACTGGATCTTGTGGTAACTTTTGTCTTCTACGATTGCGTCGCGCCATTACTTTTTTCTCACTTTAGAATAAGCAAAAAGCAGCTTCAACTGAGATGTGAATAGATTCCTCACTCATCGTGGTTGAAACTGCTTCGTCCACTTTCAAATTTAGATTATTTACTGATTTTTCTGCTGCTTTTGCTGCTTTTTCTGCCATACACCTTCGGTTTGATACCACCAACCTACAACAGCATTACTTACCCAGCGGCGAGAGAATGTTGATTGAATATCAGCTTTCCACTCTGGGTGACCGTTAGCTCTGGCAATCTCAGCGTAAAGTGCGTTACGGTCTTTGTTTTCATCCGCGACTAAACCCTTAACCCTATTTCTATCTTTCAGAGCAATCGCCTTTGCATCACGAACCATCACCAAACCATTTTCAGTTAAACCCACCGCTCCACTATCATAATGAGGTTTTAAGTTACTATGGCGATCTTTCATTTTATCTTGAATCTCAGTAATAGCTTGGGAACTAATATTTAAATTTGCTTCGGCTACTGCAGGAGGTACCAGCCAGTTTAAAACGCTAATTGCCATATTTTGCGATTCGTTTAACTTCGTACTACTTTGCTCTTCTGACACAGCATCATCTTTAGGTTCCGTTGATGCCGGCCCCCATACATCTTCAATAATGCGATCTGCTGCTTTCTCTGCGGCGGCGGCAGGGAAATAAATGTTAATTGTCACACACGATACCAGCATCAAGCCCGCGGCACTTCCTGTTAACCATCTTAAAAACGTCATAATATCTCCTGTTTTTATATTACAAAACCTTCTCACAATAAGTACTTTAAACACCGTTATAGTGAAAAAAGTTTCACATTTACTGAACTACTGCACCTGAACTATTACTGACCGCTTTTAAGCGTTCAATCAAGTCAGGCCAATCAACACGTCGAGTATACCCCACCACATTAATTCGTGGCGGTAATCCGCCGCCTTTAACAATGTAATAGCCCTGCTTTGCTTCACTCACTCCTGACATTTCACATATTTCATTGCGTAACTTACAGCTTAGACCCAAACGTTGGTATGAAAATTCATCAAAGAAACGTAAAAAGCTACGTTGAAGTACGCCCGTTGCACCACCACCAATTTGAGATAAGTTATCTACGGCTTTTTGACTAATCTTACGCCGACTTTTATCGCCTTCAGGTGTAGCAAATTTGGCATCAAAATTTACCGGCCGCCAATTTGATAAGCGAAAGTTTGTAAGTTCGCCATCCAATTTTCCCGTAATTCTACCAAAATCGAATGTTTGCGTAAGGGTTTCTAAGTTTAGATTTCTCATATCAATATTTGCTTTCAGCTGGGGAAGAGCCCCAAAAGGTTGATCGAGTTGTAGGTCTCGAATAGTGGTAATACCCTCAAATAAGTTAACTTTCAAGGCGCCATCAACCTTAACGCGTTGTTCTGAATAACTAACATTAGGAATAACACCAGACACTTTGCCATGCATCAACGGCCATTCTAATGCTGTACTTAACGTTCCCATAGATATAGGACTCAATTTACCAGCGAATGTCCATTTGAGATGTTCATCACCTAGATTATGAAGACTAAAATCATTAATCTGCAACTCACCATCCAAGATAGGCAATATCCAAGGTTGTTGTAAAATAAGAGATGAATGGTGTGTTTCAGCCTTGATATTCGATGAACCTAAGGGAATCGCGTAAAGAGAGGCACTTTTCCAGTTTAATTCTAAGTTTTGTACTTTGTCATAATTAGACCAAGCAACCGTACCAGAGAGGTTATCAACTCCAAAACGCCCAGCGAGATCTCCAATAAATATCTGCTCAATATCCATTGAAAGATCGTAATTGCCATCACCCTGTAGCTGATAATGAAATGTTATATTTCCAGACAGATCCAAATCATCGACATTCATGCCTACTGCAAAAGGCTGTATCCATGAGCTATATAATTTTGAAATATCTGCTTTTTTAACATCGACTGTCAGAGTATTAATTTGTTCTAGACTCGCAATACCACTTAAATTTACTTGTGCAATAGTTCCATGAGTAAGTTCAGCAGTATTAATATGTAATTTAGCTTGTTCTTGCAACCATGATCCTTGGGCTTTAATTATTACCGGTGTTTCAGAAAAGTCGATAAATATGGGTTCTGCATAGCCTTGACCAGCGGTAGAGTTCAGGGCCACATCCCATTGCCACTCTTGTTCAGTTTTATTTACCTTAAGGCTTAGTGTGCTCGACACGCCTTCCGTCACATACCTCCCGTCACTATCACTGACATTAAGCACTTTAGTTTCTAAATCTAATTCAATGCCATTTAGTTGATCAGCATGACCAGAAAGATCAACATCCAGTTTCAAGTCGCCTACAAGGTTCCAATTAGCCAGCGTCTCCAATTGCTCTTGTTCCATGTATGAAGATAGAAAGCTCATCAGAGAACTAAACTGAACTTGTGGCGTATCAGCAAACACCTTCCATTTGTCTTTTTTAATGATAAATGTAGCCGAGAAGAGTGCTGAAGCGACGTTGATATTTTCAACTTCTATTTTATATTTTTCATTCTCAGGCATTGCCTCAACTTCAAAGCTGAGTTTTTGTAATCCTAGATCTTTTTGATGAAAACCAATATGACCTCGAGCACAGGAAATGTTTTCTGAGACAATTAACAGTTCTTTGCAGCTTAGTTTAAACTGACTTAACGTCCCGATTGGCTGAGCTAATTTCACACTATCGGCAGAAGCTGAAAACCCTAAGCCTTTTGTCGTTAATGTCATATCAACGATAAGGTTTTGAGCATTCAAATCATCAAAAGACCACTGTCCAATTGACAGTTTTATAGTATCGTTGGCAATCACTATTGTTGATATTAATAAGCAACAAATTAAAATAACATAATGATTGAGTATCTTCATTATTCAGCGGGGAAAACACCTGTCGACAAATAACGATCACCACGATCACAGATAATACTGACAATAATGGCATTTTCTAGCTGTTTAGAAAGTTGTAAAGCAGCTGCAACTGCTCCCCCCGAAGAAACGCCGCAGAAGATACCTTCTTCAGTGGCTAAACGCCGCATCGTAATTTCAGCAGCATCCTGTTCTACTTCAATCATACTATCGACACGTTCGGCTTCAAAAATAGTGGGTAAGTATTCTTTAGGCCAGCGACGAATACCAGGAATACTAGAACCATCTGCAGGTTCGACACCCACAATCTGAATGTGTTGATTTTGTTCTTTTAAATAACGTGACGTCCCCATGATCGTACCCGTTGTTCCCATGGCGCTCACAAAATGGGTAATTTCACCTTCTGTATCACGCCAAATCTCTGGGCCCGTCGTTTGATAATGAGCTAAAGGATTATCAAAATTACCGAACTGATTTAATACTTTACCTTTTCCTTGTTGCTCCATTTCAAGAGCTAAGTCACGGGCAAGCTCCATACTTTCGGTCAAAATAATATCGGCACCATAAGCACGCATCGATGCACGGCGTTCAACACTCATATTCTTAGGCATAAGTAAGAGCATCTTATAACCTAATATTGCGGCAACCATGGCCAAAGCAATGCCGGTATTACCACTTGTTGCTTCAATCAGTGTATCACCAGGTTTAATATCACCTCGAGCCTGAGCTTCTCGAATCATGCTCATTACGGGACGGTCTTTTACCGAACCTGCAGGATTATTACCTTCCAACTTAACGAGTATTGTATTACTCGTGTTACCGGGTAGTCGCTGCAATCTAACCAGCGGTGTATTGCCAATAAACGCCTCAATTGTCGGGTAGTTTTTCATTTTATCTCTCCATTAAGCTAACAAAGGCAATGGCATAATCTTTTTCATCACTCAAACTAATCATACTTCGACCAATATTCAATTCAGCGGTTAACTCAAGGCCACGCTCTAAAAACTGCACTTCAGGCTTACCGTTCTTATCATTGGAGACTTCAATATGACGTAAACTCAGTCCATCACGAAATCCTGTACCTAATGCCTTTGCAGTCGCTTCTTTAGCTGCAAAACGTTTCGCTAAAAAGCCTGCTTGGTTTTTAGCCTGTTGAAAAGCCAAATACTCAGTCTCACTTAAAATTCTTAGTGCAATTTTGTCACCATGCTTGTCCAGCAATGCTTGCATTCGTGGGATATGAACTAAATCAGTCCCTATTCCAAACATCATCCTCGACGTGCTTCTATCATTAACTGCTTCATTTCACGTACTGCTGATTGAAAACCGGTAAAGACACTTCGAGCCACAATTGCATGACCAATGTTCAACTCAACAATATTAGGAATCTCAGCAATTTTGTCGACATTATGATAGTTCAGACCGTGTCCTGCATTCACTTGCAAACCAAGGTTATGGGCATATTCAACAGCACTAATAATGGTCTGCAATTCATGTTCTGCTTCTGCTGGTGTTTCAGCATCAGCATATCGGCCAGTGTGTAATTCAATCACGGGAGCACCACATTCAACAGAAGCATCAATTTGTTTAAAATCTGGATCGATAAATAATGACACGATGACATTAGATTCAGCCATACGCTGGCAAGCATCTTTCATTTTATCTAATTGACCGGCTATTTCTAGTCCACCCTCTGTAGTCAATTCTTCTCGTTTTTCTGGGACCAAACAACAATCAGCGGGGCGATACTTCTCAGCCATAGCTAACATCTCATCTGTAACAGCCATTTCGAGGTTCATTTTTGTTTGTAATATATCAGATAACATCGCAACATCACGCTCTTGAATATGTCTTCTATCCTCACGTAAATGCAATGTAATCCCATCAGCACCTGCTTGTTCTGCTTCTATAGCGGCTTGGATAGGGTCTGGATAACGAGTCCCTCGAGCCTGTCTTAATGTTGCAATATGGTCAATGTTCACACCTAAATAAATCGTCATTAGTTTCCTCTAAGCTTTTAACTAGCGTATCGTTGCATCGAGGCAAATAACGCTCGACTTTGTAAAGGTTTACCACCTAAATAGAAATGTATCACGCTTCTCATTACCTGTTTTATTTCAGATAAGCTTTCTTTATCAAAACCGCACTCATCAACTAAGTGCTTCAAACTTCTACCTGAAATGGATGGTAGCTGTTCTTGACCTTGCACACGATACAAGCCTGAATCAGCTTGATAAATATAACGTTGTTCTTGAACAACTTTCTGCCCCGTTTCAACATCATATTCGAGTGCTAAACCATAACCTAGATGGCTCAGTAATTGTTTCTCAAACAAGCGTAATTTAATTTCAATGTGGTCGCCTTGTTGAAGATAAGATAAGATCTGCTGATAAGCTTTAAACACATCTTTTTCTGGCAAGTTTAACGGTAATAATTTAACCACTAGCTCATTGACATAGAGACCGCAAAGCGATGCTTCCGACTGTAATATATACCTAGGTTTATCAACTTCAATATTAGTTACAATCGGTAAATCACCCCGACCAGTCCAACTTAATAATAAGGGTTGATAAAGTTGCAATAGGCCTGATTGGTTACGTTTATTTTTTCGGACACCTTTGGCAATCAAGGTAGCACGGCCATATTGCTCACTAAATACGTCCAGTAAAACACTACTTTCTTGATATGGCCGTTGATGCAATACAAATGCAGGAGTGAGGTCTACCTTCATATCAACTCAAACTATAATTCGTCGTTATAGCCTAAATTCTTTAACATTCGCTCATTATCACCCCAGCCTTCACGTACTTTAACCCATAGTCGTAGAAATACTTTTTTATCAAATAAGGTTTGCATTTCAATACGTGCATCTCGCCCCACTGATTTTAATAACGCACCTTTTTTACCAATTACAATTGATTTCTGTCCATCACGCTCAACATAAATAACCGCACCTATTCGATAAAGCTTATCTTCATCATCAAACTGTTCTATTTCAACAGTAATCGAGTAAGGTAACTCTTGACCTAAGTGGCGAAACAACTGCTCCCGAACGAGTTCTGCCGCTAAAAAACGAGAACTGCGGTCAGTAAATTGATCTTCTGGGAAAATCAACTCACCTTCAGGCATCAACGTTGTAATCTCAGCTTCTAACTGTTTAACATTAACGCCTTTACGTGCTGAGATTGGCACCACATTAGAAAAATCAAATTCTGCTGATAACTTTTCAATATGAGGTAAAAGTTCTTCTTTATCACCTAATTTATCTACTTTATTGATAACAAGGATAACCGGTGCTTTTGCATTATTTTTTAATCTTTCTAAGACATTCTCATCTTCTTCAGTCCAATTCATACCATCGACGACAAACAAAATGACATCGACATCATCAATTGAGGATGCTGCAGCACGGTTCATATAACGATTCATGGCGCGTTTATCACTGATATGAATTCCTGGTGTATCAACATAAATTAGTTGGCTTGCTTCTGTTGTTTTTACACCTAAAATTCGGTGTCGCGTTGTTTGAGGGCGACGTGATGTAATACACAACTTTTGGCCTAACACCCGATTAATTAATGTTGACTTACCTACATTTGGGCGACCAATAATCGCTATATAACCAGACTTAAATGTGCTTTCTGTCATAATTTACCTTCTAATAATGTCAGAACACGTTCCGCTGACTTTTGTTCTGCTTTTCGGTGACTATCACCCTGCGCCACAACCACTTTCTTCAATAGTGCCACTTGGCAAGAAGCTTCAAATCGTGGTTGACTTGAGGATGATTTAACTTCTTTCACACTGTATAGCGGTAATGGATGCTGACGACTTTGTAGTAATTCTTGTAATTGAGTTTTAGGATCTTTTACAACTTCATTAACATCAATTGAATCTAAACGTTCATCAAATAACCGTAAAATGAGTGTTTTTACAGGATCTAAACCGCTATCAAGATAAAGTGCACCTAAAATAGCTTCAACGGTATCCGCTAAAATTGACTCACGTCGATAACCGCCACTTTTTAATTCACCAGGTCCTAGGATTAAGACTTCAGCCAAGTTTAACTCGCGCCCAATTTCTGCCAGAGTGACACCTTTGACTAACAGCGCGCGTAGACGACTTAACTTTCCCTCTTTAACTTGAGGGAACCGGTTAAACAATGCTTCAGCAATGACAAAGCTTAAGATCGCATCACCAAGGTATTCTAACCGTTCATTATTAACAGCATTAGCACTTCTATGCGTTAATGCTTGTTGCAATAATGTAGTATCGTTAAATGATACTTGTAGCTGCTTGCATAATGCTTTTTCTTTAGTCGTTATCATTTAGCTTTAAGACTTAGCTCTGTATCAAATTCAGTATGAAAATGGCCTATCAAATCAATTTGAGCCATGAAAGGTTTACGTACCTCATAATCAATCACGATTTTAGAGACATGCAGGTTATTTTGGCCTCGTGAAATTTCGATATTGTCTTTTTTTACGCTAAAGATATAACCCGTATTAAAACGTTTCTGTAATAAAGTCATTGCTTGGTTTTTAGTCAGCTTATTATTTCTAGCTTCCACTTCCATGCCTTCCATTATGTGTACCACACCGAAGTATTCTTGATACATAGGTAATAATCGCATTACCACAGTTGCAAAAAAAGCAATAATACCCAAAACTAGAGCCCAACTAATTAATGTCATTCCACGTTGTTTCTTCATTATCATCACCTTAATTAATGCTATTACCTAAACGGTTCCACACTATACCACCTGAATTCCAATCCCAACTCATCCAGATAAAGAAAGCTTCGCCGACTAAATTAGCTTCTGGTACAGTTCCCCAAAAGCGACTGTCATTACTATTATCTCGGTTATCACCCATAACGAAGTATTCACCGGCTGGGACAACCATTTCACCTTCGACTAATTGACGTTCAGGATCAATAAGAAAATCATGTATATGGCTCCCCAATTGTTCTGTTCTTAGCTCATTTCGAACTGGCACAATACCTAATAAGTCATTGCCTTTTTGCTTAACCTCGTGAGCAATCATCTTACCATTTATATAAATTGATTTATTGAAATACCCCACAGTATCTCCAGGCAAACCAACTACACGTTTAATATAATCAACTGATGGGTTTTTAGGGTAGCGAAATACGACAACATCCCCCCTTTCTGGCTCACTTGTCTCAATAACCTTGGCATTTAAAACAGGAAGCCTAATACCATAGGCAAATTTATTAACTAAAATAAAGTCACCGATATGCAATGTCGGCAACATAGAACCCGATGGAATTCTAAACGGTTCAGCAATAAATGAACGAATCACTAATACGACTAAAATTATCGGAAAAAATGACTTTGCATACTCAACCAATAAAGGCTCTTTAGCCTCTTTAGTTCGTTGTGGAGCCCAAAATAGAGTGTCTATTAGCCAAATTATGCCTGTTACAACAACAAGCGTGACCATTAATGCTGGAAAACTCACGTATTTTAAATCCTTTTATTATTTCTTAGACAATTGCAGAACAGCTAAAAAAGCTTCTTGAGGAACATCAACCTTACCAATTGATTTCATGCGTTTTTTACCTTTCTTTTGCTTATCTAACAACTTGCGTTTTCGTGAAACATCACCACCATAACATTTTGCAATTACGTTTTTGCGCATAGCTTTCACCGTTGAGCGTGAAATAATGTGGCCACCAATGGCTGCTTGAATGGCAATATCAAACATTTGTCTTGGAATAAGCTCTTTCATTTTTTCAACTAATTGACGTCCACGTGTCACACTTTGATCTGTATGAACAATCATAGACAATGCATCAACACGTTCACCATTGATCAAAATGTCGAGCTTAACCAAGTTTGCAACTTGGAATCGAGTGAAATGATAATCCAGTGAGGCATAACCACGACTTACTGATTTAACACGATCAAAGAAATCAATCACTACCTCATTCATAGGTAACTCATAACTGACTGCAACTTGTTTGCCCATATATTGAATTGATTTCTGCACACCGCGTTTTTCAATACACAAGGTAATTACAGCACCTAAATGTTCTTGTGGCACTAAAATATCAGCAATAACGATAGGTTCACGAATTTCTTCAACAGATCCTGTGTCCGGTAATAAAGAAGGGTTCTCTATATTAAGAATCTCCCCCTTACGTGTAAGCACTTCAAAAACAACTGTCGGTGCCGTCGTAATCAGATCAAGATCATATTCTCTTTCTAATCGCTCTTGAATGATCTCCATATGTAGTAAACCAAGGAAACCACAACGAAAACCAAAACCTAGAGCTTGAGAACTTTCAGGCTCAAAGAATAAAGAGGCATCGTTCAAGCGTAATTTAGCTAATGCTTCTCGAAATGCTTCAAAATCTTCAGAACTTACAGGGAAAATACCTGCGTAAACCTGCGGAGTGGCAGACTTAAAACCGGGTAAGGCTTCCGTTGCACCATGACGCACATGCGTTAAGGTATCACCAACGGGCGCACCATCAATATCTTTTACACCTGAAATAATGTAGCCCACTTCACCACAGAACAAAGCATCATGCTCTGTACGTTTTGGTGTGAACACGCCAACTTGTTCAACTTGATATTCTTGTCCTGTCGACATCACTTTAATCTTGTCACGTTTTTTAATGCTACCTTGCATAATACGAACAAGCGAAATAACACCGACATAACTATCAAACCACGAATCAATAATAAGTGCTTTTAATTCACCTTCAGGATCACCTACCGGTGCAGGGATTTGCTCAACCAAGGATTCTAATAAATCCTCAATACCAAGGCCTGTTTTAGCGCTACAACGTACTGCATCAACTGCATCAACACCAATGATATCTTCAATTTCTTGAGAAACTTGCTCCGGCTCTGCAGAAGGTAAATCAATTTTATTTAGAACAGGTAAGACTTCAAGGCCAAGATCAATCGCGGTATAACAATTGGCTACACTCTGAGCTTCCACACCTTGCGCAGCATCAACCACCAAAAGCGCACCTTCGCAGGCCGCAAGAGAACGAGAGACCTCATAAGAAAAGTCAACGTGTCCCGGTGTATCAATAAAGTTGAGATGATAAGTTTCACCATTGCGTGCTTTATAATCTAATGAGACACATTGGGCTTTAATCGTGATGCCTCGTTCTTTCTCAATCTCCATTGAATCAAGTACTTGCGCTGACATTTCACGGTCAGTCAAACCACCACAGACTTGAATAAAGCGATCGGCAATTGTAGATTTACCATGATCAATATGAGCAATAATCGAGAAGTTACGGATATGATCCATAAAAATTAAACAACCTTATTAACAGTAAAAAATCGACCGAAACATGTGTTTCGACCGATTTATAAAATATAACCGTTAGATTTTACGGCAAAACAGTCTAACTGTCGTGCCTAGTATCAAATTAACAATATCGAGTAGGCTCAATCATCCTTACTAATGCGTAACGCTAAGAAAATGGCACCATCACCGCGCTGCACTAAAACTGGAATAGCTTTATCCTCAGGTAATTCTTTAGCAAGATCTAAGAACTGTTTGGCACTGACAATTTTCTGGTTATTCATACTCATCACCACATCACCTCGACGAACGCCTGCTCTTGCAGCAGCACCTGATTCAACTTTGACAACGCTAACCCCTCCTTTTTCAATCGAGTACTGCTCTCGCTGTTCATCCGTTAAATCTGCCACCTCAATTGCAATACGCTCATCAATTAATCGGCCTGTTTTTGAATCAACCTTTGCCATTTTTTCACTTTCGGGCAATTCCTCAACCGCTACTTGAATTGTCATACGCTTATTATTTCGCATCACGACAACAGGAACAGACTTACCTATAGTTGTTCGACCAACAATCGGAGGCAAATCAGATGAAGTAGCCACTTTTTTACCATTAAACTTTAAAATAATATCGCCGGCCTCAAAACCTGCTTTTGAAGCTGGACTATCAGGCATTACTTTGGCGACTAAACCACCATGTGGCTTTTTCAAGCCAAATGATTCAGCTAATTCACGTGTCACATCTTGAATAACAACGCCTAACCATCCTCGACTGACGTAACCCTGTGATTTAATTTGCTTTACCACATTCATCACTACATCCATTGGTATGGCAAATGAGACACCCATAAAGCCACCTGTTCGGCTATATATTTGAGAGTTAATCCCTATGACCTCACCCTCTAAATTAAATAATGGTCCACCAGAATTACCTGGGTTAATAGCGACATCTGTTTGAATAAATGGCACATAACTATCACTTGGTAAACTTCGACCTAATGCACTGACAATTCCTGCCGTTGCAGAATGATCAAAACCAAAAGGAGACCCAATAGCTAACACCCACTCTCCCACTTTTAAATTAGTAGAATCGCCTAACTTGACCGTTTTCAATCCCGTTGCATCTACTTTCAATAGGGCAACATCACTTCGCTCATCACTACCCAAGACTTTCGCCTCAAGTTCATTTCGATCACTAAAGCGAACGATGATTTCATCAGCATCTTTAATAACATGATGATTGGTTAATATATATCCATCGGAGGATAAAACAAAACCTGATCCTAAAGAGTGCGCTTCATAAGGCTGTGGGCGTTGTCCCGGTTGATTGAAGAAATGTTTAAACAAATCATCAAAAGGTGTACCTTCTGGAATTTTTAAACCTTCTGGTAACTGTGCACCCGCACTTTTTTTATTCTTCGTTGTTGTGCTGATATTAACCACTGCAGCACCGTTATCAGCGACTAACTCAGTAAAGTCAGGTAGATTACCTGCACTTACATTTACACTGAATAAAATCCAATAAAGTACAACAAAAAGTCCAGTCCACACATTGTATTTCTTCATCATTTTCATTCCTCTACAATTTTTGCTTGAAAAGCATCGTTTTTATTCTGTAATCGTGTTTTAACTACAAAGAAACCAATGCATAGACCACTTAGTCCGGCAATAATTTCTACTGCTTCATTAACATCTAAAACCCGCGCGAATGCTGCTAGTAAAAACATAAAAATAAGCGGTAAGATATACATTAAAAAGGCGCCGAGTAATAAGCCCTGCTCTGGAATCTCAAGCTGTACTTGTTCCCCCACAGACACATCATGAGTTTTCGCTACAGAAATACGCGAAAAACGTTTTCCCACATGCTTGGCTAATAATCCGGTCCCACAACCTTGTTTTAACTTACAGCCACCGCATGTTGATTCACGCTCAGCTTCTAGCCAAACGGTATTATCATCACAACTCACTACTTTTGCTTGCTGTTCAATCATATTATTTACCATTAATATGAAATATAGATGTTGCTACTTTTTCTACTGTTATTGCAGGCACTTCACCTACGACAGTAATGAAGTGCCCCTGAGAAATAGTGCCAAAGGCATTAACAACACCTCGCTTGGAGCCACCATGTAAATGTCCATGTTGTGCCCGCATTTTTTCAAAAAACACAGAAATAGAGCTTAATCCATCGCTATAAACACGTTGTTCAACAGAAGCACCATTTCTCAGTTTAAAGCTGTTTTTCTGTGTAATTAAGTCAAACCCTTGTGGTAGCCAAGTCAGTTGCCATGGAGAGACTTTTTTATTTGCCGGTGAAGCAGTACGTTTTGCAGCCTGCTCCTTACGGTTCCAAGTCATCTTATTTCCACGCATCTGAGCTTGAAGTAACTCACTAGGAATACTTCCCCCCATCTCTACCGATGAAAATGCAAAGGACTCTAATACGTCGCCCAATTCATTGACTAAATCAGCTTGGAGTAATAAATCATTTTGTTTATCCACCCATAAATAATAACCATAACGGTAGTTATCAACAGGCTTCATTACTAATGCTTGAGTATGATGTGTGGCAACACGCTCCTGTTTTCCTGAACTTATTACATAATAATCCGAAGCGGCGAGTAATCGCTGCAGTAGATCAGTTGGAAATCCCCGTCCTAGTGGCCGGTGATTTTCTTGTACAGGCTGACCTTCGGGATAAACGCAAGTTACCATATCGTTAGTTCGAATAACCTCTCTAGCAACACCATTCAATGAAACTAAGCGTTCTATCTCAACTTGATTGTCAGCATGATGAATAATACGTATCGATTGCAGTTTATTGCCTGATTGATATGAAAAAACGCCATCATAAGTTAGCTCTTTTGCCACAACACCTAAGCGTTCAAGTGTTGCCATTGTATTGCTGTCTGCAAATGCCGTTATATTTATAAAATATAAACTACTAATCAATAACGTTTGCCATACACACTTCATTATTTATTGCCCCATATCATAGGAAACAACACGAGCATATGAAAATACTCCCGATGCCCCTGTATATTCATTATGATCAACTAAGTAGGTATTTAACCGTTGTTCAACTTCTTTTTCCCCAACAGTCCAACGTTTTCCTGTTGTTTGGGCCCGTGCGAGAGGCTCTACGTTCTCACTCACAGCAAGTTGTACATTATCAGCTATCAAGTTATTTTCTGACTGGCTCATCACTCCCACCACAGCTAAGGCTCCAACTGAAGCGGCTATAGCAAAGTTGATTGATTTTTTCCAGAATTGTTGAGGTAATGAAATAACATTGTTCTTCGTTACTGAATAGCTTGGTTCATCATTTATGGAGAATGATATCTTCTCAGTTAAATCATAGCTTTGCTGAGCTAGCTCATGACCGTGCAATACATCACTTGCTAATTGATACCGTTGCCATTGTTGCCTTGCGTTCTCATTTGTATGCAATAAATGTAACGCTTGCTCTAACTCTTGACCTTGTAATTCCCCATCAATCAACGCAGACAATATTTCATTATAATTGACAGTCATTGCTGTTCTCCTTCATTCATTGTTGCTTGTACTTGTATGTCTATCGCTTCTCGTGCCCGAAAAATACGCGATCTCACCGTACCTATTGGACATCCCATTACATCGGCAATTTCTTCGTAGCTCATACCATCTAATTCTCGTAATTTAATTGCTGTTGCCGTATCTTCTGGCAGACTTTCAATGGCTTGATGGATCACTCTCTGAAGTTCGTCACTTACCAATTTAGTTTCTGGAGTTTCAAATTCTTTTAACTCTGGTGCATCATAGTAATTTGTCGCATCCATCGCATCGACATCCATTGCAGGTGGTCTTCTCGCTCTAGCCGTTAAATGGTTTTTTGATGTATTCACTGCAATCCGATACAGCCAAGTATAAAATGCACTATCACCGCGAAAATTTGGAATTGCACGATAGGCTTTAATAAATGCCTCTTGGGCCACATCCAATGCCTCAACAGGATCATGAACAAATCCAGTAATAACATGCACTATTCGCTGTTGATATTTCATAATCAACACATCAAATGCCTTTTTATCTCCTGCTTGTACACGTTGCACTAGCTCTAAATCCACACTCATCCTATATTCCAGCTGACTCCGGCCTGCTGGAGTTTAAATTTATTTATTAACTGATTGACCATAATGATTTAACTTTGTTCCCGTAATCTTGTAAATGCACTAAAAATACATGGCTTCACGATGTTGGTTGTTTACTAGTACGATTTTGTATGTCGTTGTTAAGTAATTAGTTTATATCAAAAGAAATTTAAGTACACTTTAGCCTATTGTAACTTCACTATATTTATATACCCGTTATCATTGAAGTTGCAGATTAACACTCTTCGTCATCCTCGCGAACGCGGGGATCCATGGGCAGTGA
>ENA-ORXI01002009-ORXI01002009.1-sediment-metagenome-genome-assembly--contig:-NODE-2009-length-15247-cov-21.468029_pt1 | contig 15247 bp, 9 predicted proteins | sample MGYA00237861_ERZ511468 | MGnify/ENA primary metagenome ERZ511468 (study PRJEB26299, sample SAMN06266213) | sediment metagenome | isolation source: Hudson Canyon methane seep mesocosm | place... | reverse complement strand
ATAAGAAAATAGAGCAAAGCAGGCTTGAATCAGAAAAGCGATTTGAGCAAGTTGATAAGAAAATAGACCAAAGCAGGCTTGAATCAGAAAAGCGATTTGAGCAAGTTGATAAGAAAATAGAGCAAAGCAGGCTTGAATCAGAAAAGCGATTTGAGCAAGTTGATAAGAAAATAGACCAAAGCAGGGTTGAATCAGAGAAAAGATTTGAACAAGTTGAAAAGCGATTTGAGCAAGTTGATAAGAAAATAGAACAAAGTAGGCTTGAATCAGAGAAAAGATTTGAACAAGTTGAAAAGCGATTTGAAAAGGTGGAGTCGCAGCTTGAAAAGCAGAGTGAAGCTATTATGGGAATACATCAAGAAATTAAGCTACAAATGCGCTGGAGTTTTGGTGTGTTGCTTGGTGTTGGTAGTTTAGTGTTGGGTATCTTAAAGCTAACAAGTTAAAGTAAACATATAAGTAGGTTCAAATTTATTCGTACTGTACACACCATAACCTGCCGCCGCAGAAAGAAGTACATTCTTATTATAAATACCACTCCCTACTAATTCTAATAGAAACACCGGTATGAGATTATCTTTATTTGAAGTAAGTACTATTTTAATGCTTAAAAATAAAATTTTTGGTAAAGACTCCATTATTTATCTTTTTGGTAGTCGTGTGGATGACAGTAAAAAGGGTGGGGATATAGACTTATACCTTGAAAATAAGGTTGATAAGTCGTGTTTTGAAAAAAAAATAGAATTTCTCACCGATTTACAGGAAATAATAGGTGAACAAAAAATTGATCTAGTGATAGCGAGGGATAATAAAAGAGCTATAGAAATTGAAGCAAAAGAAAAGGGCATTGAATTGAATATAGAGGCAATCAAATTACAAAGATATTTTAATGAATGCAATAAGCATCTACAAAGAATTGAAGAAGCATATAGCGATTTGGCAGTGATTTTTCCTTTAAGTGTCAATAAATATAAGACTCTAACAAAAGGAGAGGTTCAGGCGATAGATCAGTACCTTTTTAGGTTTGCCAAACTTCAAGATGCAATGGGTGAGAAAGTATTTAAACGTATTATTCAGCAATATGAGCAAAAAAATGATGCCTTACCTTTAATAGATGTACTAAATAAACTAGAAAAATTTGGATTTCTAAATAGCAGCAAAGAATGGATAAATTTAAGAAAAATTAGAAATGAAATAACTCATCAATATGATGATGAGCCAGAAGATATGACGCTTGCCATTAATAATATCGTTTCTCAAAAAGACAGCATAAAAGAGATTTATTTAAATTTAAAAGACAAATACAACGTGATATTTAATGCGAATATAGGGTGAAAAGTGATTTTTTGACGCTTAAAATCATAGGAACAGAGCGATAGAAAAAATGACCTTTAGCCTGCAGTAATCGACTGGGGGCATGTGCCATGACGTGGTGGGTGGATTTTGTAGCCCGTATGAAGGAACGTAATACGGGAAGCACAGTGCGTTGAATTTCCAGTACTGCGCAAGTTCCAACAGTCTATTCTTAAATCAATAGCGTTAGGGCTCGAAGTGGGTTATTTTGGTATCTAAAAATGACTCTTTAAAAGGCTAACAGAGAGTTTATGTGACTCTATATAAATGAATTTAATGTAAAAAATATTATTGGAATGCATAGTGCGTAATTCTCCTTAAAGAGCTAATTGTTGGCGCATAATCTCAAGAGCGGCAATATTTTACCGATAACAGTGTTAAGTAATTAGGAGATAGGCATGAGGATATCAACATCTTGGGCACAGTAGCTCTAAGTGTCAATGCCATGCTTAATCAACAAGCAAAAGTAACTAATACGCAAATGCAGTTGTCTACAGAATTAAAGAACTTAACACCTGCAGATGACCCAATTGCTGCAAAAAAAGTTTTAGACATTCAGGAAAGACTTGATATAACAGCCCAGTTTTAAGAAAAGAGCCTATGTTCTGATGGGCATCGTAGTTATCAAGCCTTCTCCAGAGAATCAGGTATTAGCCACCGTCCAGTTAACCTAGCCGCCGGAAGCCGCGTGATAGGCAGGGCTTTTCACGTTCAAAATGTCAATGCATACGACAGTCGTTTAAAAGGGGGGATTACTCGATTTCACGGGGTTGCAACCAAATATTTGGATCATTACCTAGGTTGGCAAAGGTGGCTGGATTCACATGCAAAAGCATTGGATCCAGAGCAATTTCTACGAGAAGCCGTGGGTGCTAATTATAATTACCAACAGCTAATGCAGACATAGCCTTAAATTTTGTTCCGCTTTAGACGGGAAGCCCGTCATCCAACCTTCTCCCTCTGGAGAATGCTTTAAGACTTGTGTAGATACCTATGCTCTTAAAGGCATAAAGCTCCTTTTATAAAAAAACAAGCACTTTGCTGTGCTATTATTTTGATGACGCGACTATAAAGGCCGAAATGCTTGATAGTTGCGATTACCTTTGTTGATTCCTTAAATTCCCACATATCATGACGCCAAATTTTTTCCTTTACGATACCGATCAATTAAATGCGCTTGCGAGCCGAGAAACAGTCAAGCGAGGACTCGCTTACTTTACTGAAAATCGTGTTTTTGCACTTGATGCGCAAGAGGAATTTTTAACTGCGCAGGTGGAAGGCTCTTTAAAAGATCATCCTTATTGGGTGGAGTTATCCCAAGATAATCAGGGCGAATTGCATGCTGAATGTGATTGCGCCTCTGAAGATAAAATTTGTAAACACGTTATTGCAGCTTTATATAGTTATGCTGAGCTGTGCATAAATAAAGAGCAAGAAAGTTATGGTGGCGCGCTTGATGAAGCTATTAAAGAGCGGGTTAAAAAAGGGCGTAATGAAGTCAATGTAAAATTACTTAGCGGTAACTTGGCCTTTGGAGTTTGGGAAGCAGAGTCGTTGATTTCTAGTACCTTTAGAAAAATCAACTATCAAGTGTCAATTCGATCTCTGGATCAGCGCAAGAACTTTTGTACTTGCCCCGATTTGGCAACTAATCGTTTAGGTACTTGCAAACATATCGAAGCGGTTTTGCATCATGCTAAAAAACAAAAAGGCTATAAGGAATTAGTAGCTCAGGGTGCGCCAGTTTCTTTCGTGTACCTTTCATGGGAATCAGCAACAGAAGCGGTAATTCGTTTACATAAAGCGCAATCGCTTAATACGGAATTAGCCTCTGAATTACAAGAGTTCTTTGATCTGGATCAGCGTTTTAAAGGCCGTTTGCCAGAAAATTTTCAGTATTTTTTCGAAAAATTTAGTACGCATTCTGATTTAATTGTCGGGGAAGATGCCTTACGTTATGTGCAGCAGTGCACCGATGATGCCTTACAGCAATTGCGCGGTCAGGAAATAACACGACAAATTAAACAGGCAAATGGCATTTTGCCTGACATTCAAGTGCGTTTATTTCCTTATCAAATTGAAGGTGTCGCTTTTTTGGCGGCGCGAGGTCGAGCGTTATTGGCTGATGATATGGGTTTGGGTAAAACCCTGCAAGCCATTGCCGCCTCGATTTGGATGGCTGAACATGCAGGAGTCAAAAAAGTCTTAGTGGTATGCCCCGCTTCATTAAAACAGCAGTGGGCGCGGGAAATTGAGAAATTTACCACGCAAAAAGTGCAAATAATTCAAGGTAGTGTTGAGGGGCGGCAGGTGCAATACCGTGCCGATGCCTTATTTTTTGTGGTTAATTATGAACTGGTTTTGCGGGACTTAAGTGTTATTGGTGAAACTTTAAAACCAGATTTGTTGATTTTAGATGAAGCGCAAAAAATTAAAAACTGGCGTACCAAAATTGCTGCAACAATTAAATTAATTTCAACACGCTACGTGTTTGTTTTGACGGGAACGCCACTGGAAAATCGCATAGAAGATTTATACAGTTTAATGCAAGTCGTTGACCCGCGTGTACTTGGGCCATTATGGCGTTGTTTGCTAGATTTTCATATTACCGATGAGCGCGGTAAAGTCATTGGTTATCGTAATTTGTCAGAATTACGCCAGCGAATTAGTTCGGTAATGCTCAGACGTAACCGCAGCCTGGTTAGCGATCAATTGCCAGGTCGAACTGAAGTGCGTTTGGATATTCCGATGACCAGAACGCAGCAGGATCTACACGGCGCGGCGATGTCAGCAGCGGGATTAATCGCCAACATAGCGAAACGCAGACCATTAACACCAGGTGAATCTAATCGACTCATGTCTGCTTTGCAGCAAGCGCGCATGGCTTGTAATGCCGCTGGTTTAGTAGATAAAGTAACAGAAGGTTCGCCTAAGTTAGATGAGGTGAAACGTTTATTAGAAGAATTGTGTCTACAAAGTAACCGTAAAATAGTGGTGTTTTCCCAGTGGACATTGATGACTGAGATGGTTGAGTCTTTGGTGCGCTCGTTAGGCTTAGGTTGTGTGCGCTTACATGGCGGCGTGCCTACCAATCAGCGTGGCAAATTAATGGAAAAATTTCAGCAGGATGATGCGGTACAAGTGTTCATTTCCACAGATGCCGGTGGGGTTGGATTAAATTTACAAGCAGGCTCCGCGCTAATTAATCTTGATATGCCTTGGAATCCTGGCGTATTGGAACAGCGTATCGGACGTATTCATCGCTTAGGTCAAAAAGAGAAGGTGCAGATTTTTCTGTTATTGGCCGAAGATTCTTATGAGCAACAGGTTGCCAGTTTGGTCAGAGGCAAGCGGGATTTATTTGATAATGTTATTAACCCTGAAGGTTCGGAAGATGTGGTTGGTGTTTCTAAAAAAATGCTGCACAGTATTATTGAAGAATTAGGCACTGTCGATCCAGAAACAGGTGAAATAAAATCAGCAGAGTTAAAGTCACCTGAGTCCACTGTGGAGGATGTAAATACGGATGAAAACATTGAAAAAATAGAACCGTTGAGCGCTGACCAAGGTGATGATGATACGTCTATTAAGCAGTTAATTAGTAAAGTACAAGTGACATTTAATGAGCGTATTGAGCGTATAATTGGCGCAGGTGGTGGGCTAGTTGTTATTGTTCTGAATGCTGAGTTAGACGATGAAAGCCAAGCGCAAGCATTATCAAGTGATGATGTACCTGTCGTTGTTTTGGATGTGCAAACTTTTACTGCCTTACAGCGCTTAGGGGGCGCTTCGCCATTTGTTAAGGCGACCGCCTTTTATCAGCGCGAAGAATCTGAAGCAGAAAAAAATCCATTACTTAAAATAGCTAAAGAGAAATTACACTCAGCAGAACTATTAGTTAATCAACAGTGTTACGCTGGCGTTATGGATATTTTAGTGGCTGCCTTATTGGCTATAGCCACAGATGCCAGTGATCAAAAGCAAATTCCCACGCTCGAAAAAGCAACTATTTGGCTATATAGTGAGGTGCTACCGAAGCAGGCGATGAGTGCTGAACATATTGCCATCATTGTTAAAGTGATTGCCTTAAGTCAAAATACAGATGTGCCCGAAGCTTTAGTACAACAGGCATTATTAGATACTCAAACAGTTGTCGCTCAGTTTGGATGAGGATCATGAGTGTAGAGTTGTGCAATATGCTAGTCATTAAATTATGAACCCTAAAACAAAGATGCAAAATTTACCTATCGGTATCAATACGCTATCCTCCATTCGTGAAAATGACATGGTGTATATCGATAAAACTCCGTTAGTCTGGCAAATGGTGCAGCAGCCTGCGCGATTCTTTCTTTCGCGGCCAAGGCGTTTTGGAAAAAGTTTATTAGTTGATACCTTTAAAGAGTTATTTGAAGGTAATCGGGATTTATTTTCAGGTTTGTATATTGAAGAAAAATGGGATTGGTCGAAAACCTACCCAGTGATCAAGTTTGATTTTGCTGATGGGGTTATTGAATCTCGCGCCATGTTGGATATACGCATCCACAAATTATTGGCAGAAAACCAACAGCGCCTCGGTGTGACTGCGAGTGCAGTTGATAACGATATTCCAGGTTTTTTTCGAGATGTTATCGTGCAAGCGCGTGAAAAATACGGTCAAAAAGTCGTTGTCTTAGTCGATGAGTATGATAAACCGATTTTGGATAATATTGATTATCCTGAGCGTGCAGCAGAAGTCAGAGAGGGCTTAAAAAACCTTTATTCAGTGCTCAAAGGTCAGGATGCGCACTTGCAATTTATTTTTATGACAGGGGTGACTAAATTCTCAAAAGTTAGTTTATTTAGTGGCTTGAATCAGTTAAAGGATATTACCCTTGATGAACGTTACGCTAGTATTTGTGGTTATACGCAAACGGATTTGGAAACGTCATTCGCCGAACACTTAAAAGACGTAAACTGGCAGCAATTAAAAGACTGGTATAACGGCTATCAGTTTTTAGGGGAGTCGGTTTATAACCCCTATGATATCCTGTTGTTTATCAGTGGCAATTATCGTTATCGTAACTATTGGTTTGAAACCGGAAATCCCAGTTTCTTGATTAAATTATTTCAACAAAAAGCCTACTTTCTCCCCGATTTAGAGCAACTAGAAGTCTCTGAAGAAATTTTAGATTCCTTTGATATTGAAAGTATTGATCCGGTCACGCTGCTATTTCAGTCTGGTTATCTAACCATCGAAAAAGCGTATAGTGGCTTTAGCGGGCAATTCATGTTTCAACTTAAAGTGCCAAACAGAGAAGTGCGTCAAGCCTTAAATTCTCACATAATTAACGGCTATACTCAAACTTTAGCCAGTGAAAAGCTCAAAATCCAGCATCAAGTTTTCGATAGCTTAAATCAAGGCGATCTGCCGCAATTACAAAGTGTGTTGCAACGCCTTTTTGCTAGCATTCCCTGGCGAAATTTCACCAACAACGACTTGCCCAATTCCGAAGGCTACTACGCCAGTGTCTTGTATGCTTTTTTTGCCAGTCTCAATGCTACGATTATTCCAGAAGATATTACCAATCGCGGGCAAGCAGATATGACAGTAATATTGGGTGACTTTATCTATGTTATGGAAATAAAATTGGATAAAAGCACGGATTATCAAGCTACAACACCCAACTCAGCTTTACAGCAAATCCAGGATAAAGCTTACGCACAAAAGTACTTGAATCAAGATAAAAAAGTGATTGAAGCGGGTTTGATTTTCAACCAAGTACAGCGTAATTTAGTACAATTGGATTGGCGAAAAATCTAATAATTGATGCTGCCACAGCTTAATAATCCTCGTTCCTCTATGAGACTGTGAAAGTATTGTGCTTTTAGCCTCCCCATTGACCACAGGTATCTACACAACTTTTTGATATTAAAATACAATGAGATGTAAGTCAGGTTAGCTCCCTCTCCTGCTGGAGAGGGTTGGGGTGAGGAGAATAAAATCAAGGCTTTATCTTATGTCCCCCCTCATCCAACCTTTGGATTGGCGACAAATCTAATAAACCACGTATTTCTCATCCATTGATTGCTACCAACTCATAACCATATAAATTATACCCATGCAAAAGCTCCCCATTGGCATTAATACATTCTCCTCTATTCGTGAAAATGACATGGTCTATGTGGACAAGACACCATTGATCTGGGAAATGGTGCAACAACCTGCGCGCTTTTTTCTTTCACGGCCGCGACGTTTTGGTAAAAGTTTGTTGGTGGATACCTTAAAGGAGTTGTTTGAGGGTAATCGAGTTTTATTTTCAGGTTTGTATATTGAAGACAAATGGGATTGGTCTGTTTCTTACCCTGTCATTAAAATTGATTTTGCTTCAGGGGTTTTGCAAAGCCGAGCGCAATTAGATGAGCGCATTGAAGCCTTGCTTATACAGAATCAGAAACGGTTAGGCATTGATTGCAGGAAGCACTTTGACTTGGCTGGTTATTTTGAAGATCTTATTCTACAAGCCCGTGAAAAATACGGTCAAAAAGTCGTTGTCTTAGTCGATGAATACGATAAACCGATTCTGGATAATATTGAGCATCCTGAGCGTGCAGCAGAAGTCAGAGAAGGCTTAAAAAACTTTTATTCAGTGCTCAAAGGACAAGATGCGCATTTGCAATTTATCTTTATGACCGGCGTTACTAAATTCTCAAAAGTCAGTTTATTTAGTGGATTAAATCAGTTAAAAGATATTACTCTTGATGAGCGTTACGCCAGTATTTGCGGTTATACACAAACGGATTTGGAAACGTCATTTGCCGAACACTTAAAAGATGTAAACTGGCAGCAATTAAAAGGCTGGTATAACGGTTATCAGTTTTTAGGAGAGTCGGTTTATAACCCCTACGATATCCTGTTGTTTATCAGTGGCAATTATCGCTATCGAAACTACTGGTTTGAAACCGGAAATCCCAGTTTCTTGATTAAATTATTTCAACAAAAAGCCTATTTTTTACCGGATTTAGAGCGATTGGAAGTCTCCGAAGAAATTTTAGATTCCTTTGATATAGAGCTGATTAATCCAGTAACCTTACTGTTTCAATCAGGTTATCTCACGATTAAAAAAGTCTACACTGATGTTATGGGAGAGCTCGCATTTGTCTTGGCAGTTCCTAATCAAGAAGTCAAAATGGCGCTTAATAACCAGTTGATTGATGGTTATTGTCAGATCGATACCGAAAAAAAAGCATTACGTATTGAATTGTATAAACTATTACATCAAGGCGATATTGAACAGCTAAAGCCGATGTTGCAACGTCTATTTGCTAGCATTCCTTGGCGAAATTTCACTAACAATGACTTGCCCAATTCCGAAGGTTACTACGCAAGTGTCTTGTATGCTTTTTTTGCCAGCCTCAATGCTACGATTATTCCAGAAGATATTACCAATCGCGGGCAAGCCGATATGACAGTGATGTTGGGTGACTTTATCTACGTTATGGAAATAAAACTGGATAAAAGTACCGATTATCAAGTGCAGATGCCTAATTCCGCTTTGCAGCAAATTCAAGATAAAGCTTACGCGCAAAAGTATCTGAATCAAGGTAAAAAAGTGATTGAGGTGGGATTGATATTCAGTCAAGTACAGCGTAACTTGGTACAGCTTGACTGGCGACAAATCTAATAAGTCTCAATTTCCCTTTCATAAATAGGTGCATATACCCATGCAAAAACTTCCCATTGGCATTAATACACTTTCCTCTATTCGTGAAAATGACATGGTCTATGTGGACAAGACACCATTGATCTGGGAGATGGTGCAACAACCTGCGCGTTTTTTTCTTTCACGGCCGCGACGTTTTGGTAAAAGTTTGTTGGTGGATACCTTAAAGGAGTTGTTTGAGGGTAATCGAGTTTTATTTTCAGGTTTGTATATTGAAGACAAATGGGATTGGTCTGTTTCTTACCCTGTCATTAAAATTGATTTTGCTTCAGGGGTTTTGCAAAGCCGAGCGCAATTAGATGAGCGCATTGAAGCCTTGCTTATACAGAATCAGAAACGGTTAGGCATTGATTGCAGGAAGCACTTTGACTTGGCTGGTTATTTTGAAGATCTTATTCTACAAGCCCGTGAAAAATACGGTCAAAAAGTCGTTGTCTTAGTCGATGAATACGATAAACCGATTCTGGATAATATTGAGCATCCTGAGCGTGCAGCAGAAGTCAGAGAAGGCTTAAAAAACTTTTATTCAGTGCTCAAAGGACAAGATGCGCATTTGCAATTTATCTTTATGACCGGCGTTACTAAATTCTCAAAAGTCAGTTTATTTAGTGGATTAAATCAGTTAAAAGATATTACTCTTGATGAGCGTTACGCCAGTATTTGCGGTTATACACAAACGGATTTGGAAACGTCATTTGCCGAACACTTAAAAGATGTAAACTGGCAGCAATTAAAAGGCTGGTATAACGGTTATCAGTTTTTAGGAGAGTCGGTTTATAACCCCTACGATATCCTGTTGTTTATCAGTGGCAATTATCGCTATCGAAACTACTGGTTTGAAACCGGAAATCCCAGTTTCTTGATTAAATTATTTCAACAAAAAGCCTATTTTCTACCCGATTTAGAACAACTGGAAGTTTCCGAAGAAATTTTGGATTCCTTTGATATTGAAAGCATCGACCCGGTCACTCTGCTATTTCAGTCTGGTTATCTAACCATCGAAAAAGCGTATAGTGGCTTTAGCGGGCAATTCATGTTTCAACTTAAAGTGCCAAACAGAGAAGTGCGTCAAGCCTTAAATTCTCACATAATTAACGGCTATACTCAAACTTTAGCCAGTGAAAAGCTCAAAATCCAGCATCAAGTTTTCGATAGCTTAAATCAAGGCGATCTGCCGCAATTACAAAGTGTGTTGCAACGCCTTTTTGCTAGCATTCCCTGGCGAAATTTCACCAACAACGACTTGCCCAATTCCGAAGGCTACTACGCCAGTGTCTTGTATGCTTTTTTTGCCAGTCTCAATGCTACAGTTATCCCCGAAGATATTACTAATCGCGGTCAGGCGGATATGACAGTGATGTTAGGTGACTTTATCTATGTTATGGAAATAAAATTAGATAAAAGTACCGATTATCAACTCCAAACCCCAAATTCAGCCCTACAACAAATTCAAGATAAAGTTTATGCGCAAAAATATACCCAACAACAAAAACAAGTGATTGAAGTAGGGCTGATTTTTAATCAAGCGCAACGTAACCTAGTGCAGTTAGACTGGCGGGAGGTGTAATGTGAAATTAAAAAAGTTACCTTTAGCAATACAAAACTTTGCCGAGATACGTGAAGGTGATTATTGTTATATTGATAAAACCGAATTGATCTGGAAAATGGTTGATTCGGGTAAAGCTTATTTTCTATCACGTCCACGACGTTTTGGTAAAAGCTTGTTGGTTGATACTTTAAAAGAGCTATTTGAAGGTAATCAGACTTTATTTTCAGGTTTATATATTGAAGATAAGTGGAGTTGGTCGAAAAACTATCCCGTTATGAAATTTGATTTTGCTGACGGCGTTATTGAGTCGCGAGCAATGCTAAATATTCGGATACAAAAATTATTAAAGGAAAATCAACAGCGGTTAGGGGTTACTGCGAGTGCCACCGATAATGATATTCCTGGTTTTTTTCGAGATGTTATCGTACAAGCCCGTGAAAAATATGGTCAAAAAGTGGTCGTCCTAGTGGATGAATACGATAAACCAATTCTGGATAATATTGACTATCCCGAACGGGCAGCAGAAATACGCGAAGGCTTAAAAAATCTCTACTCAGTGCTTAAAGGCCAAGATGCGCATCTGCAATTTGTATTTATGACGGGTGTGACCAAGTTTTCAAAAGTTAGCTTATTTAGCGGTTTGAATCAACTTAAAGATATAACCCTTAGTGCGCATTACGCAACAATCTGTGGTTATACGCAAAAAGACTTAGAGACTATTTTTGCGCAGCACTTACAAGGTGTTGATTGGGCGCAGCTAAAGGAGTGGTATAACGGTTACCAGTTTTTAGGAGAGCCAGTTTACAATCCTTATGACATCCTGTTATTTATGAGTGAAGATCAAAGTTATCGGAATTACTGGTTTGAAACCGGTAATCCAAGTTTCTTGATCAAGCTCTTTCAGAAAAAATCCTATTTTCTGCCTGATTTAGAGGAACTGGAAGTATCGGAAGAAATTCTCGACTCGTTTGATATTGAGCGCATTAATCCCGTGACTTTGTTGTTTCAATCAGGTTATCTGACGATAAAAAAAGTTTATACCGATATTTTAGGTGAATTGGCGTTTGTACTAAAAGTACCTAATCATGAGGTTAAAGTTGCGTTGCATAACCAATTAATAGGTGGTTACTGTCAAATTGACACCGAAAAAAAAGCACTACGTACGGAGTTATTTAAACTTTTACATCAAGGGGTTATTGCAGAATTAGAGCCGATGCTGCGACGCCTATTTGCCGGAATCCCTTGGCGAAATTTCACCAATAACGACTTGCCCAATTCCGAAGGCTACTACGCCAGTGTCTTGTATGCTTTTTTTGCCAGTCTTAATGCTACAGTTATCCCCGAAGATATTACTAATCGCGGGCAAGCAGATATGACGATAATGTTAGGTGACTTTACCTACGTTATGGAAATAAAACTGGATAAAAGTACCGATTATCAAGTGCAAACACCTAACCCTGCCTTACAGCAAATTCAAGATAAAGCTTACGCACAAAAATACTTGAATCAGAATAAAAAAGTGTTTGAGGTGGGTTTGATCTTTAATCAAGTGCAGCGTAACTTAGTGCAACTTGACTGGCTAAGTGCTACATAACTTAACAATCGGGTTTTTATGGCTACCATTTTAAGACGGGAGTGCTTGGTAGTCCTCGCGTTCTCACTGCTGTTCTTATCGTAGGGGCAATCCCTCTTGTGGTTGCCCTGATAACGAGTGGGCATTAAGGGCAGGCACAAGGCGCAGCCCCTACTTTTATGTCCAGTTGCCTGATGCTTGTCCCGCGTTAAGTGGATAGCCGTCGTTGTGTATTGCACGTTGCTTTAATATGTCCCGTATTAAAGAGGTAGCCGGTTTTATTAAAGCTGTATTCCTTAGCGTTTACAATCTTTCTTTTGTTTGCTGTGACGGAAGTCGGCATTCTTCATGTAGTGCTAAAGTAAGTATTGGTATGCTATATCAAGCCAGTCGCCTTAATAGCCCCTCCCACAAATACTCTCATAATTAATGGGAGTGAACTAAAGCTTAAAGTGTAAACTGAGGAAAGATGCCGAAAAATCCAATGAACTTTCTTGATGTAAAAACTGATTTTGCCTTTAAAAAGATCTTCGGCAGTGCAGATTCTAAAGATATACTGCTGAGTTTTTTAAATGCAGTAATTGACTTTTCTCATCAGCAAAAAATCAAAGATCTTACGGTTGTCGATGCGTATAGTATCCCTATACTCAAAGGCATGAAAGATACCTATGTTGATCTCAAAGCCATATTAGGTAATGACATGCAGGTTATCGTGAAAGTACAGGTATTAAATGATGAAGGCCTAGAAAAACGAATTTTGTACAATGCCGCGAAAAACTATTCGATACAGCGAAAAAAAGGCGATACCTACGAGTTATTAAACCCCGTTATTGCGCTGACCATCACCGATTTTTTATTTCTCCCCAATAATGAGTATTTCATCAGTAATTTTAAACTGACAGAAAAGAATCGATTTATCGAATATGCTGATGACGTAGAGCTTATTTTTATTGAATTGCCCCGCTTTAATAAAAGTAAGCAAGAGTTACAGAGCTTGCAAGAGGTAGAAGAGCTTTTGTGAACAAGGTTTGAGTTAAATGCATAGGCGGTTGAGTCGGGGCATTTTTTAATAAAATGCAGCGGCTTGCCAAGAATAGGCTTTGATTATTAAATAATCTGGCACTCAGCCCTAGGTATTGAAACTAGAATTGATCAGGCGGCAACCTTTAGTCATATGAAGAAATAGTTTACTCAGAAAAAACACAAATATATGACTCTATAATAAAAAATTTATTTTAACATGTTGATCTATAGTTGTAATTATTTTATGGAATGTATTATGCTTATATCGATATAAAGAAGTGAGATGTCATTAGAAACTCTAAATAAGTCGTTTTTTCCAAGGAAAAAATTTGTTGCGGAATGACAAGTAACTGAATGAGAGACTTTCAAATACACGCATATTTTAACGATCAGCATTAATAGCTAATAAAATTAACGGGAGATAAGCATGAGAATATCAACATCTTGGGCGCAACAGCTAAGTGTTAACGCCATGCTTAATCAACAAGCAAAAGTCTCCAATACGCAAATGCAATTATCCACGGGGTTAAAGAATTTAACGCCTGCGGACGACCCTATTGCAGCTAAAAAAGTTTTGGATTTTCAGCAGCATATTGATAAAACGACACAGTATCAAGAAAATGTGGATGTTGCTAAATCCAGTAATGGGCTTGAAGGTTCTGTGCTAATGAATAGTCGTGATAGCTTGCTTCGAGCGCGCGACCTTGCAGTGCAGGCGTTGAATGAAGGCGTGTTGAAACAAGAAGATAAAACGGCAATCGCTGAAGAAATCAAACAAATTCAATCTCATATGTTAGCTTTAGCAAATACTCAGGATGCTAATGGCGAATACATTTTTTCAGGTGCACTATCTAAAACACCGACTTTTTTGCAAGCGCCGACTTATGCATTTACGGGAAGTCAAGTACAAAGAGAATTGCAAATTGGCCCAGAAAGACGTATTGCTGATGGTGATTTGGGTTATACCATATTTGAAAATATTCCTTCAGCCTCAACCGCGCCGCCTCCGCCTATTACAAGAAATATTTTTGCTACATTAGGGGCTTTTGTTGATGCACTGGAGGGGGCTGTAACGCCTTATCATGGAACAGTTAACGAGGCATTAGCTGATATTGATAGCACATTAGAAAAAGTGGGAGAAGCAGAAGCAAGAGTTGGTGCTAGGTTAAGAGCGCTTGATGATCAGACTAACCAAAATGAAAGTTATCTTATTTCTATGCAGACAACCCTATCAGAAGTAAAAGATTTGGATTATGCTGAAGCTATTAGTCGATTTGAAATGGATAGTGCAGTTTTACAGGCTTCGCAGCAGTCGTTTTCAAAAGTACAGCAGTTATCATTATTTAATTATTTATAAAAATTGAGTAATTTGAGATACCAGTTAACAAATTATTTGCTTAGCGTTATACAATATTAATTTTTCTTGGCATAGCGGAAGAGTTAAATGAATTTTCTTGGTGTAAAAACCGATTTTGCCTTTAAAAAAGTATTCGGCAGTGCCGACTCAAAAGACATATTGCTGAGTTTTTAAATGCAGTGATTGAGTTCTCACAGCAGCAAAAAATTAAAGACCTTACTATTGTAGACCCTTATAGTATTCCGATGCTAAAAGGTATGAAAGATACTTTTGTTGATGTTAAAGCTGTATTAGATAATGACACGTAAGTTATCATTGAGATGCAGGTGCTGAATCACGAAGGCCTTGAAAGGCGAATTTTATATAATGCTGCAAAAAATTATTCGATATAGCTAAAAAAGGCGATGCTTACGAGCTATTAAACCCTGTTATTGCTCTAACAATTACCGATCTTCTATTTTTCCCCAATAATGATCACTTAATCAGTAACTTTAAGTTAATTGAAAAGAATCGGTTTATCGAATATGCGGACGATATAGAGCTAATTTTTATTGAATTACCTCGCTTTACGAAAAGTGAGCAAGAACTACAGACCTTACAAGATAAATGATTGTACTTTATTCAAAATGCAGGGAGTCTCGAGTATATTCCTCACGATATAGATAAAGAAATACAGAAAGCCTTTGATATAG
>ENA-ORXI01002007-ORXI01002007.1-sediment-metagenome-genome-assembly--contig:-NODE-2007-length-15255-cov-30.268217_pt1 | contig 15255 bp, 12 predicted proteins | sample MGYA00237861_ERZ511468 | MGnify/ENA primary metagenome ERZ511468 (study PRJEB26299, sample SAMN06266213) | sediment metagenome | isolation source: Hudson Canyon methane seep mesocosm | place... | reverse complement strand
CCTCGATCTGGGTGATTTTTAAAAATAAGCTTGCGATGCGCATCAATAATTTCTTGCTTAGTAGCCGTTAACGAAACGCCTAAAATATCACATGCCTGCGCTTTAGTTAAATTAGTTGTTTTTTGCGCCGATGATTTAGATTGATTCGCAGCATTGCGGGAGTGATAAAAAAACCGCATTAGTTTCTGTATTTGCGGAATATAACGTAAAAGTACCGGCAAAAAACGCATCACAAAAGCAGCCGTTCCAGCCAACACTGCAAGCAACCAATGTAATCGCCCCATTAAGGCAAGCAACACAATAATCAACACGATAAAAACAACAAAACTTTGCTTAATATAAAGCTGACGTTGACTGGATTTTTTACTGAAAAATACTTTAAGCCACCAAATAATACCCACAACAACAAGTACAAAATACACTCTTATCATTATTTTTGATTCTAATTTGGTAGAGGTTATAGCTATGAAGAAACATAACTATAAATAAGTGAAAATCAATTTACAGTAAAAACTAGCTCAGCGTAAATTAATTTAGTGTGAATAAGCGTTTACCGCTTTCTTTCCTTGCCCAAGCTCCTGCAAAGCTTGAGATAATTCTTTTTTTTGCTGACGACCTAGCTGCATTAACTGTTCATCTATAAGCTGAATAGTCTCTATTCCCACTCGGATAGCCGCCACATCATCGAAATATTCTTTTTCTTGAGAAAAATAGGCATTCATTAACTCTGATCGCTCATTTTCTAATGCAATCACATCTTCCCAAATACCCAACTCAGCCTTATCTACCATCGATTGCGTTAGTTGAATTAAGCTTTCAATTTTCAATTCACGCTCAGACACTATTGAGCCACTTGATCCGCAATACTATCCCAACTTAACTTAATTGAGATCATTAACGTAGAAACTTCATCTAAAATTTCCTCATCACTTCTTGCATTCGCTAGCATTAAACGATGTAACATATAATCGTAAAGACTATCAAGATTAGCTGCAATTTCGCCACCTTGCTCAGCATCTAAACTTGAACGTAGGCCAGCAACAATATTGATCGCCTTAGTAATATTAACCGCTTTATCTGCAATTTCTTTACGCTTAACATTTCCCTTTGCTTGTGCAATTCTCTGTAGCACGCCTTCCATTAACATTTGAATTAATCGATGTGGTGAAGCATCCATTACGCCACTATGCACTCCAACAGACTGATACTGCTTCATTGCTACGCTTGCATTCATGTCACACTCCTTTTATGTCCAAACTTTTTTGAAATATAAATACCTTCAACTATTATCTATATCGTCTTGAAAACATAAAACTTTAGTTATTTATTGAAAATAAAAAAACTCTTTAATACCTAAGTTTTCCCACACAAAAACTTACAAAAGAAAATTCAATTACAAAAATCGCATCTAATGACGCTTAAATGATTTATTTATTACGAACAACACCCGGTAAATTCTCTAACTGCTGCGCCAAATAAGTACTGGTATTTTGCAACTGCCCCAACAACAAATCCATTGCGGAAAATTTAGAGCGATACCTCTTTTCTATTGCAGCTAATCGCTTACCTAGCACTTCACGATCATCAGCTACATCACTAATACTCCCTTTTAAGCTTGTTTCCCTAGAAGGAATAGATCCAGTTGACGACAAATATGCATCCAGGGTTTTATCTAATTTAGACACAAGCCCATTATCACTCGCAAATAACTCCGATACAGCCGTAAAATCCTCAGACATTACCTCAGCCAATCGAGTTGTATCTACTTGAAAATGCCCTGCCTCATCGGTAGTAATACCCAGCTCTGTAATATTTCCATATTTCAAACCATCGATCGAGCCACCTAAGATATTACGCACACTATTTTGTACGCCTCGTAACAAAGCATCACCTTGTAAAGGTCCCGCTATTTTTGTTTCTGGGTCGTAACTTGATAATGTCTTGAGCGTATCAGTCAATGCATTATAAGTTAATGCAAATCGCTTCACTTTAGCTTCAATAGCACCCGAATCCAATTCAACTGTTAGAGTTTCAGGCGCACCAACAGCCTCTTTTTTCAAATTAATCGTCACACCCGTAATAACATCAGAAAAACTATTGCTATCCTTTGTGACTAATTGATTATCCAAATAAAATGTTGCATCTTGTGCGGGTTGCGCAACGGTTAAATTTGCTAAACGCGCCAAATCAAAACCATCCGCACCATCATCATCAGTCGCAGCAATAGTAATCGTATTAGCCGAACCATTAGTACTCGAATCTAATACTAGTTGCGGACCGCCATCCACGTTAATGATTGATGCAGAGACACCTGAATTATCAGGGGCATTATTAATCGCATCACGAATACCCTCAAGTGTATTATTGCTACTATCAACAGCAATCTGAAAAGTACTTGTACCGAGACTAATACCTAATGTGCCCGTACCAATAATCTCAGTATCTGAATCAGTAAAACTATTTGAGCGCACTTTAGCAGGCTGCGCTAAAGTTAAAACTTCTATTTCATAACTTCCAGCGGAAGCCGTCTGGTCAGCAGAAGCAGTAAAAATTGAAGTATCACTAGAACTGGACGAACGGGGCTGTAATTTATCAACACTACTCAAACTTTCCAAACTTGTTTGAAATTCGCTTAGCGCAGATTTTAACTGCCCTATTGCTGATAAATCCGACTGATAAACTGCTTCGCGTTTATTTAAACGAAACGAGGGAGCTGATCCTTCAGCCGCCACTAATTGGGTGACTAAACTATCAATATCAAGCCCAGACCCTATACCAGATGATGTAAGTGCCATAACCGCTCTCCTTATAAATAATTCATCACTTTTTCTTTAAAATCTTACGCTTCTGAAGTAAAAATATTAAATGCTTGCTCCATCGAACCACCTTCAGTTAGCTCACCTAAATCAGCCGCTAATTTAAGCACTTCTTCAGTAGGATATTGCTTAATCACTTCCTTGCTTTTAGTATCTAATATACTTACTACATCACGACCACTCGCTTCATCAACGGAAAAAGCTAAACCTCTTTGATCAACCTGAAGTTGTTTGTTAATTTTTTCAACCGCAGCATTCAAATCTTCAGTGCTCACTGGCTTTTCAGCGACAGTCGATTTTTCTTCAACCGATTCCTTTTGCTTTGCTGTTTCAACTTTAGCAATAACCCCATCTACTTTAGCTTTCTGCCCTTCCTGTAGTGCAGAAACACCCTGCGGCTTTGAGTCAACAGGGGTGATATTTGTCATGTTTGGATTAATGTCCATAACGTTACTCCTATTTTAATAGTAACAAATGGAGTTAGCCTTTTATAAGCTAACTCCTATTATCAGTTAATGTTTTTCTAACCCAATAAACTCAATACACCTTGTGGAACCTGGTTAGCCTGGGCCAACATCGCAGTACCTGCCTGTACCATAATTTGAGACTTAGTTAAGTTGGCTGTTTCAGCTGCAAAGTCGGCATCAAGGATTCGACTTCGCGCAGCAGATAAGTTTTCAGAGGTTGTCTGCAAACTTGTAATCGTTGCATCAAACCGATTTTGCACAGCCCCTAAATCACCTCTAAAACCACCTACCTGACTTAAAGCTGCGTCAATGATTTGAATTGCCGTTTGCGCACCTTCAGCAGAGCTAATATCAACAGTTGCCAACTGCTTAGCATCAGAACCGTGCGCCACCCCAGAAAGGGAGCTAAATATTGATCCATCAGCCGATGCCACTGAAGATAAAACAGTATAAGTACCTCCTGAATGAAAATCCACTCGCCCTGTTACCCTAGTCGCATCATTTGTGCCACTTAAAGCTGCAGAAGCATTTGTACTTGGAACATCAGCACCACTTACATTATCTACCTCATACGCCGTCACTGTCGCACTCGCTGCTGCACTATGCCCATACGCATCAAAAGCAATATCCTTACCATCAGAATTAGTCAGTTTAATTGATGCTCCATCTTTATTCACCTCTGCAGTCACCCCAGTTGTACCAGATTTTTTATTAATCTCTGAAACTAAAGCCCCCAAGTCATTATCAGCACCAATTTGAGCCGATATAGTTTCTCTCGTTGAATCTGTTGCAGTACCATCCCCAGTAAAAATATCAAAAGATATAGTCCCTGATGCCAAAGTACTTAACTTCACCTCTGTTATTGCATCGGCTGTCACTCCCGTCTCAGCTTCACGAGATGTAATCTCAGCTGCTATATCAAAAGCTGAATCATTTTTAGCTATTGCTAAATCAGTAATCTTCCCAAAAGTCCCACTGATTGTTAAATTCTGAGCCTTCACACCATTATCTACAACACCAGTTGCTACCGCTTGAACCGATACTAATCCCGCTGATGCTGATGTATTAGTTGCATCTAATCGGTTATCCTGCAAACTAGTTGTTGAAGACCCCTCTATAGAAACATTAATTGTTTGGTTTGCATTAGCTCCAACCTGAAATTTTTGCGAGGTAAATGATCCATCCAACAATTTCAATCCATTAAACTCTGTGGTTGATGAAATGCGATCAACTTCTTGTTTAAGTTGATTTACCTCAGACTGTAGCGCAGCTCTATCACTCGCTGAATTAGTTGAGTTAGATGACTGAATTGATAACTCACGCATACGTTGTAATAAATCAGTTGTTTGCGCTAACGCACCCTCTGCTGTTTGCGCTAATGAAATACCATCATTTGCATTTCTTCCCGCTTGGTCTAACCCTCTAATTTGAGAGGTCATACGATCAGAAATCGCAAGACCCGCGGCATCATCTTTCGCACTATTAATACGTAATCCTGATGATAATCGTTGTAATGAAGTTGCTAATCCACTTTGTGATTTATTTAAATTACGCTGTGAATTCAACGATAAAACATTTGTATTGATTACTGAAGCCATGATCGTTCTCCTAGAGATGTACCGAAAATTATGTTCATTAAATTTTTAGAAACAAAAAATATTGTTCTCTGACTTACATATCGACCCTTACAAACTAATCTTTAATTTTTTTCTAAGAAATTTAAAATTAGTTTGGTAACAATGCAGCCCTCCACTCACCCAAATGCTCATCTAACATATAGTTACTCATAACCCAGCGCCGTAGCTCAGCCCCTTCTTCCTGCAAGTCGTCAGGTTCATTAATTTTTTCTCGAATCACTCTAATCCACTCATTCACATTATTAGCTACACGAGTAACCGGAGCATTCTTATAAGGCAAAATATCCGTACACACCACAGGCCAGCCCATAATTCCAAATTCCAACAATCGCAAATTAGTTTTACATTCATTAAACCTATTATGCATCAACGGCGCTATCGCCAAGTCTAAATTTAAATCAGCTAATTTTTGAGGGTATAAATCAAACTCAACACCATAGTGCCTTTCTTTTATATATGGCTCAAACCCATCTAAGCATAATCCCATAAACACCCAATCAACTTCTTTATGCAGCGCTTTTACGATAGGACGAATAAATTCTAAATCTGCAACATGCTCATGCCCACCAGCCCAACCCACTCGTAATTTTTTTGACCTCTTCTTTTTGGGTAATATGACTGAACACCAACGCCAACGCTCTAAATAATTAGGTACGACTAACACTTCATTGGTCATTTTTCTATATTCTTCAGCCAGCGCCTCATTAGCAACAATCACACGATCGGAACATTGAAAAAGTTCTTTAACTTTTCTACGAGTATTTTTGGGCCACTGCCCTTGTTTAGGGTGCTTATCCGGCAACATATAAACTAAATCATCTAGCCCACAAACTTTAAAAGCATCATTAAATTTATAGTATTTTTTCCATGGATCAAGCATATGATCCAAAAACGCATTCTGAATCAATAAAACATCCGGCTTAATTCTTTCAATTTCAACAGGTGTAGGAAAGGTTATGTTATCCCAATTATTTGCCAAACTACTTTCTATTACTCCCGCATTATCCAGCGCCCCTATGGGCCCACGCACCCTATATTGGCCTACACCACTACTATCCAATGGGAAAGCATAAATTTTAGGCTTACTTTTCAAATCAACATTCCAAGAAACGCCCATGGATGTATCTATCTTGAAAGTTACATTTTTTAAAGAAAGGTTCCTATTATAAGCTGGATCATTTGCTAATTGCGGCAGCCAATGTTCAAGCATGAAATCAGTTTCTTTTTCAAACGCTTGTTGTTTCAATTTATTATTGCTAATTTTTTTTGAATGGTAACGCAATCCATGATGAATTAATGTCACATAAGGCACTAAAATAATTTTATAACTCTGATCACGTACCTTTAAACATAAATCCACATCACTATATAACGCATTTTCTAAACCCTCATTTTTCCCTAAAACTTTTTGATATAGTCTTTTTTCCATCATCAAACACGCAGAGGATACCGCCGAGAGTTCCTGCATTGCCATTGCTCGACCCATATAGCCAACCTGATCCATTGGCACGCCTAAATTAGCCTGACCAACAACACCAGTCTTCCCTGCACCTAAAACCAACCCTGCATGCTCAACTTTTTTAAGTGGGGACACCAATCGCGCAGCCACTATACCAACCTGATCACGTTGCACATTACTTAATAAGCCTTGCAACCATTCTTCCTGCAAAACAACCGTATCATTATTCAGCAAAAGCACATAAGCGCCTGATGCTTGCTCAACAGCAGCATTATCTATTGCCGAATAACTATCGACAAAAGATCGAGAAATTAGTTTTACTTTTGGATTATTTAATTTGACCTCCTCAAGGTACTCTAAAACCTCTATTTCCTCACTATTATTATCAATAATAATTACTTCAAAATTCTCATAGCTTGTTTTATCAAAAATACTGTCAATGCATTGACGCAAAAACTTCAATTCATTATGAGTAGAAATAATAATTGAAACCATAGGCTGCTGCTTAACTGGAAATTTAATATAAAATGAACCTAATTTAAACCCAGGGTCTATTTTAACTTCATTATTATTTCTAGAAAAATGCTCGAAAAGTACTCTTTTCCTCATTTCGCTCTGAGACAATATTAACTCATCGACATATTCTTTTCGATGAGTTAATACTTCAGATATATGACCAACAATTTTCTCACCAAATAAATCGATATAATTCAAAATTAAATCATATGAAATAATAGGGGTTAAAAAATAAATCCCCTCAATATCAATCAGAGCATCCGATTTAAATAAGACCAGCCCCCCTACATAATCAATCGAATAAAATAGATCTAAATTAAAATCAGGCTTAAATTTTGGATTATGAAAGAAACCATCTCTAGTAATACTATCTTCATCCGTATATACAATTTTCCATTCAGGGTGATTCGTTAAGTATTCAATACAACATAGTAGCCCGTGCGGCTCAATGTAATCACCAGCCTCTATAAATGAAAACCATTCACTCTCAATTCCCGTCGATAATAAAACTCCTTTAAAATCAAAATTATTTTCTTCTACAGTAACCCAACTAATCTGAGGTAATTCATTAAATAAACTATCAGGGCACGGCAATGAGCTTAAAATAGATAGGTGCCAATTCGTGTAATTACTATCTGACAAACTATCTAATGTATCTGCTAACAAGCTTAGGTTATTAGCATCAATAAACATCAATAAATGAACTAAAGGAGAAACATTTTTAGGTTCTGCACATATAGCTGAATAACGAGATAAACTACTTATTCTTTTATTTTCCAACCAGATTTGATAAAGTTTATCATCATATTTTGACAATCGATCAGTACAGCTAAAGTCTGCTAATGAACAAGCCACACCAACCAACCTATCAATAATATCTTTCTTAATATTTTCTTTATTCTTAAAAATACTTAAGTCCAACTCCAGAAAAAATTTAAGCGCTTCCGGTCGAAACCAAAACATAGACTCAGCTGAAAAAATAACTTCATTTTTGTCCAAAAAGTCACTCTTAAAGCCAGACAATATACTTTTAATATCAGCAAGATACTCATCATCTATCGCCAATAACCTTAATGAATCTTTAGCCGCATAAATGCCTAATTCTGAATTCTTATTAAATACATCGATCACTCCATCATTCTCTAAGCAACGATCCAATAATTCTTGATAAACAGATTCTTCATCTGAATTATTTGGAGAGTTGAGCCTTAAAATGGACTTATATTTAAAAGAAGAGACATCCTTTACTATAGATAAAAAAGAAAAAACACTCCCAGTATTTTCAGGCACTTCATATATATAAGCATTTGGAAATACCTCTAAAACTTTCGGAGAAATACTATTTCTTTGAGCAATAGAAATGGAAACATATAAATCAAATTTTCGAGCCATGCTTTTTAAAGCACGCCCCTGCTCCTGCCAATTATCAACATCCGTTAAGTTAAAAATTACAGCTATTTCGTTTTCACAGGGAAAGAATTCATCACAAATTTGTTTTATTTCAGCCTCATTAATAAATAACTCGCTCTCATCTAATAAAACCGAATCTAATACCTGCTTAAACCCTAACCGGGATGAAGATACTCCCATAAAATTTAGCCAATCTTTTATCCCTTCTAAGGTGCAGAGCTTAATTACTGTGAAAACAGTATATTTAACGGCGATAGCTAACACCACGCCTTGTAACCTTTTTTTTTCTACCGTTTCCAACGAAATATTAAAGCTTTCTGTATAGCGCCGTCCTTGGTCACTCATTAACCATTTTGCCGCAACAAAAAATTCTAATTGGCTTGATATTTTAATAAAATTAACCAGCGCTAAAAAAACATTCGTTTTATTAGGGTTTGGAGCCATGGTAGCATACCAATGGCGCTCTAAAGGCTCTTCAATTATCGCGACACCTGAAGCCATTTGTTGCTCTGTAACTTGTGCGCCATGCCTACGCCACACTCCCCCTAAACTTCCTGAATAGCACCCATAACCATACTTATCTTCTAGTAGCTTAAATAAATACTGCTCTATCACTTGGTTTAACGGCGAATTTAATACAAGAAGAAATTCATTTTGTAAAATAGCTGTATTAAAAACCGCCATATGAAAAGGTATAAAATTACAGACTGTTAAGTAGCTTCCAATGCTAATTGGTCCACTTCTTGATGAATCAAAGGGATGCCTGCTATGTACCTGTCTTTGCTGATTACTATCTATGTATTGGTGCCAATCAAAAAAAACAAAAGGTGAGTCAGGATGTTGTTCAAATTGCTCTAATGCTTTTTCAACAAAGCTTTCTTCTAAAAAATCATCTGCTTGCAAAGGTGAAAAATACTTAACTTTTGCATCGCGAATACTATAGGTAATATTATCTTTCATCCCTATATTTTCATCATGCACAATCAAGTTAATACGATCATCTTTTAAATATGGCTTTAAAACCTCAAGCGTATTATCAGTTGATCCATTCTCATAAATAGTTAATTGCCAGAAAGGTGATGTTTGATTTATCACTGATTCGACAGCTTCATTAATGTAATGCCCATAATTAAAACTGGTAATCGCTATGCCTACAATATTTCTATCTTTATTTTTACTCATATTTAATATTTAATATTTATTATGAAACAACAATCTAGTGTCTTTTAAGGTACCCTTCTGGCGCAACTGTAAGCAAAAGTTTATTTTCAATCAACTTCTCACTCTTAAACTGAATCTGTTGCCCATCACCGGTGACTCTACCTTCATCATCTAACAGACGAAGATACTCCCAAACTGCTGTTTTAGGATTATTCCCAACACTCCAGGGTCTATTCGGGAAAAAATTATCTGGCAAATCTTCAATATTTGTATCAAAAACAACACAATAACTTCCCTTAGAAACCAGTGGAGCATACGCATCTAACTCTGCCAAGACATGATCATGCGTGTGGTTAGAATCAAGGCAAACCAATATACGCTTATAATTTTTAGCAATGTCTTTAACTTGCTTAATTACGTCTTCTGCAATACTTGACCCTTGTAACATTTGAATACGAGATGCCATAGGATGCTGTTCAATAGCAATGCGGTTATGCTCACGAATATCTATATCAATTCCTAATACTTTTCTATTTGAAATACTTGGGGTGATAGTGCTATTTTTCTCTATTGCATCATTCATATCTAACATTGCAAGTATAGAGGCGCTTAATATAAGTGACCCTCCATGTGCTATGCCTGTCTCAATAATTAAATCAGGCTTCACCTTCCAAATTAACTCTTGCATGACAACCATATCTTGAGGGTATTGAATAATAGGTCGGCCTAACCATGAGAAATTATATGAATATTTTGAAGCTATTGACTCCCTCATGAATTCATTACTAATATTTTGCAATGTATCAGCCCTAGACATCGTATCAATACGCTCTTTTACTTCATCATCAAATTCACTCATCTACCACTACCTCATAGTTATATGCCATCACACAAAATCCTTGCCTTCTTCTGTAGTCCTAATTTTCAATATAGCGACAAAAACTCCTATTCCTCTTTATTTTGCTCTTTTATACCCACCACATAAGGTGGGTCGAAAACGCTACATTCTCTTGCACCAAAATTTAATAAATCTCGCCGCCCATATTCATCCGCAATTTTTTCGGCTAACTCTCTCACTGTAACGGCAACACCAGAACAAATATTAATCGCGCCTGTTTTATCGGTGAGTGCGTTCTTTACAAGCATTTCGCCCGCCTCTTGTACATCCAAAAAATCACGATATTGTTGCCCACTTGTTAATTCTACGGACTCGCCTGCACTAAGATTCTCTCTTAAATAAGGAACTAACCTACGAGAATCTTCTCTAGCTCCATAAAGATAAAAAAGGCGACACCACAAAAAACTCACCCCCTGAGAAGGAAGTAATTGGACTAAGGCCATATAAGTTGCTCCTTTTGATGCGGCATAAGGTGTGCATGGATCAAGTAATGTCTGAGCTGACAGTTTACTACCCGTCAACCGATACTCAGAGCACGATCCAACCCCCACAAACCGCCTCACTTTTGCTTTAATCGCTGCTTTAGCCATATTAAGCGTCCCTATCATGCAGTCCATATTTTTAATGGATGCTACATACTTCTCTGGCTCTGCGTACCAAGCGAGATGAATAACAGTATCAACTCCTTCTAACACATCTATCCACCATTCAACTGACTCAGCAAATAAGTCATCGGTTGTGACAGTTGATTCTAGTTCAATATCTTCTGGTAGCTTATATGTACTTCCTTCTCTAATCACAACTCGTGTTTGTACCCTTTGCCTATTAAGCTCCCGAAGCACTTGATAACCTACAAAACCTGTTGCACCTGTAAGCAATACAATATTACTCATACACTTGCATCTCAGGTATCGCCACCACCCACTCAGTATTAAAAGGAACTAACACTGAATTTTGAGTAATCACCTCATCTGCAATATTCCACGGTAAAATTAAAACAACATCTGGACTCATATCTTTTAATTGCTCTGGCGCTAAAATAGGAATATGACTCCCAGGTAAATATTGGCCTTGCTTAGATTTTGCCGCATCAAATACAACAGGCACTAAATCTGGTTTGATTCCCGCATAATTTAACAATGTATTCCCTTTTGCTGCCGCTCCATAAGCTACAACCACCTTCTTCTTATTTTTTTGTTCGATTAAAAATGAAAGTAATTGATTCTTTATTGCATCTGCGCGAGCTTGAAAATTCTGATAAAGCATCAATGAGCGCATGCCGGCATCTTGTTCTTGCTTAAGAATATCGGCAACAATTTGGCTAACAGGCCTTTTATGCTCTTGATGACAAGCATAAATTCGCAAACTACCTCCATGAGTTGGTAGCTCCTCAACATCAAATATGCGTAGCCCTGCCTTCTCAAAGATAAGGCTAACCGTAAATAAAGAAAGGTATGAGAAATGTTCATGATAAACAGTATCAAACTGACAGTGTTTGATCAGCTGTAACAAGTGAGGAAATTCCAGTGTAATAGTGCCGCTCGCCTTTAAAAGTGCTTTTAGGCCTCTTGTAAAATCATTAATATCTGGCACGTGCGCATAAACATTATTACCTATAATTAAATCGGCTTGCTTTCCTGATGACACAAGCTTCTTAGCCAGTGTTTCGCCAAAAAAATCTCGCAATACAGGAATATTTAGTTTTTCCGCAGCATCAGCAGTACTATCTGTAGGCTCAATCCCTAGGCAGGGGATATCCTGTTCAACAAAGTTTTTCAGTAAATACCCATCATTTGATGCAACTTCAATAACAAAGCTATTTTTAGTCAGCGATAATATTTCTATTATCTTTTCGGAATATTGTTTAGCGTGCTGCACGCAGCCTGATGATGTAGATGAAAAATACGCATAATCAGAAGCAAACAAACTATCTGCTGCCGCATAATCTTCTGTTTGCACTAGCCAACAGCGCTCACATACATAAAGTTTTAGAGGGTAATATAATTCAGGCCGTGTTAAATCTGCTTGGCTTAAATAAGCATTCGATGGTGGAGCAAAACCCAAATCAAGAAATTGATGCTGTAAAAGATGATTGCAATGCCGACACTTCATAATTCAATTCCACTAAAGGTTTTATCTAGTTTTAAAAAACTGTTATCTCTATCAGATATTTCAGTACGGCTAAGAGGCCATTGAATATTAATCATTGGCTCATCATATAACAGCCCTCCTTCATATTCTGGTTGATAGCTATTGGTGTGCAAATAAAGCAACTCTGCCGATTCTAAAACTTGAAAACCATGAGCGCAGCCTTCAGGAATAATAAGCATTTGTCCGGAGCTAGGAGAGAGTTCTTCTGCATGCCATTGTAAGAAGGTAGGAGAGTTTTTTCGTAGATCAACAACAACATCAAATACTTTACCCTGTAAACACCGTACTATTTTAATTTCTGTTGCAGGAGGGTATTGAAAATGCAAACCCCGTATTGCACCCACATCTAACGTTTTAGAGTGGTTAATTTGGATAATAGCCTTATCTTTTATATAAGGCTGGAGCGCTTCTTGGCAATAAACCCTTTGGAAACTTCCACGTGAATCACTGGTAATATCTGAATTAGCAACGACCACACCCGCTAAAGAAGTTTCTTTTATTTGCATTTATATCCCTGTGTATATTCAGTAATTTGCTGATAGCAAAAGGCTTGCATTTCCATTTTATTTTGCTCTGCCTGATACCATTCAATTGTTTTTTCTAAAGCCGTATCAATACTCCAACGACCTTTCCAAGCTAATACTTCATACGCTTTTGTACAATCTAACTTTAGTATATTAGCTTCCTTGACTTGATCATTTGTATCTAACTCCCACTGACTATTACCCCAGTTATTAGCCATTTTTTTTACAATATACCCAACCGTTTTAGCATCATCCAATGCAGGACCAAAATTCCAAGCGCCCGTATATTTATCACCCTCTAGATACAACTTTTCAGCTAATAATAAATATCCAGAAAGTGGCTCTAAAACATGTTGCCAAGGCCTAATAGACTGTGGATTTCTTATTCTTACCGGTTTTTTCGCTATAAATGATTTTATAATATCAGGAATCAGTCGATCTTCTGACCAATCACCTCCACCAATAACATTTCCTGCACGTACTGTGGCCACTGCACACTCATGTTGACCCGATAAATAAGACTTTCTGTATGAGTCCACGAGTAATTCCATACATGCCTTGCTACTACTGTATGGATCATGCCCTCCTAATCGATCGGTTTCTCGATAAGGCCATATCCATTCTTTATTTTCATAACATTTGTCTGTTGTTACCATCACAATGGATTTAACAGATTCACATTGTTTAGCAGCCTCCAAAACATGTAAAGACCCCATTACATTTGTTTGATATGTTTCAATTGGATTTGAGTAAGAATAGCGAACAAGTGCTTGTGCCGCCATATGGATTATAATTTCTGGCCGCTCTTTTAAACAAATTTTTAGAATTTCATCTGGCACACGGATATCACCCACGATAGATTTCATATTCTCCGAAACCTTAGCTTTTTCAAATAAGTTTGGTTGAGTATTTGATTCTAGTGAAAAACCAACGATCTCTGCACCCATTTGTTGTAGCCACACACATAGCCAACTGCCTTTAAAACCGGTATGACCTGTAACTAATACTTTTTTTCCTTGCCAAAACGGCGCGTTAACTACCATATTTTCCAAGGTGCTTTTCCTGTATTCCAAAGCTCTTCTAAATAATTTTTATCTCGTAAGGTATCCATTGGCTGCCAAAAACCTTGATGCTTATAGACTGACAACTCTCCTTCTTTTGCTAGCTTTTCTAAAGGTTGTTGCTCCCACCCAGTGAAATCACCATCAATATAATCAAGCACCTTAGGTGATAAAACAAAAAAACCACCGTTAACCATACTATTATCACCTTTTGGCTTTTCCTCGAATGACAGCACCTTATCTGATTCGATATTCAACGCGCCAAATTTAGCTTGAGGGTAAGTCGCTGTCAAAGTTGCTAAGGAGTTTTGTTTTTTGTGAAACTGAATACTGTCCCTAATATTTATATCACCCAACCCATCACCATAGGTAAAACAAAAACTTTCTTCACCCTCTAAGTACCTGGAAACACGTTTTAGTCGACCACCTGTTTGACTATTTTCTCCGGTATCAACCAATGTTACTTTCCACGGCTCCGCGTTATTTTCATGCACATGCATTTCATTATTTTGCATATCAAAGGTAACATCAGACATATGTAAGTAATAATTCGCGAAATACTCTTTGATCATATAACCCTTATAGCCACAGCAAATAATAAATTCATTAATACCATGAGCAGAGTAAACTTTCATAATATGCCAAAGAATGGGTTTTCCTCCAATTTCTACCATAGGCTTTGGTTTTATAAAAGTTTCTTCACATAATCGCGTACCTAAGCCACCCGCCAAAATAACTGCTTTCATGTCTAATTAACCCTTATCAACTAATATTTCTATCTCTTCTGATAACAACCCCGTTATTTTACTAATTAGTAAATTATCCATGCCTTCTTTTTTCATCTGCTGTGCTATTTCTAATTTATTTTGCTCAATTCCTTGCTCAACTCCTAGCTCAATACCCTCGGCCATACCTTGTTTTTTAGCGAGTGTTAATGAGCCTCGGTTTATAGCGATAAATTCACGCTTTTTATGCTGTAACTCGAGTTCTTCAGCATTCATACCGGCTTCATTACTGACGGAGTAAGCGCTTTTTATCGGTTCTGGTAAACCTTGGGGAATGAAGTTCATATCGCCTACATTTTTTAGGAAATACAGCCATTTATCAAAGTTTGTTTGGCATTCGTTTTCTTTTTTGGTGAATTTATTGAGTTCA
>ENA-ORXI01002005-ORXI01002005.1-sediment-metagenome-genome-assembly--contig:-NODE-2005-length-15265-cov-19.947788_pt1 | contig 15265 bp, 11 predicted proteins | sample MGYA00237861_ERZ511468 | MGnify/ENA primary metagenome ERZ511468 (study PRJEB26299, sample SAMN06266213) | sediment metagenome | isolation source: Hudson Canyon methane seep mesocosm | place... | reverse complement strand
ACAGTAGATGGTTGTCCACCAGGCATCCCATTAACTGAAGCAGATATTCAATTGGACTTGGATAGAAGAAAGCCCGGTACCTCAAGGCATACTACTCAGCGTAGGGAGGCCGATCAGGTTAAGATTCTTTCAGGCGTATTTGAGGGGAAAACCACGGGCACGCCAATTGGTTTAATCATTGAAAACACTGATCAGCGATCTAAGGATTATTCAAAAATAGCCGATACATTTCGCCCAGGTCATGCTGACTATAGTTATCAGCATAAGTATGGTTTTAGAGACTATCGTGGGGGAGGGCGTTCTTCAGCTAGGGAAACGGCAATGCGTGTTGCAGCCGGAGCCATTGCTAAAAAATATCTTAAAGAAAAACTGGGTATTGAAATTAAAGGCTATTTGTCTCAATTAGGCCCTATTAAGATTGAAAAAATTGACTTATCCATCGTCGAAACCAATCCATTCTTTTGTCCCGATGCAGATAAAATCAATGAAATGGAAACTTATATGGATGCGCTGAGAAAAGAAGGTAATTCTATTGGTGCAAAAGTAGACGTGGTTGCCACGAATGTGCCTGCTGGCTTGGGTGAGCCCATATTTGACCGCCTTGATGCAGAGTTAGCACACAGCTTGATGAGTATTAATGCCGTTAAAGGTGTTGAAATTGGTGATGGCTTTGATTGTGTAAATAGTAAAGGTACTGACTTTAGAGATGAAATTACTCCTGAGGGTTTTTTAAGCAACCATGCGGGTGGCGTGTTGGGTGGCGTGTCGACGGGACAGGCTATTGTGGCGAGTATTGCTTTAAAGCCAACCTCAAGTTTGCGCATTCCAGGTAAGAGTATAAATACTAAAGGCGAAGCCATTGATGTGATTACAGAGGGTCGTCATGATCCCTGTGTTGGAATTAGAGCGACACCTATTGCTGAAGCTATGATGGCTATTACGATAATGGATCATTTGATGCGCCATCGAGCTCAGAATATGGATGTGGATTCGGGCTTGCCTAATCTTAAGTAAGGTAACGCGCACGAAATAAATTAGGTAACTGTGGGGCGCGAATCTTTAGTCCGCCTTTTACAATGTAGGCTAAAGGCCTGCGCCCACTTTTAAGGTGTATCCTTATTTCGAGTTGCCTTACCAACCGTACCTTGAGTTAAAACCTTTATGACTGTTCCTTACTGGCGATTGTCAGGCTTTTATTTTTTTTATTTTGCAACCTTAGGTGGCTTTCTTCCTTATTGGAGTCTTTATTTAGAGCATATTAAATTTAATGCCGTAGAGATAGGCGAGTTATCGGCATTAATGGTCGCTACAAAAATCATTGCCCCCAATTTAGCAGGTTGGCTGGCGGATCATACCGGTAGAAGTTTACGCATTATTCGGATTGCTTCTTTTTTTGCTGCTGTTATTTTTGCCGGATTTTTTCATCATAATAACTATTACTGGATTGCAGCGATAACCGTCGGTTTTAGTTTTTTCTGGAATATTGCTTTGCCTCAGTTTGAAGCCGCAACCTTATTCCATTTGAAAAACGAACCCCATCAATATAGTAAAATAAGATTATGGGGTTCCATTGGCTTTATTATTACCGTGTTAGGCATAGGGCGAATTGTTGACCTGTTCAGTATTGATTATATTCCGGAAATAGTTATTGTTTTGCTAACGATGATTTGGTTAGTGAGTTTAATCACGCCGGAAGCTAAAGTGGAAATTAAGGAAAAAGAATCGGGAGGTGTGTTTAAAATTATTAAACAACCCGAAATATTAGCCTTCTTTGTTGTTTATATGCTTTTACAGCTAGCGCATGGGCCTTATTATGTGTTTTATTCCATTTACCTCAATCAATTTGATTACACACCGACATTTATAGGGCTTTTATGGGCTTTAGGGGTCTGTGCTGAAGTGGTTTTATTTATTTTTATGAAACAGATATTAGCATGGGTCAGTCTGCGAAATATTTTACTCATCAGTATTGTATTGAGTATTTGTCGCTGGTTGATTATTGCTTTTTATGTGGAATCAGCACCATTAATGATTTTTGCACAAGTGTTGCATGCCGCTACTTTTGGGTCTTCACATGTGGTTGCTATTCATTTAGTGCATAAGTACTTTGGTGAATTTCACCAAGGCAAAGGTCAGGCGCTTTATAGTAGCTTAAGCTTTGGTCTTGGCGGTATGATTGGTAGTCTGTACAGTGGCTATTTTTGGGATATATATGGCCCTGGGTTTGTTTATTCTATGGCTGCAGTCTCCTGTTTCTTTGCTTTTGTTATCGCATTTATATGGGTGGGTAGAGAAAACAGAACGCTATTGAGTTAAAATAAAAATAAGATTTAATCCTGCTGTTTTAAATTAGGGGATGAATAGTTATAAGGTAACTTGTAATAAATAAGCCACCCAAGCCTCTTTCCTATGTAAGACGAGAGAGTGGTTTTACGAGTTACCTAAATTAAATGATGTTAAATAGGTTAAATTAAGTGTTTGATTTGATAAGAAATGGTGGCTGGTTAATGCTACCAATTATTTTATGTTCTATTGGTGCAATGGGAATTATTGCCGAACGTTTTTGGTCTTTACAGCGTAAGAAAATATTGCCCCCTGAGCTGGTTCCTCATCTTTGGAAGCTTTTAAAAGAAGATAAGTTAGATGAGGTCTCTCTTAGACGAATTAAGTTTAGTTCACCTTTGGGTGCAATTTTAGCATCAGGGTTAATTAACCGACATCATGGGCGAGACATGATGAAAGTCAGCATTGAAGAAACGGGTAGACAAGTTGTTCATGAATTAGAACGTTTTTTAAATACATTAGGTACGATTGCTTCTATCACACCACTACTGGGTTTATTAGGGACGGTTGTGGGGATGATTAAAGTGTTTGCTGCGATTATGATTCATGGTGTGGGAGATCCGGGTATTTTGGCTGGTGGTATTTCAGAAGCATTATTAACGACAGCTGCTGGATTAACGGTTGCTATTCCTAGTTTGATTTTTCATCGTTATTTTGAACGTTTGGTTGATGAATACGTGTTAAATATGGAAGAGGAAGCCTTAAGGTTAATTGATGTGTTGCATGGGGAAAGAGAGGAAGACTGATGAATTTTTCTCGTAGACAACGTCAGCCCCTTGAGATCACTTTAACGCCGATGATTGATGTGGTTTTTTTGTTGCTTATCTTTTTTATGGTAACCACAACATTTAGTCAGCAATCAGAGTTAAAAATTAATCTGCCTGAAGCACAGGGTGAAGAATCATCTGCGGTGGAAAAAATGATTATTTTGACTATCAATGCGGATGGAATATATTTTATCTCGGGGGATGATGGCCTGCCACATCAACTGATCAACCAAAAAAATGAAACGCTAAAGCGGGCTTTAATACAAGCTTCGGGCAATTCCAGAAAAATCCCCTTTGTAATTAGTGCAGATGGTAAAACGCCGCATCAATCAGTGGTTACCGCTCTGGATATTGCTAGTCAAGTGGGTTTTACCCGGATTACGTTTGCAACCAAAAGTATCCCTGGTACATAATTTATTTAAGACTATGAAAAAAAACTTTGCTCGTTGGTTACAAGATTCCTGGTATAAAGAAATGTATATCTCATCTGCATTGATGCCTATCTCTATGCTTTATGATGATGTGGTACGTTTCAGGTCTTTTTTATATCGAATAGGTGTGAAAAAGAAAACTAAGCTTGATGTACCTGTTGTTATCGTTGGTAATATTACGGTCGGTGGTACAGGAAAAACACCTTTAGTTTTGCATCTAGCTAGGCTATTAACAGAACAAGGCTATAAGCCCGGAATTATTAGTCGAGGTTATGGGGGACAAGCTGATACCTGGCCTCAATGGGTTGATCAACAAAGTCAGCCTGATCAGGTGGGAGATGAGGCGGTGTTAATGGCACTGCGAGCTGATTGCCCGATTGCGGTTGGGCCTGAGCGAGTTAAAGCAGCCCAAATGTTACTTGATAAGTCGGATTGTAATATTATACTTTCTGATGATGGTCTTCAGCATTATGCATTGGAAAGAGATATTGAAATTGCGGTTATTGATGGCGACAGACGCTTTGGTAATGGCTATATGTTACCCTGTGGGCCTCTAAGAGAACCTGTTTCTCGTCTGCAAAAAGTTGACTTGATCATTGTTAACGGTGATGCTGAAGAGGAAAATGAATTTTCGATGAAATTTGACGGTGAGTTAGCCGTTAATTTAGTCACCAAAGAAGAAAAACTGTTAAGTGACTTTAACTGGATGCCGAGTCATGCGGTTGCTGGTATTGGTAATCCAAAACGTTTCTTCGATTTACTGGAACAAAAAAAAATTGCCATTGATTGTCATGCATTTCAAGATCATCATCAGTTTGTAGCGAATGATATTTTATTTGATGATGACAAGCCTGTTTTAATGACAGAAAAAGATGCCGTCAAATGTTTTGATTTTGCAACGGAAAAACATTGGTATGTACCGGTTAAGGTAATACCTCAACAATCATTTTTAGATAAATTTCTAACACTTATTAAAGAGAGAACTCGTGGATAAAAAGTTACTTGATATTTTAGCTTGCCCATTATGTAAAAGTAGCCTGATTTATAAACAGGATGCACAAGAATTACTATGTAAAGCAGATCGTCTTGCTTTTCCAATAAGAGATGGCATTCCTGTCATGTTAGAAGATGATGCGCGTGAATTATCTAATGATGAAATTGATGCCTTACAAAAATAAAGATACTGGATAAAAGCAGGTTTTCACACAAAGGCACAAAGACACAAAGGAAAGAAATGCTCTTCTTTGTGTCTTTGTGCCTTTGTGTGAATTAATTATTTCACTTTTAATCACCCTCTAGGACCCTGTCCGAGCAACAAATAATGTCTCAAAATATGAATAACTCTTTTAAGGTTGTGATACCTGCAAGATATGACTCGACGCGTTTACCGGGGAAGCCTTTATTGGATATTGCCGGAAAACCAATGATTGCACATGTTTGCCAAAGAGCTCTGGAAGCAGAGGCAGATGAGGTGGTTGTTGCTACTGATGATCAGCGGATTTTTGACTGTGTTATGGCGTTGGGCTTTAAGGCGGTTATGACGGCTAGAGATCACCAGAGTGGAACTGAGCGTATCAATGAAGTGGCTCAAGTTTTAGGTTGGGATGATGATGTCATTGTAGTGAATTTGCAAGGTGATGAGCCTTTAATTCCTCCGGCATATATTAAAGATGTTGCCGCTGCTTTAGCAGGTCAAAATCAAGCGGGTATTGCGACATTAGCGGCTGAGATTGTTGAATCAGAAGAAGTATTTAACCCTAATGCTGTCAAAGTCGTTTTAAATCAAGCAGGCTATGCCATGTACTTTAGCCGTGCAGCAATTCCGTGGGATCGAAATACGTTTACATCCTTAGGTGGGGATATTTCAGGGAAAATGCCATATTTAAGGCATATTGGCATGTATGCATATACCGTTAAATTTCTAACAGACTACAGTTCCTGGCAGCCATCAGTGCTGGAAACCGTTGAATCTTTAGAGCAACTAAGAATTCTATGGTATGGACAGCAAATTTTGGTTCAAAATGTAAAGAAAGCACCAGAAGCGGGTGTGGATACGCAGGCCGATCTTGACCGTGTTCGAAAAGCTATATTAGAGACGAATAATCTAACGGCTAAATAAATTCGACATTTGCAATAAAAAACGGTTTAATTGCTCTAATTAAATCATTAATTGGTTGGAACTAATGAAAAACACAATGCACCATTATTTAAGACCGTTAATTTTAATTTTTTCTTTTATTATTTTAATTTTCCCGCTAACTACCTGGGCTGCCCATGCTGACTCAGGCTATAAAGTCTATTATTTAATAGACTCGGCAAAACAGTTTTCTGCACAAGAGCTAAGTAAGGCTACATTTAATAAAAGGTTTGTAGAAACTGGCTCTAATACTTTGAATTTTGGCTTACTTAATAGAGCTGTATGGTTAAAAGTGAAGGTGCCTTCATCAGCCGTTAGCCAGTTTATGGAGATTGATGGTAACACGGTAGAATCTATTGATATTTATTCGGCTATAAATAATTTGCCTGTTAGGCTTGTTAATGAAAGGCTGGTTTCTAATAAATATTCACATCGTAGTTTGTTAGTAGAGCTAGCGCCAGGTTCAGTAAATTTTCTTAAAATAAAATCATCGGGCAGTTTTTTATTAAAATATTCCCTATTCGAGCGAGATGGATTTTTCCTTCATAGTAGTGATAATTACCTTCTGATTGGTTTGTTTTTGGGGTTTGTTGCAAGTTGTTTTGTATTTGGTTTGCTGATGTACAGGAACAATAAAGATGTAAATTTGATTTACTACCTTTTATTTGTCATGTTTTTGGGATTGAATTTCAGTGCCTTGAGTGGTGTTTGGGGGCAGTATGTTGTAGGTCAGCAGTTGACAAATATTTCCATTCATATTTTTACTTCTGGCATTATCTTATCAGCCCTTGTTTTTACTCGAAGTTTTTTGAATACGGCTATAAATCATAAAAATGTAGATTTCTTAATTAAAATAGTCTTTATAGTTACCTGCTTGCACTTATTTTTTGGGTTGTTTTTAGATTCTGATACGGTCTATATGACAGGACATTATCTTAAAATTGGTGTTCCTGCACTGATGTTGTACTTTTGTATAAACAGTTTGTTGCAAGGTTATAAGGATGCTCGCTTTCTTGTTATTGGTTGGTTTATATATTTTTCTTCTTTTATATTAACTGCATTTATGTACGCTGGTTTATTGCCGGTGAGTTTTCTGACTACTTATGCCATGAGTTTTGGAACAATTGCAGTGATTGTCTTTTTATCCTGGGCGTTAATGGATAAATTTATAACAGGTTATGACCAAACTTTTGCTAAAAATTCAAAAGAAGGTGGTAAATTATCTAGGCATATAGAAGATCTTAAGAGTGAAATCTTACAGAGAGAAAAGGAAATAAAGCAGCATAGTGAGTTATTAGGCGAAAAAGATCAGGAGATTGAATACGCACAAAAGCGTCTGCGCGAGCAAGCAACTCATGATCCTTTAACCAAGCTTATTAATTACCAATCTTTTCTTTTGCAGTTCCAGCACTTTTTTCATGATGCGACAAGATACCATTATCCAGTTATTACATTGCTCATTGACTTGGATGATTTTAAAGAACTCAATGATAAATACGGCTTGGCTGTTGGTAATGATGTATTGAAAGCAGTGGCAAAAATTGTTTCTTTTGAAAGTAGAAACACTGATGTAGTTGCTCGCTATGGTGATGATGAAATCGTATTTGTTATGACGCATGCTATTTTGGAGCAGGCAAAAATAAAGGCTGAAGATTTATTATCAAAAATTCAGAAAATTAGTATTGAAGGTCAGCCAGAACTTCAAGTGACTGCAAGTATCGGCGTTACTGTGATGGGAGCTAGTGAGAGAAGTAGTGATTATCGCTTCATCCTTGACAAGGTTGAAAAAGCCGTTCAAAAAGCACAAGTTGATGGTGGTAATTGTACTAATGTTTATTCTTATGATTCAAAGCATCTTGAGATTTAGCTTTTATTACATTTGCAGTTTTGTATATATATCAGGGTAAGCGTGTTTGTGATGGATTAACTGAAATTCGCGAGTCATAAATGATCAAAGAATCAACTATATGGAACCTAAAGGTTAAGTTGTATCGTTGATAGATAACGACACTTGGGTAATCCATTACTCAAGTGTCGTTATATTAACCAATATATTCTAAACTTCTAGCATCCCCTTTTAGGGTTACATTTTTTAGAGCTAGTATTTGTACTTGAATCTGTTGAAGAAAGAGTGCGGACAATAGAAATATTTACCGTAGTAGTGGTCGCTAACCCCCCATCATCTTCAATGGTGTATGTAAAAGTATCACCACCTCGTTTGCTACCTGCTTGATAAATAATACTAGAACCATTGGTCGTTGTGGTTCCTTTATTACCATTAGTCAGGTTAGTTATTGATAATGCAGAGCCTTCAGGGTCACTATCATTAAGTAATACTTCAATTGTTACCTCCCCTCTAATTAACACCTCTGCTGTATCAGAATTAGCAACTGGAGGATTATTGACAGATATAACTTGAACAGATACTTGGCTTACTGACTCACCACCTACACCATCTTCTATCGTATAACTAAAGCTATCATCACCAATATAATCAGCATTTGGTGTATAAGTAATTGCTGTTCCATTAGTATCCGCTTGACCATTTGTAGGCAGCGTGACACTGCTGACTGTTAACGTATCTTCTTGATCAGCATCACTATCATTAGCTAGTACATCAATAATGATGGAAGTGTTTTCATTTGTATATTCAAAATCATCATTACTGACAGGTAAGCTATTAGCATTTGTTGTTGCTGATGCTTGTGTAGAAAAAGCTGTTTCATTACCTGATCCATCGCGTGCTTTAACTTGATAAGTGTATTGTGAATTAGCTTCAAGCCCGCTGAATAAATGGGTAACACTACTTTTCCAATCACTTGCAATACATCCAGCAGCACCATTTATACATATAAATTGGTACTCAACAATGCCTGAATCATCTGTTACTGCCGTTGTTGTTAAGCTAATACTATTTCTATTAATTGGAGTGATTGAATCAATCGAAGGAGTTTCGTTTGGAGGGGTGGTATCGTTACTCACTGAAACAATAGAGCCGGAAATATAATACTGCCCAAGACTGCCATAATCAGAATAATCAGAGTCCGTATTTCCAGAGCCAGTGATTTCAAGATAATAGCGTCCCTCATTTAGAGAAATAGAAATGATTGCATTAGTATCGTCAATTGGATTGCTAGCAACTTCAACACCAGATGTATCAAAAATAGTTGCCTGAACATCAAGGTTAGATCCACGTCTACTAGAGCGTGTAAAAGCATCCCATGCAGGGTTGATGGTTAAATTAACAGTACCCGTTCCTGTATCAAAATAGAACAGATCAATATCTGTATTTGTTTCAATTACACCCTTATTGTCAGGTCTGTAATTTAAAGGGTCAAATTCAGGGTTACTGCTGGCAAGATTACCATTCCCATCTACCAGCAGAGGTGATGCAAGATCTATTGAATTGGCATGATCATCTGTTCGGTATTGCAATTTACTATCAAGAATAGCAAGATCATCTTGTGTATTACTGGCATAAAGGTATTCACCTTTACTCCACTGCGTTACATTATTATTGTAACCAACACCCATCACTGGTGCCCACGAAACGTAACCTATACCCTGTCCCGTATAATAGCCTTGGGCAGTGACACTATCATGAGCAACAGTACCGTCATGAGAAAGCCCCAAGTTATGACCTAATTCATGCGATGAGGCTTCAGCAATATAATAAGGCGCAGAAGCTAAATTGTCATAATAAACTAAAGCAGGTTGATAACTTTGATAATACGATGCTCCCCATACACCGACATAAGCTACCCCTCCGGCATTGTAATGTGGCATAGGATTACCAGATGCATCATGGTCACTGGTTATTAAAATACGTCCAATATTCGGGCCAAATGAAGCAGGCTCTTCAGTCGTTACATCAATATCAAATGCGGCAAAATCTTCTGCGATACGATGCCATATTTCTGCAATATCAGCACGTTCTAAATCAGAAAAAGTAGAGTTATCCCCATCTTTATCGAAAGGTAATGCTTGGTAATTAGTTGTTGAGCCATCACTATTATTATTCCAGGCTGTACCTGTTAAATAATGACCGGTAACATCTAAATAAACAACATTTGCTGCACCAGGTTTGCTGTGTAATTTAAATGTTTCAGTAAGTGATATTCCTTCTAGGTCGGGGTTTAACTCAAGTTCTATTTGAGTAATATCATCTGGAAGTACAGTGTCCTGGTAAAAAACGCCGCCTTCTGAATCAACATCAATAAAAGTTACGTCGTTCGCAGGAAAGCTAAAGCTATGTAACCACTTTAATGCTTTTTGTTGAGCAGGCCCAGATAAGCGATTAAGCTTGTTTTTCAAGCGGCTAGTGGGAAGCTTATCAATAGTAAATGGAGCTGCCGCACCAAACATCTTTTGTTCTGAAGGTGTTGCGGATACAGTAATAGGCATTATTACTGTGGTTAGAAGACCTGCATAAGCAGCGCTTTTAATACATCTCATATAATTATTCATTTTTAAGTACTCTCTAAAAATCTACAAAAAATAAAATCAATTAACTTGGTTTATTAGTGTTGTGCAGATTGAAAAAGAGAGATTCATTTAAAATGAACTTTACTTTTTTATTCGCGCAACTCCTTTCGGCAACCGTTCGACCCATTAAAATAATGGGCACTGGTTTTGCGTCCCTGTATTACTACAGGTTTGCCTGTTCGTGGAGTTTGAGAAACGTACCTCATACTCTATGATTTTATGCCGTTAAAACCATTCGATAATCTTCCTTGATCTGAGTTGTAGCTTATCAGTTTAAAAGCCATATAGTAGCTTTAAAACCAAAAGACTTGAAATGCATCACAGAATTAAAAGGTAAGTTTTAGCCCGCTGTTCATTATGAGGTTTTGGCGGCTAAATACTCTATTGTCAAAGCTGAGCCACTCTTGTAGCCTGTTGAGGCTTTATGAAAAGGTATGGTTGCAGCCGATATTAGAATTATTGGATCAACTATTTAAGAAAATTTAATATCTATGCCCAAAGGACATGGATTTGTATTGCCCCTATAATGGGCTTTAGTACATCCGTTGAGGAGCAAGGGGCTTTAAATTATGGCGAGCCATGAAATTTCATGCGATTTTGAACTCCGAAACTTGAGTTGCTAGCTTTGAGGGAATTAATGCACTTTTATGATCTGCAGCTTAGTTCACTCAGCTTTTAATCTCAGCTCATATAAAATGAGCTTCCCCTAGCTCAATAAATCTAGAGTATAATATTCTGTTGATTCCCGTATAAAATTAAACTTTGTACTGGAGATGTTTTGGAAGAAATATAAAATATATATTCTTTAAGGCTGCTGGAAATAGAAATAGCCCATGCAAATGATTGCTTATTTGTTGCTAGTTGCCTAATTACAATAAACTAAACGCAGTTTAGTTACTGTTAAATTCAGATTTCAATAGAGCCATTAATGGAAGAATTTCGTCGTATAAGCCGCCTGCCACCCTATGTTTTTAATATAGTCAATGACCTTAAGGCAAAAGCTCGCTCTGAAGGTGAGGATATAATTGATTTTGGGATGGGTAACCCAGACCAGCCGACACCTAAGCATATTGTTGCAAAAATGATCGAGGCTGCTGAGCGGGATGATACTCATCGTTATTCCATTTCACGAGGAATCCCCCGTTTAAGAAAAGCCATCACGCAATGGTACAAAAGACGTTTCGATGTCGATTTAGACCCCGAAACTGAGGCAATTGTTACTATTGGTTCAAAAGAAGGACTTGCTCATTTAGCTTTGGCTACCTTAGGCCCTGGCGACGTCGTTTTAGTACCTAATCCAGCTTATCCCATTCATCCCTACGGTGTTGTTATTGCCGGTGCAGATTTACGACATGTAAAAATGGTTCCGGGTGTAGACTTTTTTGAAGAATTGCATAAAGCAATACTTGATTCCTGGCCAAAGCCAAAGATGTTGATACTTAACTTTCCTGGGAATCCAACCAGTGAATGTGTGGATTTGGAATTTTTTGAAAAAATTGTTGCCGTAGCTAAAGAACATAATATCTGGGTTGTGCATGATATTGCCTATGCTGATATTGTGTTTGATGGTTACAAAGCACCTTCAATTTTACAGGTGGATGGGGCAAAAGATATTGCCGTTGAATTTTATTCATTATCAAAAAGCTACAACATGCCTGGTTGGCGTGTGGGCTTTATGTGTGGCAACCAAACCTTGGTTTCTGCTTTGACTCGAATCAAATCCTATTTGGATTACGGTATGTTTACGCCGATTCAGGTGGCGGCAATTGCTGCGCTTGAGGGTCCACAAGATTGTGTCGATGAAATATGCGAAATGTATAAAAGTCGCCGTGATGTACTGTGTGATGGGCTTAATAGCATGGGATGGACCGTCGAAAAACCAAAAGCAACCATGTTTGTTTGGGCACCTATTCCTGAGCAGTATAAAGAAATGGGATCAGTTGAGTTTTGTAAAAAAATGATTATTGATGCCAAAGTAGCCGTATCTCCAGGTGTCGGTTTTGGGCAGTATGGTGATGATCATGTTAGGTTTAGTTTGATCGAAAATGAACATAGAACAAGGCAAGCGCTTAGAGGAATAAGAGCGATGCTTAAAAAAGATGGTATTTTGTCATGAGTTGTAGAACGGACTTCAGTTCGTTAATTTCAGAAAAAATTGTGGGCTATAGTTCCCTCTACAAATAGCAGGAGTTACATGAAAGCGGTAAAGATTGGTGTTTTGGGTTTAGGGACAGTTGGCGGTGGTGTTGTTAATGTCCTAAAAAGAAATGCAACAGAAATCTCACGTAGAGCTGGCAGCGAAATTTCTGTTGTCAGCGCTTCAGCTAGAGACCTTAGCAGAGAGCGAATTTGTGATACGCAAGGTATCGAACTAACAACAGATCCTTTTGAAATTGTTAATGACCCTGAAATTGATATTGTTCTGGAGCTTATTGGTGGCAACACCTTAGCAAAAGAGCTTGTTTTAAAAGCGATTGATAACGGCAAACATGTTGTCACTGCCAATAAAGCCTTAATTGCTTTGCATGGCAATGAGATTTTTGCACGAGCCAGTGAAAAAGGCGTGATGGTTTTATTTGAATCCGCAGTGGCGGGTGGTATCCCCATTATAAAAGCCATACGGGAAGGGCTGAGCGGCAATCAAATTGAATGGCTCGCAGGGATTATCAACGGTACCGGTAATTTTATTCTTACTGAAATGCGTGATAAAGGCCGTGATTTTGCCGATGTATTAGCAGAAGCTCAAGCATTAGGTTATGCAGAAGCTGACCCTACCTTTGATGTAGAAGGAATTGATGCGGGTCATAAATTAGCGATATTAGCTTCAATAGCATTTGGTATACCACTACAGTTTGAAAAAGTGTTTACTGAAGGTATTACTAAAATTACGCGTACAGATGTGGGTTACGCAGAAGAGTTTGGCTATCGTATTAAACATTTAGGGATAGCCAGAAAAAGGGAACAAGGTATTGAGCTACGAGTTCATCCTACATTAATCCCTGAGCGTCGATTGATTGCTAATGTTGATGGGGTAATGAATGCCGTCTTAGTGCAAGGTGATGCGGTTGGCCCAACCCTCTATTATGGTGCAGGTGCTGGTGCAGAACCGACTGCTTCTGCTGTGGTAGCAGATGTTGTTGATGTGGTTAGAGTGCTTACTAGCGACCCAGAAAACAGAGTGCCTCATTTGGCATTTCAACCTGATGCTATTTCTGATATTCCTGTTTTGTCTGCTGATGATTTTAAAACGGCATATTACTTGAGGATGAATGTAGAAGATAAGCCGGGTGTTTTGGCAGAAGTTACCAAAATTTTAGCAGATCATCAAATTAGTATAGAAGCGTTGATTCAAAAAGAACCACTAGATGATGAATCAACCATACCAGTCATTATGCTGACGCAGACAACACTGGAAAAAGAAATGAATGCGGCAATTAACAAAATTGAAGCACTCTCTACCATCAATGGCTCAATCAGCCGAATTCGCTTGGAAACATTAGGATAAGTTATGTCTACACGATATACAGGATTAATTGATCGATACAAAAAACGTTTACCGGTAAGTGATGATACGCGTGTTATCAGTATCGGTGAAGGCAACACACCTTTAATTCAGCTACAAAACATCCCTAGGATTATTGGTAAAGATGTCGATATTTACGTTAAGTATGAAGGCTTAAATCCCACCGGTTCTTTTAAGGATCGTGGCATGACAATGGCTGTTACTAAAGCGGTAGAAGAGGGCAGCCAAGCTATTATATGTGCATCAACAGGTAATACCTCTGCTTCTGCTGCAGCCTATGCGGTTCGAGCAGGAATTAAAGCGTTTGTATTAATTCCTGATGGAAAAATTGCTTTAGGTAAGTTAGCACAAACATTAATGTATGGTGCTGAGATCATTCAGATTAATGGTAACTTTGATGATGGTATGTCAATCGTTAAAGAAATTGCCAACCATGCACCGGTAACTATTGTTAACTCCATTAATCCTTTTAGAATTGATGGACAAAAAACAGCTGCTTTTGAAATTGTAGATGAATTAGGTGATGCACCTGATTATCACTGTCTGCCAGTAGGAAATGCAGGTAATATTACCGCTTATTGGAAAGGCTATACTGAATATGCTGCTGATCAAGGTGATTTGAAAGCGGTTGCAAAAAAGCGCCCTATTATGTGTGGATATCAGGCTGCAGGTGCTGCACCCTTTATCAGCGGTAAAATGGTTGATAACCCTGAAACAATTGCTACAGCCATTCGTATTGGTCGTCCACAATCATGGGATTTTGCCTGGGCTGCACAAAAAGAATCAGGTGGCTGGTTTGATTGCTTTAGCGATGAGAAAATTTTAGAAGCGCATAAAATGCTATCACAATATGAAGGTATATTTTGTGAGCCAGCATCGGCAACCTCTTTAGCGGGTGCATTAAAAGATATTGCCAGCGGTAAAATTCCAGAAGGCAGTAAAATTGTCTGTACATTAACAGGGAATGGCTTAAAAGATCCTGATACAGCGATTAATCAATGTAAGGATGCTCATCCTGTCACTATTGATGCATCACTTGATGCTGTTAAAAAAGCAATATTAGACAAAATGTAATACGTTGTTAAAAATGTGATAGAGACAAGTTTATACCTTGTCTCTATGTTTTTCTGTAGCTTCGTACGACCAAGCAGCTTTCAGTATTCATCTATAAAATCAATACTGGGTCTTTCTGTTAAAATATTAACAATTTATCCTTAGTTTTTCATGACATGAATCAAGAGTTTATTGTCCGTCACTGGGATGTATGGCCACCTTTAGATACAAATGTCGATAAGCAGCTCATACAACAAGAACGGTTAGCTATAATACCCAAAATGCTAAAGCGTCGCTTAAGTCCGTTGGCACGGATGGTCTTTTGTGCTGCTATTCCTTGTCTGAAAGATAATAAACAAATTCCTACTGTTTTTAGCTCCACTCATGGTGAACTGGCTAAATCATTTAATATGATGGAAATGATTGAGGCGGGAGAGGAAATATCACCAACTGCATTTAGCCTTTCCGTACATAATGCCATTGCCGGTTTGTTTTCTATGGCTTTTAAAAACAAATCTGAAAGCAC
>ENA-ORXI01002003-ORXI01002003.1-sediment-metagenome-genome-assembly--contig:-NODE-2003-length-15271-cov-5.010925_pt1 | contig 15271 bp, 11 predicted proteins | sample MGYA00237861_ERZ511468 | MGnify/ENA primary metagenome ERZ511468 (study PRJEB26299, sample SAMN06266213) | sediment metagenome | isolation source: Hudson Canyon methane seep mesocosm | place... | reverse complement strand
TAATGGAAGTTCAATTTGTCTGTAACCTAATGATATAGCGCTTTTCCGCCAGTGACCATTAGCAAGCTACACATAATGGCTGTTATGTGTAGATTAACATAACGACCCATTGCGGTCATAGGATAAATTACTTTTACACGGAATAACGACCCGCATAACTGGAAAAAAGTAGCGTAGTGAGGAGCGAACTTAGCTGCTTTTTTTCCAGTTATGCGATTGTTAGGTGCTTTGATTTAAAATTTAGTTGACTGCCCTTCGTCAATTTTGTCTTATCAACAAAAGGCAAAAGACAGTACCTGACCCCTGTTTACTTCTGTTTTAGGATTACGTGCCAGCCTTGTTTTCATCTGCAGAATATCGAAACTACCGAAACCACAAACTTCAATACGCTCACCATTCTCTAAAGCAGCGGTCATTTGTTCAAAGATATTGTTAACAGCCATCTGTACATCGGTAGCCGATAGATCAGGTGACCTGGGTATTAGTCTTTCAATCAATTCAGGTTTGTTCACTGATTATGCTTATCATGAGAGAGAAGTTTATAGAGGATCAGCAAGGAAATATTCCAGATATTATCATCTATCGTAATCACCATTTCTTTTTCTATAAGGGGTGCTTATTGGTTGTCCTGTTCTAGTATCAATAGCTTGATTTGGGTTTATATAATTATACCTATCCCCTGTTTTCGAATCATTAAACCCATTCCCTCCTGTTTCAACACCGCCAGAACATCCCCATAATTTTCCATTTTGATTTCGCCAACAAGTCATTCCGTTTGTCATTTGTACAAATTCATCAGCGTAAACAGACAGTGAATAACACATCAAAATAATAAAAATATATTTTTTCATTTCCATCCTAACAAACATGGTTTAATTAAATCACACAGGCACATGCCAATTGATCCCCTTTGTTCCTTTGCCTGAATTATAGCTAATAAAGTAAATAGTACGCTGCCAATACAGTTACTAAGCTAAAGGTAAAAGAACGGCCAGCATACAAACTAAAAAAATGATGCGTCTTTTTCTGAACCTGAAAAACAATAGCAGTCAGATTGTCTTGGTTAAGAAATTGTTTATCTAGAACTCTATTTTGAAGTTCTTTTGCTGCTGTCATAGGGTTAGAAAGCCTCAAAGCCTCAATAATCTCAGTAGTACTTAAGCTATTAAACACTCCATCACTACAAACAAGTATAGAGTCATTCGGTAACAACTTATCTTGATATTTATTTGTATGAAAAGTTATATTTTCACCAATACCTAAAAAACTTGTTAAAGCGTTACTATCAGGATGATTTGCTACATCTTCCAGTGTCATCTTATTCGCTTTTTGATTAAGTATTAATTCCTGTGCATAGATATGGTCCGTACTAAGCTGAATCAATTTATCACCATGATTCAAATAGACTCTGCTATCCCCAGATGTACACCAAAACAATTCTTCTTTGTAGAAGACAATAGCTGCTAAAGTAGTACCAATATTACCCTCACACTCTGAAACAACACCTAGCTGAGTGATTTTGTTATTAGCTTTCTCAGCTGCAGAAATTAATGCAGCTGGAATAGGTTCTTTTGGAAGTTTACTCATATAACTATCAAGTATAGTTTTAACAGCTAGGCAAGATGCCTCATCACCTTTCTCCATTCCTCCAATGCCATCACAGACAACAGCTAAAACCCCACCATGTTCGATAAATAAAGCATCTTCAAAATCTGAAAACCCATAAGCATCCTGTTGATTAATGCGCCTGCCTATATGAGAAATCCCCCCTTGTTTAACTAGCAAGGTCATCATCTAACCCATTTAGGCGTAACTCAGTTCTGCCTATTATAATCTGGTCATTATCTTGAAGATAATGAACGGTATGGATCGGTACACCATTGATCAATGTACCATTTTTAGAATTGAGATCATTGATAGCTAAAACACCATTATTAAATTCAATTTCAGCATGTATCGAAGAGACCTCACTATCATCAATACATAAATCACAATCTGGCGACCTACCTATTACTGCTGATTTATTAAATCCCAATTTCAATTGCTTTCCAGGTTCTAACCCCGTTACAACCGTAAACAAAAAATTGTATTTTGTAGCAATAGAAGCCTCACCAGCATTTCCAATACCATTCTCTTTAACAACATCATCTACAGCTTCTTTTAAAATATTTTCACTAGCAAGCACCTTACGTTTCTTGAGTAGAAAGACAAGTAATATAATCAAAACTACTGCAGCAGCTATGCTTACCCAGAGAACATAATTAGATTCTTCCGTGATTTCTTTGTTCTCATCTTTAGTTATTTCAGGAGGAAGTTGTTTGTTACTCTCTATCGTTTTAGTACCAGGAAGCAACCTTAAATCCAATCCATCACTTAACATTCTGTCACCAGCAGTTAAAGTAATATTTAACCTGCTCAATTGACCTTCGCCTATACAGTCATCACAACTCAACTCAAGCTCATAACTATTCTCTATTCGCTCCTTCTGTAATGCGTATGCTTCTGTCAAAGGCTTAGAATTAGCTTTTATAAAATGCCCCCCCGAGGTTCTAGACAATACACCCAGAGCTTTCAACCCATTCTCTTTATTCTGTGTTTTAGGGGGCATTGCAAAACCGATTGCATAGATAGGAATTCGATTTTCTGACATATGTAGAAACACCTCATCCTTAGTGACACCACCTGCAGCATCATCAATTCCATCAGTTAATACTACAATGACACGACGACTCGGTAAACCATGATCCTGCCTACGACCTAGTTCAAACGCCCTCATAAGTCCTTGATAAAAAAAGGTGTTCATATCACTCAAAGAAAGAATATCTATCTTTTGTTTAAGTAGCTCTTTATCAGCAGAAAAGTCTTGCAACAATTTAACCTGGCTTCCAAAACTAATGAGTGCTACTTTATCTTTTTCATGCATTCCATTAACCCAAGTATTTAAAGCAACCTGAATTTGCGCAAAAAGTTCTGGGGTTAAAGATTTGGAAATATCGACTAGGAAGATAAAAGCCGTCCCCTTGTCTAATTCCGAGAACAACTTAATATGTTTAACTTTTGCAGAATGGGAACCAACGGTAGCTAACAATTGTTCAGACTTCAGATCATTAATTGTTTGACCATTCTCATCAGTAACATCTACCCATGTTGTGATAATAGGTAACTTAACACGAGCTTGTACCGTTCTAAAACTGACAGTACCTGATGCAAATGAGGTAATAGAGATAAGGGTGCTGATAAGTAAAAAAACAGTTGTTATTACTTTTTTCATTAGATATGTCCACCTGAATAAAACCATAAGGGATAGAATTTATCCCTCATTAATACTAGCTATAAGGTTAATGCTTGTAACTAGCCGCCTAACTCCATTGAAACTTCTCGCTGCAAAAAGGAATAAACAAATACTTTCCTTGTCCTATTTCAATCAAATCATAGGGAGTTAAGTCAGTTGGAACATCAACCTCATCATCATTAAGGTATATCAACCCTCGACTATTACCCGGAGCTATTCGAAACTTCGAGTTTCTAGGGTTAAAACTAATCATTGCATGGTTGTCTCGGGATATAGTCTCATCACCACTGATACAAATATCCATATTAGAACCACGACCAATATGATTTTTTTCACTACGAATACGGTAATCCCTACCTTTTTCAGGTCCATCGACACAAACCAACCAACCAACAACAGGGTCAATTCCTGATTTTTTCCGCACCATAGCGACGGTTACCCCAGTATCTCTTTGTTTGACTCCAGAACTTCCTCTAGCTTGAGTCGTTCCTTCTTCTGGTGGCACATCTACATTACGAGTCTGAGTAGCTTGCAAATCTAAACTATCCACACCACATGAGGGACATGAGCTATAAGTCTTCTGCTCGTAATAGTGACCATTTTCACAACGTTTTAATGCCATTTTCCACTCCGTCTATTTTTTAAAAAAGCGCTGTGTTTTACACAGAACCTTCGTTAAGATTGAATTATTAGAATGACTAAGCTGACAGTTGTCATCACCAATGGTAATAGCAATAGCCGAATAGTTATCATTTCTTTCGGCTACCTTCTCCAGTAGCCGAACTTCCATCATATCCAGCCAGTCCTGTGCAGAGTCGGTTTGTTTTAAGTATGTAATCATTTCATTTTCTAAAATATATTCCCAAAAGCCATCTGTACATAAGAGAAAGGCATCCCCAGGATAGATAAAGATAGGTTCTTGTTCTAAATTAGGTTTAATAGGCTCACTACCACCTAAAGATCTTAACAAGCGATTACGATCCTCATGGTTGCGGATTTGTGAAGTCGTAATCTCACCGGCATTCACCAACATTTGAGGAACACTATGGTCTTTTGTTTGTTTCTGTAGCTGACCATTATTAAAATAATAAAGCCGCGTATCCCCAATATACCCCCATAGAGCTTGATTATTATGAATAATTAATGTGGCTACTGTAGACTGCATTTTTGACAGCTTCAAACTGTTTTTTTGTGCTTCAACAATTACTTCCTGTGCCTTACTGAATTGTAATTGTAATGTGTCTGTCTCTAACGAGGGGTTTTCTTTAAAGGTATTTAGCATTGTTTCTATAACTAAATTAGAGGCAACATCACCGCCCCCATGTCCGCCTAAGCCATCAGCTACGACCCAGCAACCTAAACAACTATTAAGCTCAAGGTGAGCACAAGAGTCTTCATTATATTTCCTACCACCTTGCTTGTTCAGGATGGCTGTTTGCATTATCAACGTGCAACCCCCACTTTAAATTCATTTTTCAGACTGCTTAAATAAAAATGGCTCCCCATCACTAAACGTAGAGGTTTTCCAGAGGGTATTTTCTGATTATTTACAAAAGTACCATTAGTAGACCAATGATCTTCTAGCCAGAAGCACTGCTCCTTTTTATCAAAGGACAAACTGCAATGCCGTTTACCTATCTCATTTAATGTGGGCGGCATGACTAACTGACACAACTGAGAATCACGACCTATTGACAATGGTTGTTCATTTAACTCCAGGTTATTTCCAGCATAGTGTCCACTCAAGCAATACAACATAGCCCGGTTTTTTATAACTTTTCTATTAGCAACATGTCGGTTGTTTTTTCGTTTGTAATAGTGAGTATATTTTACTAACTCAGTAGCAATATTACCTTTACGTCTATATAGTAGCCAAAAAAGAGTAAGGCTAACAAATATTGTTAGGATAATACTGAGCAGTAGTATAGGTTCTCGATACCATAATCGAGTGATAAAGTTACTCTGTGACGAATCAACCTTATAAGGGATATTTAACCTATCTAGTTCGGGCAACAACTCATCAATTTTAATTGCCCATCCTATTCCTTCGGACAGAGGTAACCTTTGTAGTGAAACATCAGAACCAGGCTTAGTTCCTGGAACCAGCGTTGCTACTAACGCTAAAGATTTAGCCACATTAATTCCAATCACTCTACCGAACTCATCAATCAATGGTCCTCCTGAATTACCAGGGTTTATAGCGGCTTCGGTCTGATATAACGCCACACCATCTTTCGATTGAATGTTTCTACTAATAATACCTTTACTTATACTTGCAACACCAAGATCACTTAAGCTGGCTAAAACATCCGCTCCACCTGGGAAACCAGCAACCCATACATCATCACCAACTGAAACAGTTTCACTGGAGGCAAAATCAACAGGAGGAAGATTGAGCGGAGAAGTTAGCTTAAGAATGGCAATATCTTTACCTACTTTTTTTAAAACAACGCTTGTTCGATAATGTGAGCCATCTTGTAAATAAATATAAGCATCACCATAATTTTCAGTACATGAAACAACATGCCAGTTCGTTACAATATGATCAGACTTCCCCACAACAAAACCAGAACCTGACTTATATCCGTCTGTTTTACAAATAACTCTTACCGTACTCTGCAAGGCTTGCATCTGTAATCCCTCAGCATAAACCTCTATAGAGAATATATCTAAGAGAATCAGTATTACAATCCCTATAAATATTTTTCCAACTCGAAATATACGGTTTACAATTGTAAATTTTATAATCATTACTTGTGCAGTTAGTTATTTTGTAGAAACCTCTTATAAAGGTACGTCTAATTAACAATACTTTGGACAACTTTTATTTAAAGGGTCGATAAAATCAATCATCTACCTTTTTCTTTCTTATTTTAATGCTACGTTAAGAACGTCTTTATCCTTACCTGAGTTTTATTAATTAAATCTATGAAACATAAGTTATTACTTTTATTAGTGAGGTAAACAAAAAAACTTTTAAATAATCTCTTGATATTTATAGAAACTATAAATATCCTCAGTTTCCTTAAGTAAGAAGAAATGTGCTTTATCTACATGACGAATTTACATGTTTAACCCCAACACATGTTGTTTTTCTTGTCGGTGAAGGTGTTGTAAAATTAGACATACCTCTTTCAAGTACTCGCATAGATTCATTTTGGAGTTTTTGTCTAGATTCTCTTTCTTTTATTACATTAACTTTAATAAGCTTATTTACTTGTTTTATTTTTTTAGTAGCTTTTTCAAAACCAAGCTGACTTGATTTTCTATACCATTTTGCAGCTTCATTTAGATCCTTTTTTATCCCATAACCTTTTTCATACATAACTGCTAGGTTATATTGTGCATACGGGTCTGTATCACTATGCTTTACAGCTCTGAGAAACCATTGAGTTGATTCTCTATAATTTTTCTTTATTCCATTACCTTTTTTTAAGAATACACCTAACTCGTTTTCAGCTAAAGCATGGTTTTGTTTGGCTGCTTTTTGATACCAATGAAATGCTTGTGAAAAGCTCTGTTGAACTCCTTTTCCATTTTTATACATAATCCCTAAATGATATTGAGCATCAATTAACCCTTGATCAGAAGCCCTTTTATACCATTGAAAAGCCTGTTCGTAATCTTTAGGCACCCCAAGACCATAATAAAACATTCTTCCAACATTACCTTCTGCTACTGCATCCCCATGCTCCGCTGAGCTTTTATAAAAAAGTAATGCTTGTCGATAGTCTTGTGTTACACCATAACCATTTTCATAAATGTACCCTAAACTATTTTTAGCTAAAGCATACCCTTGGTCTGCAGATTTTTGGAACCATTCAACAGCTCGTTTATAATCTTGTTTAACTCCATACCCATTGAAATACATGTAACCTAAGCTACTTTCTGATTTAGCATGGTTTTGTTTTGCTGATTTTAAATACCAATGGACTGCTGCTTCATAATCTTGAGGAACACCTTGCCCATATTGATACATACTGCCTAAATAATATTGTGAATATGCATCATTTTGATCGGCAGCTTTTTGAAACCATTGCATTGCTTGTTGATAATCTTGTTTACCTTCGTAACCATTGTAATACTCGTAAGCTAAACTAGATTGCGCACGAACTAGCCCATTATCAGCAGCCTTCTGATACCATTCTAATGCTAGCTGGTAGTCTTTTTTAATACCATAGCCATTTGCGTAGATAACCCCAATATCATACTGTGCATCAACATAGCCTTGATCAGCTGATTTTTTATACCATTTTAAAGCTTGTTGATAATCTTTCTGAACACCTCGTCCTAAACCATACATAACCCCTAAATAATATTGTGAATATGCTCCACCTTGATCAGCGGCTTTTTGGAACCATTGCTTTGCTTGTTGATAATCTTTTTTAAGCCCATAACCGTTGTAATACATATTGGCTAAATTAGATTGTGCGATTCCGTCACCCCGTTCAGCGGCGGGTTTGTAAACTTTTAGTGCTTGTTCATAATTCCCTTGAGTGTAAAATAAATTTGCTTGATCTATTTCTGATTGATGCAGGCATTGTTGAGGCAAGTACCTACCTTCAATATCCTTACTTTTACATTTCCAAATAATTTGTTTATTAATATCTAAAGAGGGTATAAACAATAAAGTTTTATCCTTCAATGTAGGGGAAGCCATTCGTATGGATATAACCCCTTTTTGACTACCTATGCCTACGGCTTTAATTGAAGTAGGTAAAAGTTTTGTATAACCTGCTTGTTTTAAGTCAGAGGGGAGCCGTCGATGTTCAGAGTAATAACTGGCAACCGCCGAAATGCTCACTAACCAAGTGGATACCTGTGAAGTCACCACCATAATGGAAGTGTCAGGGGTTAATGACTCCGCAGACCCCAGCTCATCAGTCGATTTCACCTCAAAGAATGAAGACCGTATCTCAGTGACAGAAATGCCAATGATCTCACCAGCTACGATAATGGCCTTACCAAAAGGACAAGCCTTTGCCTTATTAGAAGGCGGTAATCTATGGAAAATCAGAATGCCACTACCCTCAAAATTAGATGATGAACTAATCCCCAAAAACCTGCAGGAAATATCAAAGGAAATGACTAAACGCTATTTAACCAATGATCACTGGTGGGCAAGTTAAATGGCAAGCAATACCCAGCGCACAACTTCAGCGCAACAAGCCACAGAGCAAGGCATAATTTCATTAACACTAACTCGCATCGTGCAGCTGTTGATTTTTTTAATCATGACCCTGTTATTTTCTATATCAATTGAATGGCTGGGAATGGCGACTGATTATTGGCAAGAACCCGATATTCAACACAGTGAAAAGATGCTGACTCAAGAGTTAAGGTATTTGAACGAAGATTTTAAACGTAGTGCTATTGTAGATAAACCAGCAACATTTGCTAAAAACTTTGCTGATCGTTTTTACCATATAACCTTTAAGACCACAGGCATACAATCAGCCGTTATTTGGTTAGCAACACCAACGCCAGCAACACAACATAAAACAGCAGGCTTTAGAAAAAAATGCCATGATTATTATTTAGTGGCAGAAAACTATATCCTAGCGGCTATGGTAGTAACTCAAATATTTGCAGTACGGCTAGCCGTATTAACTTTAGCAATTCCAGCTTTTGTGTTGCTGGCAATGTTGGGCTTAATAGATGGACTGGTACAGAGAGATATACGCCGTTGGAGTGGTGGCAGGGAAAGCTCATTTGTATATCACTGGGCAAAAAAAGTGCTTTACCCCAGCTTGATATTACCGTGGATTATTTACTTAGCTATGCCAGTGAGTGTGCACCCTAATTTGATTGTACTGCCGTTTGCGGTGTTGTTTGCGGTTTCTGTGACTGTTATGGCTTCTACTTTTAAGAAATATCTTTAACGCACTTAAAGAGGTCGAGAATGGACCATCAAAAACCCAAACATATTGCTGAGAAAATATCGAAATGTTTAGTTTTGACAGTTAGGGTGAACAAGTATAATCGGCAATGACTATATATAAAGCCAAACCAGAATGTATCTGGTTTGGCTTTCACCTCAACACTATTAATGAATTGTTTTAATTTCACCAAAACCTATAATTGGCGTTCCATCAATCATTCGTCCCTGAATTGTCATGCTGGTATCTGTTTCTGTTAATTGTAAAGTACTCATTGAAAATTGAAATACGAGATCTAGATCCCCGTCGCCATCGACATCTTCAAACGAAGCAACGTTGTCACTTTTACCCTTAACGCGTGCTTCTGTTCCTCTTAGCGTTACGCTTGAGGCATCAACCTGAGAAACATCAAAATCAATTGTCTCGCCAGCTTCAATACTCGTTGAAAGAATGGCGACTGGTATCACACCATTTGATGTTAAATTGATTGGATTCTCTTCAGAATCAGCCTTAATATCAATTTGTATTATCTTTGGCTGCTGTCTGAAAATGTTGAGTTCTCTTGAGCTTTCATTGGTGAGTCCTTCACTATCGGTAGCAAACAATGTAACAACATGGGTACCTTCCGATAATTTTGTCCCTTCAATAGCAAACTCGTCTCCAGTACCAATTAAGCCGTCAATGCTTGATATCCATTCAAGCTCTTCTCTCTTAAGCTTTCCATCTTCCAAATCGGTTACATCAGCTTCAAAAAAGATAAGTGGGTTACCAAAAATTATTTGATTATTTGAGGGCGACACTATATAAAGTTCTGGTTTTTTATTTGGCACGACAAATGATTCATCTGAGACATCACTTGAACTATGGAAAGAATCCGACACATCCACCCTAAATAAGGCATTGTTTGATCCTTTCAACCGATTGGTATTAATCTTCAAGGACTTCTGTGACCAATCAATAGCTAAAGCCTCCCATTTCAGCCCCCCATCTGCACTATAAAAGACATCAAAAGTCAAAGAGTCTCCATCAGGGTCATATGCATCCCATTCTATAACAAAATTCTCTCCGCTAACTGATTCTCCACCATTTGGGTTAGTCACTGTAATGACAGGACTACTATTACTACCAGTTTTTGAAGCTATGACCATTCCATCATGGTAAATCTCGATTTTATTTATATCCATTTCTAATGGCGCAAGATGAATGAAATAGGACTTTTCAATTGCAGTATCAGCCTCGTTTAAATCAGCAATATTTTTTGAAACATTAAGTGCTGCCTTATATATTAATGCGTCATCTGAATTAAAAACATATAGCAAATATTCACTTTCAGTAGTGATAGTTGTCACAATATTAGTACTTATTGAACTAAACGGAAAAAATTCAACTAGATTTTCATTATCAACAAAACCCCGTATTGCAAGGTATTGATGAGTAGAAGATGAGGAATTGTTGACTATAGGTATTTCATTACTAAACAACTCATTAATCTCTTCATGAATTGCAATATAAGTGACATCTGAAATCCATCTAAAATTATCAAATGGAGTCAATGGAGTCGGAGTTTTCTTACAATAACTCATCAGTTCGTAGTGTTCTATTGGGTTAATTACTTCTAAATTTTTATAAGTGATAGAAGTATTATTATATGTCGCTGCTCTTGTATCTAATCCATAAACTAGTTGTTCTGAACCAAGATCCATAGGCCCAATGGTTGCCACCTCTGGGTTGCCATTTGTATTAGGGAATTGACTAAAGTATGGGAAAATATCATTCTCGTCTGCTCCCAGCACCATATTTTCACCGCACGTACCTTTACCAAGGAAAGAAGTAATATCTTTTATTGTATGTTCCCGAAATAACATATGTCCCGTTTCATGGGCAAACACCTGCTTCCCAAATGCACCAAACTGAGTATAAATAGGTTTCCATTTTTTTGTTTCAGCTAACATAATGTCATACTCAATTTGCGTACTTTTTAATGAAAATGGTACGGTTCTAATATTACCAACTGCAACCCTGCGATTGCTTTTTGTCTTCCCGCCCCCTAAGTGCAGTGGATCTAAAAAAACCCCATAATATAGACATGATGAGCAGTCTTTATCCTCTAAACGCATTAAATCTAGTTGGGTTAATAATTTGTCATTATCATCTCCAGGATTATAATCGACTGTTAATCCACCTTTAAAATCTTCAATATCTGATATGGGAAAAATAGCAATCAGTTGCTGAAAAAGCTCATCACGATCTACTGGTGAAACGAACCAATAATCGCCATTTTCATCAGTCCAAGCAACATTAACGATTTTTATTTTAGGAATACCACTTGCTATAAAATTGATATTTTTTACTGAGCAATCATTACTTAGCTTACTCGTTGGATTATTGAAATTATCTACACATGCCAATATTTTGGTTTCAGCAGACTGACAGTTTGGGTCAATAGTATCCACAAGCTCAAATCGCAAATCTATTTCCCCAGAGAGCCAACTATTTGGAAGGCGAAAATTTAAACTCTGGTTCAAATCGGAACGTTGCATATCTGAAAGTGCATCTAACCCAATCTCTATTGGATTGTTGCTACAAATTGGAGAACCTTCTAATAGGCTACCATCCTCACTACGAAAACCAAACAATTTACCGTTTGCTTTAACTTTTACATCAGGTAAAGCACTTTCCAAATGAGCACGTACATAGGTATTCTTGTTTTCAATTAATGGAATACTATTTTGCCAATCCTGAATAGCCTGATTTACTTCGAGGGCGACTAATTGCACATTCGAACCGTAACCACTAATATTAATTTCGAAAGGTTCATTAGTAGTTGCATTACTTGCATTAGCCTCAATAACTAATTTAGCATCGTATTGTCTAGCTTCAGTTGGTTTAAAAGATATATTGACTCCACATAATGGCAGAAAAGGAGATTCACATGAGACATCTAAAATACCAGTGACAGTGAAATAATCAGCATCATCTCCCTCAATCCAGGCCTTTTGTATATCAAGTTTGCCATCACCCTCGTTAATCAAGCTTATTACTTTGCTGGATTCCGCACCGTCCTTAATGTAAGCAGCTGGTATCTCCACATTCTGTTCTGCTTGAATTATATTATTAGAGATTGTTGGATCAGTACCAGCGAGCACTTCCTCACCATCGAGTATGCCATCACCGTCGGTATCTGGAAGGTCAGGGTTGGTTCCATAAATTAACTCATCAGAATCAGAAAGACCATCACCATCCGTATCCACAACTACATTGATACCCGTTCCCGTTATTGTGACAACACCCGGTGATCCATTAGCATTACTGGGGATACTTACTTGCGCTGAGCGTAACCCTTCAGCAACAGGGGTGAATTTAACACCAAAAGTACAGGTGTCATTAGGCGCTACCGTTTCACTATTACATAGGTTTGAATCAAATGAAAAGTCACTAGGGTTACTGCCTTCAATCAGCAGTGTACCGACTAGAAGATCAACATTCCCTGTGTTTGTCAGGGTGACAGTTTGTACTAAGCTGTCAGTGCCTATCGATATTTCACCGAATGGCAGACTTTGCGCTGAGAGGCCAACTGCTGGAGCTGATACAGGGGTTCCTGTAATCGTTATCGCATTATGTGCTTTATAAAGAGTGCCATCAGGGTTTAATACCGTAATGTCGTATGTACCATCAGGTAGATGAGTAGGTAAAACAACCTCAAGGGTAGTCGAATTTCTGAAAGTGGTGCTTGATGAAATAGCTGCTGTCAATATAGATAGACCAGAACCTCTATTTGCTCCGTAGACAAAATTGTCAGCTATTCCAACATTATAAGCTTCATCGTGAGTACTGACGCTACCAACCACGATAGGTGATTGCGGATTGCTGATATTGATCACCTGCAAACCATTATAACTATCTGCCACATAAGCAAAGTCACCGGCTATGGCAATGCCATAGGCACGGTAGGTATCGACGCTTCCGACTACGATAGGTGATTGCGGGTTGCTGATATTGATCACCTGCAAACCATTGGAACCTACCTCGTAGGCAAAGTTGCCAGATATGGCAGCATTCCGGCCATAGCCCAAAGTATTGACGCTACCAACTACGATAGGTGATTGCGGATTGCTAATATTGATTACCTTCAAGCCTTTGAAACCTGACACATAAGCAAAGTCGCCTGAGACGGCAACTCCATTGGCAATTCCAAAAGTATCAACGCTACCGACCACGGTGGGTGATTGCGGGTTGCTGATATTGATCACCTGCAAACCATTGTAACTATCTGCCACATAAGCAAAGTTACCGGCTATGGCAACTTCAATGGCATTTCCAGGAGTATCAACGCTACCGACCACGGTGGGTGATTGCGGGTTGCTGATACTGATCACCTTCAAGCCACTGACATCAGCCACATAAGCAAAGTCACCGGCTATAGCAACTTCAATGGCACGTCCAGAAGTATCAACGCTACCGACCACGATGGGTGATTGCGGGTTGTTGATATTGATCACCAGCAAGCCACTAAAATCTGCCACGTAGGCATAATCACCAGCTATGGCAATACCGTTGGCAGAAAATGTATCGATGCTGCCGACCACGACAGGTGATTTCGGATTGCTAATATTGATCACTAGAAAACCTCTATCATTAGACGCCACGTAGGCAAAATCACCGGCTATGGCAACATCGTCCATCTTAGTAGTATAATCAGTATTATAAGCACTTCCCGTAACAAAAGGGCCTCCCCCCCAAACCAGTGCACGCGCACCGTCTTGAAAGACTTCCCCATTTACAGTTACAGTTTGACCTGGTATTGCAATGTTTGGTGAAACTGTTAAATGTAATTCCTCAGCCGAAACCGAAGGAGAAAGAACACAAACACACACTAAAAATATGGAAACTAAAAGCGGATAGAAGAATTGAAAAAACTGTATTTTTTGTGTTTCGGTAACCCCTCCAGATACTTGATTGGGGGTATTAAAATTATATCGGTGATTTTTTGTAATATTGGGGAACCAGGTTAGGACACCGGCATTATTAATTCTTGTTTTCATGTTCGTAGCCTTGCTAAATCAAAAAACTTAATTTTTTAATTTGACAATTACGCAGTCAGACTCGGCAATCCGGCTTTCCTTAAAAAAGGACCCTAGACTTTCCGTCGCTATCTTTCGATAGGTTTGGTTTTATTATTATTTTTACTAAGATATAACACAATTTCTTTTGAAAAAAAACTGTGTATTTTTATCGGAAATATGAAAGCACAAGTACCGAGATAAAAAAATAGCATTTTTCGAAACTTATCCTAACGCTTATGAAGAGGAAATTCTAACCCCAGAAAACTAAAGTTCGCTGATAGAGCTATCAACTTTGATGGTTAGAATTATCTGACAATTAGTGTTGAAGATTAACAACTAACCTCTATATAAATTTTGTAAATGGCAGGTTATAGCTTTTCTGAGACATATTAACCATTCGAAAAGAGTGTGTAAATATTTCTTAATCTTAATTGTATACATATTGTAAGGTTTTCGATTCCTAATAGAGTTTGCATACTGCATTAGTATTAGGTGCAAAATGACACACGATTAGCCTCCCTTAAAATCAATACATCAAAAAACCCACACCCATTCCAACTAGGGTTTTCAATTCTATTTCTCTCAAATTCCCGAATAATAGTCCACAGTGTTCTTGACTGGAGATTGACACATGGGATTTAAAACATTCATCACAATACTACTGTTTAGTATTTCTTCATTTGCCTTGGCTGATGCAGATGGTGAGCGGGTTGCTTTAGCCAAAATCATTCATGAGCTAGAGGCATTAAAACCACTCATCACAGAAGCAAAAGCACAGTCTAATCCTGACGCACGGATTCAGTTTCAATATGATTGGCTGGCATTGGATTTTTATCGTATTAAATCTGGGATAGAAGAGCACTTAACAGCGCCAAGAACTCAACCAAGAAGCTTTCCGCCTTTAAAAGGCGATTATCGTCATTAATCATGGCCATGTCAGCATCTCAGGTTACAGCATTTAAAGCATCAACAGGCGGTATTTCACCTACCGATTTATTAACCGTCGTAGCAATGACCTTGGCGGTGATCTATTTACT
>ENA-ORXI01002001-ORXI01002001.1-sediment-metagenome-genome-assembly--contig:-NODE-2001-length-15297-cov-18.261104_pt1 | contig 15297 bp, 7 predicted proteins | sample MGYA00237861_ERZ511468 | MGnify/ENA primary metagenome ERZ511468 (study PRJEB26299, sample SAMN06266213) | sediment metagenome | isolation source: Hudson Canyon methane seep mesocosm | place... | reverse complement strand
AAGTTTGTAAGATTTCCGTAAGTTGAAATTTATTTGAGCCTACAAAAATGTTAAATTAATTATGCAGTGGTACTTAGTCTAGTCTGGATGTATCCAGCATGTTTTCTTTTGTAGAACGATTTGTGTTTGTTCTAGTAAGGGGGGAGGGAGGATTGCTTATTAGAATTCTTACAGAATTTGGATAAATTGATTGCCAACAAAATTTCGTGACTGAAATGAGAGGGGAGGTTTCAGGTGCCACGAAAAATGTTGGTGTACTTGTCGTTAAAATTAATGAGGTTGATGGGGCTTGAGTCTATGATTTGAATTCAGTTTATGTTTCATTGCAGTTATTTAAAAATAAACGGGGAGGGCTGGTTGAAAATATAAAAGGTGATACTTTTTCGAGAATGTTTAGGCCAAGAATTTCTTGGGAACGGTTTGGGAAAACTGCAACCTCAATATCTCTGATTTGGCAATTACCACCTATGTTTAGGCTGGTAATTCTATATAAAGGAACTTTGATGCGACTACCGTCAGCTAAAACGCCTTCAAGTTTTTTTAAATAGGTTGCGTCTCCTGTTTCTTGCAGCAACTCTAATGTATTTTGACTAATTGTGCTGTAGCCAGCCCCGGTATCAACTAATAATGATGATTCTCCAACGCCCTGAATATTTGTAGCAACATAAAAGCTGTTAAGTCCGTTATTTCTCATGGCAACTTCATGATAGTTGTCTTGTGCATTGATTTGCATTGAAAGCAAAATTAATGCGGTTGTGATAATTGATTTCATTGTATCGCCCTCTCTTCGACGTTAAATTCAATTGTTAAGAGCCACGTGGTTGTTTGGTTTTTTAAGTGGCTTTGAAGTGATCATAGTCCTTGAATTTATGGTTTACGAACCAGGCTTTTTGAAAGTGCAGTGAGCATCACAATTTGATGATTCTTGTGTTTAAAATTGTTTAGAGCATCACAATAATTGGATGATTTGATAACTATTGATGGGGTAGGGGAGGGAGGGGGTGTATGAGTTGATTTGCTACCATTTTTGTGGTATTTTTTCAATACAATAAAAAAGAAAATGTGATAAGCTTCATAATAAATTAATGAATGCAACTGAGTTAGGAGCGGAGCCTATCCGAGAATAGAGCACCTACTCGACAACTGCTCCCGCGTTGTTCTACCTACGTGCATTCATGCACTAGTACGGGAAAAGCCCTCGTGACGGTTTCTATTCTCGGACAGCCTCCTAGGCTAACTAAATTTTGTATTAATAGTTTTACTTGTATTCGGATGAGGGATTTGAGATGTACTTTAAAGAGGTTAAGCGAGGGGGTGGGGAGAACGATTTTGGGCGTAAGGAACTAGCAATTGTTTATCTAAAAATTAAAATACTATGTAACCGTTTTCGATTTATTTGTTTATGTTCGTTTATTCTATTGCTGCCAGGCTATTCTGTCGCACAGGTTATTCCTCCAGTTGTACAACCAAGACCTGTTGCTCCCGTAGAACGTCCTAAGATTCCTAAAGCAAAGGTTCCTGCAGTTAAAGTCGAACCCATCGGAGATGAAGCACCTCCCGGGGCAACAAAAATTTTTATAGTTTTACAAGACATCGTAGTTGAAGATGCGACAGTATACGAAAACTCATATTTTCGAAGATTTTTCCAACAATTTATTGGAAAAAAAATAACACTCGCTCAAGTTTTTGAAATTTCGAAGCAGATTCAACAGCAATATCGTGCCGATGGATATATTTTGTCCAGAGTTATCGTTCCAGCACAATCAGTAGATAATGGTGTTTTCCATTTACGTGTTGTTGAAGGGTTCATCAACTCGATAAAGGTAGAAGGAGATATTGGTCCCGTAGCACAACGAGTTGAATCTATATTGCAAAATATTATTCAAACTAAACCAGTCAGAGAAGATGATCTGGAACGATATTTACTTCTAGCGAATGATCTTCCAGGAATTCAGGCTTTAGGCTTCCTACGATCTAGTGTTGGCGAGGTGGGATCTTCCGAGCTTGTAGTGAATACTGAACGAAAAGCTTTTGATGCATATGCCTTGGTAAATAATCGAGGTTCAAAGTTTACGGGTCCCTTTCGTTTTTCCATGATGGTTCGAGAAAATTCCGCTACCTTCCTGGGTGAGCAGTTGGAAGGTCATTTTCTGAATACTCTGGTTTCCGATGAACAGCATTATGGTCAATTGAACTATCGACAGTTTCTAAATAATGATGGTTTAAAGTTAAGTCTTGGGGCGAGTTATGGGCCATCAAAGCCAAGAAATGGCTTGGAGGCGATTGAACTTGAAACTGAGATTTTAACGGTTACTGGTTCATTGAATTATCCTTTTATACGCTCAAGAAAGCAGAATCTTTATCTGGATATGGGCTTTCAAGCAATAGATGAGCAAGTTGATGTTTTTAATTTAAAGCTGACCAGAGATCGGTTACGGGTATTTTATGCTGGATTTTCTTATGATTTGATTGATAGCTGGGGAGAATCATTCCTTAATTTGGGTGTCAGGCAAGGTGTTGATGCATTTGGAGCCAGCGAACAGGGTGATCTACTTCTTTCCCGGACAGAAGGTGTGCCTGATCATACAAGTATCAATATGACTGCTTCTCGTTATCAGCGGATTTGGGAGCAATTTGGATTGCTTTTATCGGGAAGCGGGCAGTATGCATTTAATACCTTATTGAATGCCGAGGAATTTAAGGTTGGAGGGGAGGTGTTTGGCCGCGGCTATAATCCTTCTGAGTTAAGCGGTGACAGTGGCCTGGGGTTGGCGGCTGAACTGCAGTATACATTGTCGAATCCGATTTCTCATTTGCAAAACCTGCAAGGATACAGTTTTTATGATTTCGCATCAGTCTGGAATCGTGATTTTGGAGTGGATCGTCAACAATCGCTGGCATCGGCAGGGTTTGGTGTGCGTAACCAACTCCTTAATCATTTATTTGTTAATTTAGAAGTTGCCTGGCCCTTAACTCGTGTACCTGATACTTTTAATAAAGATCCACGGTTTTTCTTTCAGGTTTTAGTGCGCTATTGATTATATAGGGTGGAACAATGAAACATATTCGAAAACAAAGACAAGGTCTTGAATTTCAACTCTGTATAAAACCAAGGGAGAGATTTAAGGCAAATAAGTCGCACGAAGCGGGATCCTTCCTGTTAGGTGTCGCATTCAGTTTTATTTTGGCAACTACGCAATCTTTTGCCAATCCTGAAGGAGGACGAGTGGTTGCGGGTTCTGCAACTATTCAGCAGACAACGGCTGGTCGACTGGATGTGCTGCAAAATAGTCATAAAGCGATTATTGATTGGAGGGGGTTTTCTATTCAAAATGGGGAACATACTCATTTTCAGCAGCCTAATACTTCATCAATGACACTTAATCGTGTAACTGGTGGACAATCATCGGTCATTCATGGAAATCTTAGCGCTAATGGAAACGTGTTTTTACTGAACCCCAATGGTGTTTTGTTTGGCAAAAATTCCAAAGTTAATGTGGGCGGCTTGATTGCAACAACGAGCCAGATCGATAATGATGATTTTATGGCGGGGAGTTTTAGTTTTGATAAAGGCTCAGATAAGCTAAGTGCTGCTGTTATTAATCGTGGACAGATTAAAGTGACTGACGGTGGGACAGTTGTATTGGCAGCATCCTCCGTTAGCAATGAAGGTTTAATTAATGCGCGTCTGGGGCAGGTTGTTTTGGCGGGAACTGAAAGCTTCACGCTTGATTTTAATGGTGATGGGCTGTTGCAGTTCAATCTGGGTGAGAAAACTCAGCTTGATTCATCGGCTAAGCAAACTGAAAATGTCCCGGTGACAAACTCTGGAATTGTTATGGCAGATGGAGGCGTCGTACAAATGACGACCCATGTTGCTAATACAGTTGTTGACCATGTGATTAATATGGAGGGTGTAATTCAGGCCCGTGCAGTGGATGTGCAGGGTGGCACTATTATTTTGTCTGGTGGAGAGTCTGGTATTGTAGCAGTGTCCGGAACACTGGACGTTTCTGGTGCAGCGCCTGGACAAACCGGTGGCGTAGTAAAAGTGTTAGGCGATAAGGTGGGGCTGTTTGATGGTACGGAGATTGATGCTTCAGGGGATGCGGGTGGTGGAACAGTTCTAGTAGGTGGAAATTATCAAGGTAAAGGGCAAGAACCAAAAGCTCGACGGACCATTGTTGCAGAAAATACCATGATAAATGCAGACGCACTGACGGATGGTGATGGCGGGACTGTTGTTCTTTGGTCAGATGAAATTACCGCATTTAGTGGTGAAATCAGTGCAAAAGCAGGGTTGAATGGTGGAGATGGCGGTTTGGTTGAAGTCTCGGGTAAACAGGAATTGATTTTTCGAGGCCAGGTTGATTTGAATTCTGCTCATGGTTTGAATGGGTCTTTGTTACTTGATCCATTGAATATAGTTATCAGCTCTCAACCACAATTAAATAATGATAATGAACTGAATGACAATCAGATTTTAGCCGGTGATAGTCCAGGCACAAGCTTTACCATTTCAGAGCAGACAGTGGAAACATTATCTGCGGATGCTAATATAATTTTGGAAGCCACTAACGACATAACGATCAGTAACTTATCAGACGATATACTGGCATTCCAATCCACTACAGGGTCGGTAACTTTTTCTGCGGATGCAGATAATGACGGAAACGGAACTTTTTCTCTTTCCGACATTGAACTCCAGACTCAGGGTGGAAACTTGACTGTTAATGCAGCGAATATAGTTGAACTGGGTAATTCATCAGAGATAATAACTAATGGCGGTGATATCAGTTTAATTAGTAGTGACTTGTTCGATATGCGTTTTTTATTTCTGGATTCTTCAAGTTCAGATGTGGGTGGAAATATTAATGTCGAAGCTTCCAGCAATGTTGTGCTGACTGGTAGACCTCTTAATGTCGATTCAAGTGGTAGTAGTCAGGGGGGTAATGTCCGTCTTGCAAGTAACAATGGTTTTGTGGACATTGGCGATGTAGATGCTTTTTCAACAGCTGGAATTGGTGGCCAGATAAATCTTAATGCACTTGGTGATATTTCAACAGGGAGTTTAACTTCCAGGGGAGTCACTGCAGGAGGGGATGTTACTCTTTTTAGTGCGACGGGTAATATTGATACTGATTTTGCAATTGAATTTCCTCCTCTAAATCCAATCAATACTAGCGCAGCAAGTGGACCTGGGGGGAATGTTCTTGTTAACGCAGCAGGATTAGTGTCGATAGGAGATATTAACTCATTTTCTAATCAAGATTCAGGAGGCAATGTCACTGTATTTGCAGGAGGTAATATATCACTTGCAGGTATTAGTTCAAGTTCAGTAAGCGGAAATGCAGGTGATGTTAGCCTGATAAATTCAAATGGAAATATTACCACGGCAGTCATAAATACTGTTTCAGCTTTTTCAGATGCAGGCTCTATCAATATTGAAGCCTTTGGTAATATAAATACATCAGATTTGTTTGCTAGTGCGGCTAATAATGATGATGGCGGGGGTAACACAGGGAGCAGTGGAGGAATTAACTTAATATCTATCGATGGCAATATTAATACAGGAGGATTGTTTTCACCCTCTTCTGCAATGTTAGGTTCTGCCGGGAATAGTGGTGCAATTTCTGTGAATGCCAATAGTGGCAGTATTTCTATTCTAGGACCTGTTTGGACATTTTCCGAAGCTCTCAATGTTTCAGGGGAAGGAGCTTCTATCAATTTATCGGCTCTGGATGACATTGTAGTATCTAGTGTTAATCCTTCTCTATTTGGAATTGTTCAGAGTGCTTCGAGGAGTGAAGCCGGTACAGCAGGAAATGGCGGGGTTATTAATATCCGAAGCATAGCGGGAGCAGTTAGAATTGATGATACTGTTGCTACATTTTCAACTGGTTTAAATAGTTCAGGTAATGGTGGAGGTGTAGATATATCAGCTGGTATTGTGGCTATTGGCGATGTTGATACCTCTTCAACAGGCGGAATTGGTGGACAGATAGATATTAATGCACAGGGTGATATTTCAACAGGGACTTTAACGTCCACGGGAGTCACTGCAGGAGGGGATGTTGATCTTATTAGTACGGCCGGTAACGTAGATACTGCCTTTGCAAAGGAGGGTCCACCATTTAATCCAATCAATACTTTTGCAACTGCTGGCCCCGGGGGGGATGTTGTTATTAGCGCAAGTGGGTTAATAGATATAGGAGGTATAAATACTAGCGGTTCTTCCTCTTCCAATGGCGGCAACATTAATTTTACAGCCAATGAAATAAACTTATCAGCTGACCTAGTCAGTACAGGGGGAACATTATTATTTCAACCTTCCTCACCTTTTCAAAATATTGTGATTGGTGGGGAGTTTGACTCAGATTTGGCTCTTGATATTACAGCAAGTGATTTGAGTTTTATAACGGGGTCTTTTGAGTCTTTAACTATTGGCAGAGATAATGGTAGTGGTAGGATTCTTATCGATCCAGCTGGTGTGAGTTTTAATCAAACAACCACTCTACGCTCGCCCATTACAGGCGGGAGTACTGTAATTGATGGTGCAATTCAAAGTAATGGTAATGATTTAACTTTGATTGCCGGCAGTAATGTTGATGTTAATGCAAATGTCACAACTGCTGGAGGGAATCTTGATATAAATAGTGGCGGCAGCATTGATAGCATTGCTGTTATCAATACCGGGTCGAGTAATGAAACTGCAGGTGCAGTGAATATTGAGGCGGCAGCTAATATTACAGTCGCTGATATACAAACAAATTCGGTAAACGGTGTATCAAATATCATCAATATAAGCAGTACGGGAGGGAGTATAGATACCACGGCTGGAAAACTTGCTTCGTTTGCTGAAAACGCAGGTGATGCAGCTGCAATTACGCTGAATGCGGAGGGTGATATTAATGTTGCTGATGTTTCTGCCAGTGCCTTAAATGGGGATGGAGGTAATATTACTTTAATCAGTCAAAACGGTGAAATCAATACCGCTGAGCTTAATACAATTTCGGTCCCAGCTAATGCTGGCGATATCAGGGTTGAAGCTCAGGGAAATATCAATACGGATAATGTTTTTGCCAGTGCGTTAAATAATGATAATAACAGTAGTGAAACTGCTGATACGGGCAATGCAGGAAATATTACTTTAATTTCTAACAATGGCGATATTGCAACGGCAGGGTTATTGGCTCCAGCCTCTGCAATTACAGGATCTGCAGGTGATGGTGGGGTTATTTCAGTATCGGCTGATAATGGTAAAGTTTCTGTAGATGGTGTTGTTTGGGCTTTTTCAGAAGCGGAAAATAATACGGGTTCGGGTGGCTCAATAAATTTCACAGCAAAAAATGATATTCAAATATTAAGTGAAGGCTCGACTAATTTTGGTGTTGTTCAGAGTAGTTCCAAGAGTGAATCTGGAACAGCAGGCAATGGAGGGGACGTTAGTTTCAAAACGAGTGAGGGAGGACTCATAATTGAAGATGATATTTCAACAGTTGCAAGGGGGCTGAATGCTTCAGGAAATGGCGGGAATGTTGATATTTCAACTGCAGGTAATGTAGATATTACTACTATTAACACAAGCTCTGAAGGAATAAGTGATGGAGGCGATGTAAATATTTCTGCAGGAAGTGCTCTTACTTTTGATAATATTGTTACATCGAATCAATCAGTAGGACTAAGTTCACGAACAGGGAATGGAGGAGATGTAAATATTTTTGCTGCAACTGATCTTGTTCTTAAAAGAATTAATACATCGGCTGAAGAAGCGCTTAATGGAGGCGATATTTCTGTTTCAATTTCCAGTGGTGATTTAACTGTAGATCAGAATGTTGTTGCCGGTAACGGTAATATTAATTTTTCTGCTAGTGATAATGTCGTTTTTACAAATGATTTTGCGTCTTTGGGTAACATCTCTGTCACAGCTGATTCAATTTCTCTGCATGATGTGACCACGAATGGCTCTCAAACCTATACGGGTTCAGTCGCTTTTAACAGTGATTATAAAACAGGGGGGGAAGACTTCACTGTTAACGGCCCCAGTGTTTTGTTAAGTCCTACCTCTATCAACACCAGTGGTGGCGCAATAACTTTTAATGGCGAAGTTAATGGTTCCAATGATTTGACTTTGCTGGCTGGAAATTCAGGTGATATTTTGTTCAGAGAAGATGTTGGCGTATCAACTCCCCTTGGACTCATTGATATCCAGTCTGCAAATAATGTCAATGTATTTGGACAAATGTTTGCCAGGCAACTGAATGTTGTATACCAAGGTTCTTTTACAACTGATCCTGCTGGTTTTCTTGATGTAGGTGGGTTATTTTTAAGTTCAGAAGCTCAATCGGCAAGTCTTGCAGGTATTGTCAATGGAGCCGCTGGCGAGGATACTGCGCTATTAGTTGAGGGGCCAGTAGGTAACAGCAATTTTACTATTAACGGTTGTGTTATAGGTGTTTCGTGTAATGAAGAGCCTGAGATTCCTGTTGTGGTTGAACCTCGGCCAACTCCAAATATTAATGCTGATATATTAACCGAAAGTTCTACCACGGAGGCTCCTGCTGTTGTTGCAGTGGCGCAACGAAGCTCACCTTCTGATGACCCAAATCAATATCAATTCTCTAATCTGGGTAACGAAGAGCTTTGGGATAATAATCCAGGGGGGTATTCAGTTTCCTCTTTTGCTGCATTTACTGTTTCTTCCCCTGAAGATAGGGAGAAGAAAGATGAAGAAAAAGGCGAGGAGTAGACAATGATTAAAGGAAATTGGCTTGATCTTAAAGCTGAAAAAATAAGCTTTATATTTCGCTTTATGCTGATATGTTCAGTTATTGTTTTAGCGGGTTGTGATTCTTTGACACGCTCTCTAGGCAAGGGTTCTGACAACCTCAATGAAGTGCTTATTTATCCCAATTTAGTGGATGAGAAATGTCGTATTCAGAGCGTTTCCAAAGAATCAGGAAAGGTTGACGAAACTGTCGATAGGCATTACGAGATTTATTGTGGGCGTTGGGAACATGCCAGTGGATCAATTTTTAAGGTCAGTGATGATTCCAGTGAAAAAACTATACAATCATGGGTTAAGACTGGTTGGTGGTCTAAATGGTTGAGTCATCATGCGTATTGTGATCAAAGTAATAGCAATAATATACTGCTAGATCAGCCAGCGTTAATTCTTACTTGTAGGTTACGAAATGGAGGATGGCCTTATTTGGCATTGATTACCAAGGTGGAAGGTTCATTTTATTTAGCAGATGGAATTCCAGCTATTGAGCAAGTTTTGGAACAGGGTATCGGTGTGTTTTCTGGTCTTAGACAAAGTTCATCAGAGTCTACAAATATTGTCACTTCCAAATACCAGCGCATTAGTCAATTTTCATCAAAAGATATTTATTCAGCTGGGCATATTAGAAGTTATTACAGGCTAATGAAATCGGGACAATTTTATAATACTGTCAAGGATTTTAAAACAGCTGCAGATCGCTACCGTGAAGCATTGGCTCTTCAAGATCGTGCTTTAGGTACTGATAACTTTGCCAAAATAGATTCAATGATGCATCTGGCTTTGGAAATAAGTAATCAAGGCCGTTTTAGTGAAGCGGAATTGTTATTTAAACGTGTTGAGAAGTTTATAGAGAATACTTTTGACCGTAATCAAGAAGCCCGTTTTTTAAGTTATAGAGCTCTGCATGCGGGTAATAAAAGAAATTTTAGTGAGGCTTTTGAATTTGCTCATCAGGTTACTGAAATGCGTAGGGAGCTAACGCAGATGAATTCAGCAGCCAGGTCTCAATTGCCTGGACGGAGTGGGTCTCAAGAGCAGCAGATTAAGAATCCGTTAATATTGGGGAAAAATGAAGCGCCTAACCCCTTGGACATGGTACAAAGTTTATATATCGAAGCTTCAATGCTATTACGTCTAGATCGCTTGGATGAAGCTGAAAAAAGTCTAGGAAAAGCTAAAACGCTTCTGCAAAGCGCCGATATTATTCCACCATCATGGGAACCTGAATTGATGGGATTGAAAGCACGTATTGCAAAAGCCAGGGGAGCTCAAAAAGAACAAAGTACTCTACTGTCTAATGCAGTATCGATATGGGAGAAGATAGCGCCTGGGGAACGTCCTTCAGTTATTAACTCTCTAAAACTTGGTTTGGCCTACAAAGAAGATGCTCAATTGAGTGAAGCTATGACTGCTTTTAGACAAGCTATTCAACTGGTTAAGAAGCGAAGTGGAAGTCTTAGTTTTGATCAGCTAATGCCTTATTTTAGAACGGGGTTAGAATTGGCTGAAACACGGCCAAATGAAAAAGCACAGTTATATGCCGAGCTATTTGAAGCGGGTCAGCTCATTCGTAGTGAGAGAACAACAGAAACCATTTCTCGCGCAGTCGCTCGCTTTTCTGCTACCGAGGGTGCAGTTGGCGAAGTGATGCGAGATTTTCAGGAAGCACAAGATCAACGTTATTTTTTACATCGTGAATATGAAATAACATCGGCTCAGCCGGCAAGTTCAGAGCAAGCGACCAAACTAGAACAGCTAAAGTTAAAAATTACAGCCATTAAACAGCGACTTAATGAGTTAGGTATTCAAGTTCAAGCCGCTTTGCCACGGTATAACCAACTGATTGATAAAGTGGCTGATATTGATAGTATTTTTAAATCAATAGCACCTGATGAAGCTTTGGTACAAGTGTTATTGGGGACTGATGAAGGTCTTTTGTTTTTTGTTAAAAACCAAACCATACAGGTGTTTCCAATTGATTTGAACTGGGATCAAGCGGCTGAAATAGTCAGTGAACTGAGAGCTGGTTTAAGGCCTAATGCTAATGGTACATTGCCCGATTTTAATGTGAAATTAGCTTATCGATTGTACAGAAGATTGTTTAACCCTATTGTTGATCAACTTGATGTTAATCATTTAATTACAATTCCTTCAGGGGCTCTTCTTAGCTTACCTTTTGGGCTTCTAGTGATGGAAAAACCCCCTGAAATTAAGGGGTATGATTACCGGCAAGTGAAATGGATGATGAAACGGACAGCAATTAGCTTGTTACCCTCTGTAAATTCTTTTGTCGGTCTTCGTGTTGTTGCCAAAGAGTCGCAAGCGACTAAATCATTTATTGGTTTTGCTGATTTTGTACCCTTTTCAAATTCAGCAGTGGAGCAGGCCAGTTTGAACCTTTCTGAGGAATGTAAGGCTGATCCTGCAAGAGTTGAGGCATACAGGCAGCAATTGATTAGCATACCTGCGTTACCTATTACCGAATCTGAGGTTAATGAAATTAGTAATGCTTTTTCTAGTAATAGTGTGGATATTGTGCTTGGAAAAGATTTTAATGATCATGCTCTAAAAAACATGCCTTTATCGGATTACCGAATATTATATTTTGCTACACATGGGGTATTGCCCACAGAATTAGAATGTCAGGCTCAGCCTTCGTTAGTGACATCTCTTCCGGAAATAGTCAAAGGAAAAGATGATGGCTTGCTGGATATTGAAGATATTTTAGGCTTAAAACTGGATAGCGAGTTAGTTGTTCTATCAGCATGTAATACGGGGGGACCTGCTTTAGAATCTGGCGGTGAAAGTTTGTCAGGACTGGCGCGGGCTTTTTTCTTTGCTGGTGCTCGTTCTTTAATAGTTTCTCACTGGTTGGCAGAAGACACAACTACATCTGATTTGATGAAGCGAATGTTTAAGAAAATCAAAGCGGGTGAGGTAGTAGGTTGGGCACGTGCTTTAAGAGATGCACAATTGACATTGTTAGAAGATGCAAATAACCCGAAATTAAGAATAAGGTCGCATCCATTATTATGGGCAGTTTTTACGGTAGTGGGTGATGGAGCACAGAAAGGGTTAAAGATTTAGGAATGTGTATGATAACTTGAACACTTATTTGGGGACAGGTCTTCAGAGGCTGTGAAAGTATTCCGAAATTAGGCAAAAAAACCTATTTCGGCAACGAACAATCAATAGCTTACAGCATATTTTTTGCTGTTTTTAGTGGTTTTCTCGAATACTTTCACAGTCTCTTCAGCCTGCATTTTAAAAGAACCCTAAGGGACAGAGCCCCAAAGTTGTCGATATTATTTAATGTATGTGCTTAGGAGTGAAGGCTTAATAAGTTGCATAAGTTTGGCGCAGAATATTGACTCCCCAGGAGTATTAATAAAATGGGCACATAGCAGGCTACGTAACTATTTTATTAGTGACATTGGGGTCAGTACTAGGCTGTCGAAAAGCGGTTTTTAGGCTGCCCTAGAATTACCCGTGTTTTGGCTATCTCCACCATTGAAAAATGCATACCGTTTTTTTCGCACAGTGTAAGAAATATGTTTTTTCTCCCATGCTTTAATATCAGCCTGAGATGCCTGTCTCAACGCTTGAGTTACAGTGGTATCCGTCAACTTTCCACAGAGTGCTGGAATGAGAAGTACTGTACGGTTCATGTCTGCCTGAGGACTTCGCTCAATAATATGCTTAAAGTTTCCAAAAAGCGATTCGATAATATCACTACTGACGGGCAAAGGTTGAGATGTCAGCTTCTTCTGGAGTGTGAAGTTCTTTTTTAACCAAGTTTGTAAACACTTTTTTACTTTTGAGTTTCTGGGTAGCTTTCTTGAGAGCTCAAAGCAGTGCTTGTAAGTTGTTTTATCAAGTCCGTTGTTTTTTAGAATTTCCATGACCTGCGAAATTATTTTTGTCGTGGAGGCAAACTGTACAATAAAGTCTTTTGATTGAATGAAGTGAGGGAATGCATTGTGCAGTTTAGCCAGTTGACTCCCTTCTTCAGCCTGGCCTTTGACAGCAAAGACATGTAGCATTTTTTCAGCCCATTCACCCAGCTTGCCAATACTTTGAAAGCGTCCTTTGCTACGTAACTTTGGAGGCATGAGAAAGGCCAGTTCAGTTTGCCGTAAACATTTTGCACCGTGACTGATTAATGCGGTGAATCGCTTATAAATATCTAGTTTCTCAAATTGGGCTTTAAGAGCAGTGGCTATCGTATGACCTATATCATCAATAGTGGGCACGGGGTTCTTTTGTTGATCTGACCATAGCCGAACACCCTTATTAAGGGTGGCATCTCTATCTTTTATGATGGCAACTGGCTTGCCCGCACGGTTGAAAATCTCTTCTAATTCGAGACAAAGAGTCTCACCAGTGACTTTGTCAGATACTGTGAGACCAATGCACTCACAGTCTTCCAAGCGAATGGCAGAACCTCGTTTTGATAAGGCATCCACTTCAATCCTCAGAACGACTAAGGCTTTTTTAGTGCCTATATCAATAGAGTGATCAATAATGGCAACCCAAGGTTTTGCCACTACCTGTATTTGGGTCAAAAGGCCTAATCCTAGGCGTAAACTCCAATTGATCACCGAGGTGAAATGAGGAACCCAGTTAACAGCATGGTTTGTTTTTGATTTAAACAACTCAAGAATGCGTGGAACGCTACGATAAGAAACAACGGCATTCAAGGTGAGTAAAACACAAAGAACACGCATTTGATCCGCATCCTTTATATTAAGGGGTTGAGAACCATTTCCTACTTTAGCAAGAGCAGTGGGTTTTGAGTGCTCCACTCCTTGCTTTAAATTACAATCATGTTTTTTTTAACTCAAGTGTCTGTTGTCTTAACTCACGATTCTCTAGCTTAAGCTCTGCTATTTTTTTGAGGTGGCGTTGCTTGGTTTTTTTAAATTCTCGTATTTCATAGCGACATTCAATGGTTGTGAGTTTCCAGTTATCGCGGCTGTGTATTATTTTCGATAGTTGAACCATGGATTGGGGCTGCTCACGCTTTATTTACAGAGATTTTTTATCCTCTATAAATGATTTTAAGTTAGATTAACTGTAATCCATAACATGATAAATTTCAACGGAAAATATGACTGGATTATGGGGAAACCAATACTTCTAAATATTTATAAGTGCTTGATTGTTTGATAAATGGGGCGAACTAGAGAGCTGAATCAAGTCTATATACCGATTTTTAATCAGAATGTATTTTTCAAGGCATTGAATAATATAAACATTTACAATTTTAATGCTATATTTCGACAGCCTAGGTCTTGACTCTTGCGTAGAGAAAAATAGTTGAAAGATCCTGAGCAGAGTTCTGATTTTTGCCAAGTTAAGTGCTGAAAAAGGAAGCGTGGAGGACGACTTCTATGGAATTTAAAGAAGAGAAGAAAGGCAAAGAGAACAGAAGTAACGGAGCTTTGCTTTTTTTGTTATAACGAACAAAATCAACTTGCGTCTTTTCTTTTAATACAACGTTTCTCTTGCTGAAAACAGTATATCGTCCTACGCAGTCCTGACGCTGAATATAGCAAGTTATTTTTATGGTTAGGTTTCACTGCAATCAGGAGAGAACTTTGTAGTTATGATTCGAAGAGCTATTAATGATGCGATGACAAAAATACTCAGTAATACTTCATTGGTGTCGTATTCGGCATACCAGAGACTTATTAATTCACCAATCAGTACCACAAGAGCGACATCAAGAATAAAGGTAACCTTTACGCGCCCAATTAACAGATAGGACTGGAATACTCGAATGAGTTCAAATGAGGCAAGAATAATTACTGTATCTTTAATCATGCCCTCAGCACCGTGAGTCCAGTTATCTGGATAAGAATGATACAGGCCGAGTAATAAATTAATAAATCCAGAAGCCATCCAGAGATAAATGGCTAGCATCAGTATTCCAATAAAAAAACCAATGATGACAGAGTGTAGTTCATTGGATAATATATATGTTTTGTAGGTTGGCTTAGTTGTGATTGCGTTGTCTTTCATGGATATCCTGTGATAGTTATATTAAGTGGTATTTTATAATGTATATGTGACAATAAAATGAAAAAGCACACACAAGGCAAATTAACATGGATATTTTGTTCCGGCTACGCTCCACAAAATCCCAGTTATTTACGGCGTTATCTTCTATTTTTGAGAGCAAGTAAGGACAATGGGGTCTTTGATTTATGATAAAAAACTGTTGCACTTAAGGACGGTAACGGTAAGTAAACAGAGGAAAGGGGGCTAGAATAATCCCCAGTGTTAGAGGCTTGTGTATACCTCATGTGGTGTATTACCCACTTCTCCAAGGTCAATCAAGTCTGCATATTCTCTGAGTGTTAAAGCAACCTCATGTGATAACAAGCCATCATCCTATATCAGTGACTTGTGGTGTTTTATTTTATCTACGCTGTTTCGGGTATAATATTGCTATTTAATTCCTTTGAACTGACATTGAATATGAGCAACGAGATAAATTACGAGAACAA
>ENA-ORXI01001997-ORXI01001997.1-sediment-metagenome-genome-assembly--contig:-NODE-1997-length-15308-cov-3.697722_pt1 | contig 15308 bp, 15 predicted proteins | sample MGYA00237861_ERZ511468 | MGnify/ENA primary metagenome ERZ511468 (study PRJEB26299, sample SAMN06266213) | sediment metagenome | isolation source: Hudson Canyon methane seep mesocosm | place... | reverse complement strand
GAGGTCAAGTATAATAAAAGTACCAATAACTGAAATAGGAATAGCAATACTTACAACAGCAGTTGGAGATACACTTCTTAAAAATAGTATTAAAATAAATATAGCTAATGTTCCACCAATAAGAATATTTTGTTGTACTAAATCTACAGATCCCACAATATAAGGTCTTTGGTCGTATAACCATTTTATTACTAAACCTTGTTTTAATAGTACTTTTTCATTTAATTCATTTACAACTTTTTCAACATCATTTGTAAGTCGAACTACATTTGCATCACTACTTGGCTGAACTCCAAGAAAAATACCATCTTTTCCTAAATACATTGCAACTGAGCTGGCTGTTTTATACCCAAAATTAACCTCAGCCACATCTGCAACAGTTACTCTTTGTTCTCTATTTGATATAAGCAAAATATTTTCTATATCTTTTGTACTTGCAAACTTATTAACTGTTCTTATTCTATATGCTCTTCGACCTAAGTTTAAAACACCAGCAGCTACATCTACATTTTCACCTTGTAATGTTGCAATAACTTCTTTCATTGTTAAGTTATAAGAAGCTAACTTGTTCACATCCAAATTAATATGCATTTCTTGTTCGCGGCCACCACCACCCATACTTCCAGCAACCCCATCTACTCTTTTAATAGCAGGTTTTATTTCATCATCAAAAAATGTCTTATATTCATCAATGTGTTTTGGGTTCTCAGGTGTAGTTTGTAACATCATCCAAATAACAGGTGCAGCACTTGCTGTTTCAATAATTGGTTCTTCTGCATCTGCTGGGTAATCACTTACCTCATTTAGCTTATTTGATACATCTTGAAGTGCGGCTCTTAAATTTGTTCCTAACTTAAATGTTAATTTAATCTCACCATAATTATCTTTTGATGAAGATTCATAATCAATTAAGTTATTCAAACTTTTAAGTGCATTTTCTTGTTCTTCAATTATCTCACGCTCAATTTCATGTGGAGTAGCTCCTCCCCATGCAGTTGTGATTTTAATTTCTGGTTTTGTAACACTAGGTGTTAATTGATAGGGTAATTTATCTAATGATAAAAGACCAAACATAACTACAATCAAAACTGAAACTATGATAGTTATAGGATTTTTGATTGAAAATTTTATTAAATCCATTATTTTCCTTTAAAAAATATTATTTGTTAATGATTACTTTATTTAACCACTTACTATTTATTGTCTGTTAGTTATTTATTACTTGAACAGGTTGATTTGGAAAAACTCTTTCATTTCCTTTAACAACTACACTCATACCTTCAACCAATCCTTTTCCCGCAATTGCAACATTACTACCTAAGTATCCAAGTACTTTGACAGGAATCATTAATGCAACCCCTTTGTTATTTACAAAAACAACTTCACTTCCAAATCTTTTAATAACTGCATCTCTGTTAATAATAAGCGATTGCATTTTTTCACTTTTTGCCAATTGTACACTGGCTTCTTGTCCATCAAATACAAACATCTTGTTTACTTCAGCTTTAAACTTCACAGGAAATGTTCGAGTTAATTTATCCCCTTTAGGAATTGCAGAGTGGAATGTTGTTTGAAATACTTTATTTGCAATTTTTATATCATGTGTACTTTTACTTTTTAAACTTGATACTAAATTTACAGGAAGGTTAAATATAACCTCAACACTCGAAGTATTTACTATTGTTGCAACACTTTTACCTTCACTAGCCCACTCTCCAATATTTATGTTTTTTTCAACAATAACACCATCAAATGGAGCCATTACATTTTTTTGAGCTTTTTGTATTTTCAACTCTTTCAATTGGGCATTTAATGAAATTACATTTAACTGTGCTGAGTTAAACTCTAACAAAGATGTATCAAATTCCTGAGCAGTAATACTTTTAGTTTCTATTAATCTTTTGTATCTTAGAAAATCTTTATTTGCATTTTTTAGTTTAATTTCAGAAATTTCAAGGTTTGCCATAAAAGATTTGATTTTTGCATCTAATAATTCAGAATCAATTTTTACTAAAACTTTGCCTTTTTTAATTTTATCTCCTACTTCAAAGTTTACTTTTTTCACCAAACCAGAACTTTGACTAGCTAGCGTAGATTTTTTATCAAAATTAACTGTTCCAACAAACTTTTGAAGTGGGTTCACTTCACCTTTTTTTATCGTATCTACTTCAATTAATGCAGCACCAGGGGCCGCCATCAACATAGTGCTTACAAGAAGTACTGCTGAAAATATTTTTTTTATCATTTTTTATCCTTCGTTTTTAGAACTAATTTGCCAACTAATTTATTTACAATTGGAGCGACTACTATTATAATTGGGAAGGCAACTATAAAAGCTTTCCCAAACGCATTTATCCAAATTGATATAAAATTTTCAACAAATCCTAAATTTAGATAAGTTATTACAAAACTCATCACAAAACTCATAAACAGTGACATGAAAAATGCAAAAGCAATTTTTGCAAATTTTTGAGATATCACTATTTTTTCACCTCTATTAAATCAAAAAAGTTATTAATAAATTTATCACACTCCGTTTGAACATCAAAGTCTTTTTGAGACATTTTTAATAATACTAACCCTTTTTCAAATATCAAAAGCCCATTGCTCATCTCTAGTGCTTCTGGTATCAATTCTCCGTCTTTAACACCTTGTTCAATTATTTTATATAACTGTACATTAAAAAAATCATGACATTCCCCATTAAATTCACACATAGAATCATGTTCTTCAGCGAGTAATATTGATAAATAGTCTTTGAAACCATTAAAATGTTTTAAATTTTCTGGACTATCATCAAGTACAAATTTAAAAAAATGAAATACTTTTTCTCTAGTATTGGTAACATTTTCTATAGTTTTTAAAAATTCATTGTGATGTTGTTCTATAAACATATTAATGATTTCAAAAACAATATCATCTTTATTTTCAAAATACTCGTATACAGTGCCCTTACCAATTCCCGCAGTTTTAGCCACTTGTGAAACCGTTATATTACGAATACCTTTGTCATGAATCAACTCATGGCAAGCAAATGCTATTTCTCTTCTTTTTTCATTTTTATCAACAACTTTTGGTGACATCTAATTCCTTGATTAATTCATTACGTATAAATTATAGTTAATGTACTGTAATAGTTTTTAAATACAATATTAACAATATGTTAATAAGTATTTTTAAATTGACCGACGGTCAGTCATGGAATTATACGACTTTGTATCTTAAAGATAACTTTATTACTGACCAGTGGTCATTCATTATTATTTTAAACAATTAAAATGTGAAAATAATGTGGTTTACAAAATTTGTAATGCTATTTTATTTTGACCTTTTTAAGTAAGTAATATTTTTTTTAATTTGTGTTAAGAAAGTGGTACAATTGTAAATTGTAGAAAAAATTACAAAATAGCAATTTTGGAAAAGTAATCATTTTAATTTACTGCTAGAATTATTTATGAATTTTAAGGAGACAGTATTTGAACCAATATCAAAATACAATGCAAAAAGTTCTAGGTGAGATTGAGAAGAACTTGGAATATGTGGATATAGAAGATTTAATACAATTGTCTGGTTATTCTTATTATCATTTTCATCGTATATTTCTAGGGTTTACAGGTGAAAGTTTAAAAAGATATATAAGAAGACAACGATTACAAAACTCAGCGTATAAGTTGCAGTTTATTAATGAAAGCATTACCCATATTGCTATGCAAGCTGGATACCAAACTGCTTCTTCATATAATAAAGCATTTAGAGAAATGTTTCATTGTGCTCCTTCAGAATTTGTGAAAGAATTTAAAATTAAAAAGGATATTAAAATGATAGAACCTATTAAAACAACAGATATTGCCCCAATTGAGGTATATACATTACGACATGTAGGTGATTATTTTAAGACAGATGAAACTTGGAATAAACTAGTGGAATATGTTTGGAAAAATAATCTTAAAACAGCAGATACAAAGTTTTATGGTATTGGATATGATGACCCAGATGTTGTTGAAACTTCAAAATTAAGATACGATGCTTGTATTACAAAAACTATAGAAATTAAGCCAGATAATGGAATTGAATTGAAACAAATTGCTGGTGGCATGTATGCTATTTTTTTACACAAAGGATCATATGAAAAACTCATTGAAACCTATACTTCTATATATGGTTCTTGGATTCAAAATAATAATATTGAATTAAGAGATGAGCCTCCTATTGAGCAGTATGTTACTATGGATGTAAAAGAGGATGATTTGGTAACTGAAATTTGGATACCTGTTAAATAAACAACTGTAAGGACATGAGGTGACCTTTTATTCACCCATGTCATTTGTATTTGTTGGTTATTCTTTTAAACTCACCAGTAGCTTTTAACTCTTGTAATGCTTTTTTATGTTTTTCTACCACTTCATCAGGAGTATTCAAACTAAAAGCAGCATAAAGATCTTTCCCGAAATTTTTCAAATAGTAGACCTTTTCAAATTTATTAATATCTAATCCCAGTCTTTTAACTTGTACAGATAAATCTTCATTTTCAACAATAAGCTCTACCTTATTTGAGTGGAGTAATTTAATTGCTATATCAGTACTATGTACTGTTGCAACTTGTTTTTTACTTGAGAAACCTTTATCCAAAAGATATTGTGTTTTTGCATCTTTTCGCACACCTGCTGTTATATACTTTTTTGCGTCATCTAAGCTATTTATAACAATGTCTTTTCTTGATTTCAGTTTCCAAAGATAAGTATCATGTGAGGCAATAACACCAATCCACTTAAATAAGTTTTCTCTTTTTTTTGATCTTGTAATACTATAGATTAGTACATTTTCATTATTAAGTGCAATTTTATAGGCTCTTGCCCAAGGGTATATATCTAGTGTGTATAAAGTGCCAGTTTTTTTAATCATAGCTTCTACAATATCAGTTGTTGGGCCTGTGATTTTTTCATTTTCATACCATTGGAAAGGTGGATACTTTTCAGTAACCACTTCAATCTTGTAAGCATGAAGAGATGTGATATTTATTAAAAATAAAAAAGTAAGAATAATCTTATGCATTTTATAACCCTTAGTTATTACAACTATAATATAATATAATAAGATACCTTTTTTTAGGTCAAAGAACCATAAAATAATAAAAGTATTTCATCGTAAATTGTTAATTAAAGGAAAATATAACATCATTTTTATAATATATTTACATTTACAAACGTTATAGCTCTAATTTAGCAAAATACAATTATAATCTTTCAAGGATAATATTATGAAGAACTTTCTTAAAAATTTAATTGCACTATGTTTTATAACATTTGTGCTATCTGGTTGTACTGTTGAGATTAACGAAAATGCACAATATATTAAAATGTATGAACTTAAAGCAATCGATGACTACAGCAAAAATGACAACAAACAAATCAAATGGTTTATAGATGCGCCTGAAGCCTTAACCAAAGAACAAAGAGTACATACAGCACTTGATGCAGCCAAAAAATGTAAAAAAGAGAACAACGCCCAAGAGTGCACCATTTTTCAAGTTGCAACTCAAAATGCGTATATGTATGGAGATATGTTTTATACTGTTTTAGTTTTAGATGAAAATGATAAAACCAATGTTCAAGTATCACAAAAAGTATTATCAAAACAAGAAAACAATATTGGTTTTTATTATATTAAACTAAGAACAACCTATAAAAATGCCACTGCACAAGAGTTTAAAAAAGCATTTTTAACAGTAATGATTGAAAAATTAAAAATTCCAAAAAAAGAGTTAACGTTGCCAGTAATGAAAAGAGAAAACTTCCTTATCGAATAAATTTACTTTGATTTCTAATTTTATCAATCAAACCTTCTTTTTCCATCTTTTCTAATACCTTATACAATTTGGATTGAAGATGTTTATTTTTTTTATGAATGTAATGATAAACATAACGAGTTGACACAGGCGGCTCTAACATGTTTATCCCTTCATAATTTAACCCATCTAATGCCTTTTCTGCATTACCTTTTGATAGAATAACTACATCTACTCTGTTTCTATATAACATCTCAAACAACTGTTTATTTGTATTTACTTCTTGTGTATCAAATCCTTTAGTGCCATTTTTTGTGGTAACAATCCCTCTTCTGATACCTATTTTATACGGCTTTAAACTCTGCCACCCAGCTATTTTTATTTTTTTGTTTTTTGTATATGCCATCCACTGGGATTTATGTAATGGAACCTTAATTGGAATTAGATTTGTGTACTGTTTTTCTATACCACTAATTCTAAAAAGCTCACCATCATAATGTAATCCCTCATTTGCCCAACGTAAAGATCTTTTTGCAGGTAAAGGTTCATTCGATATTTCAATATCAATCCTTTTATATGCTTCACCTAATACAGCCATCGCAAAATTGGTAAAAGACGAGTTTTTAATTGACGTAAAAATGAGCTTTTCAGATGAAAAAGCTTGACTACTTAAGAGCAGAAGAAGTGTACTTATTAAAAATATATTTTTAAACTTCATAAAAATCCTTATTCAAAATTGTATTACTTATATAATTAAGTTTTATGTATTATTTTCAATATACATTATTTATTTAAGAAATAGAATGGAAGGGAGGGAATAAGTTACATTTGTGTGTTTGTATAAGAAGATACATTTTAATACGTTATCAAAACGTAAGTTAAAATATATCTTCTGATAATTAATTCTTATACATAAGAAGCGTTGTTTATATCCATAGTAGTTCCTGTAATATACTCAGGACAATCAGTTGCTAACCAAACAATAGCTTTTGCAATCTCCGAAGGTTCTGCAAATCTACCACTTACAACTGTTTTTTTAAATTCTGCTTTTCTCTCTTGCGAATTATCTTTTTGCATGTCTGTTTCAACTGGACTTGGAGCGACACAGTTAACAGCAATTCCATTTGAGCCTAATAGTTTGGCATAAATTTTAGTTGCATTTATAAGCCCTGCTTTAGCAATTCCATACCAGATATCAGGATGTCCAATTTGACCAGCAATTGATGCTGTATTTACGATACGCCCATAGTTGTTTTCAACCATAGACTTTGATAGAAGCGTCATTAACTCAACAGGAGTATGTAAATCTACATTTAATATCCTCTGTTTTGCTTCTACTGGATAATTATCATATGAGTATTTTGGTTGCATAAAACCTGCATTGTTTATTAGAATATCAACATTTCCTATTTTTTCAACCAATGAGGGTAATAGTTTTACGTCTTTAGACAAATCATATTCTATTGTAGTTACCTTATCATCTTTAATATCAAAACTTGAAAAATCTCTGGCCACAACTATTACTTCATACCCTTTTTCTAGAAATTGCTTAGTAACTTCAAGACCTATTCCCTTATTTCCACCTGTAACTAATGCTCTTTTTGCCATATTTTTTCCTTTAACTTATTATATTCTTTAAAAATGATAATTATCTGACATTACTATATAGCCTATTTCTTTTTATATGCTTTTGCCATAAGTTTTTTCTCTTCTTTTTCTATATTGTAAACAATGCCATTTTGAAAATATTCTTCAAGAACACATTGTTTAATATCACTTTTTTTCGACATGTACATATGTCTTATTGTTTTGCCAACTCCAGTAAAAAGATTACATCTATCTTCTAAAAATGCCCCTTTAAACATAGCTATGGTTAAACCTTTTTCAGAAGTTTTCAAATAGCAGATACCACTTTTTTCACAATGAAAAGAGGTTAAATTTGATGTTCTTCTTTCTATAACATCTTCATATTTTAATAACAAACTCCGAACATATAAAAACAACTCTTTATAAGGCCCATTTACATCAATATCATATCTCATACTATCCTACTTATACGTTACTGGTATTCTAAACTCTATATCAAACTTTCCATTTTCTTCAACAAAATGATTTTTATAATAAATTACATGGGCCTTTCCATTTACAGCTTCAAACTCACTACTTGGCAGCCACTCATAATAGAGTTTTTTATATAAATATAATACATCATTATATTCACCTTGGTATTTTATTGTTGCAAATAAACCACCTCCGATTATACCTGTAGATATATCACCCATTGGCTCTATTTTATTATCATCAAGTTGAATACAAGCCCCATACCTACAATCTTTCAAGGAGGTAATACTTGGATTACTATGATGAAAACCTATCATTTTTGGGTTTATAACATCATATTGTTTTTCCAACAAAAACAAAAACTTTTGCCAAGTATCCCTAATACAACTATCGTACCCCAGGTGTCGCATATAAGCTATTTTAATATCATCAATTTTTTTTATTTTAATCTCTTCAAAATTAACTTCTTTTTGTATATCCTCAGTTTCTTTATTTTTATGAATTTTATACCCATTTTTTCTCCATGACGAAGGTGTCATATTGTAATACTTTTTAAATTCATTTGTAAATGTCGCTGAAGACTTTAGTCCACAAGTATGTGCAATTTCAGTAATGGTTGATTCTTTATTAAAAATAAGTAAATTAGCAGCCCACTCTAATCGTGTCTCTTTTATATACGTAATTACGCTTTTATTGGTGATTTCTTTAAAAATTCTTTGAAAATGAAAAGGTGAATATGATGAAATTTTTGCCAATTCTTCAATTGAAAACTTTGTAGATAAATTGGTGTAAATATGATACAAGACCTCATTTATTCGTACTTTGTGTTCACCTTGTGTATATTTCTTTTTCATTATCTTCCTTTTGAATAAAAATAATAGCAAGATTTGATAAAGATATTGCTTATTTTTCAAAAGACAATTGTTTTTTATCCGTCTATAATTATCTTCAATTAAAAAAAGGATTACAAATGAAGACCTTATATATCTTAATGGTGTTATTTATCGGCCTTGGTGTAATTAAAAACTTGAATAAAAATAATCAAAGTGATATCATTGTAAATAAAGAAATTGATTTGATTTTTAGCCAATTAAAGGAAAAAACATGAAATACAATTTTGCAAACCCCTATAAAAATATACAGGGTTCATTTATAAGAAACATTTTAAAAATAGCAAATAAAAAAGACTTCATCTCTTTTGCAGGTGGGTTACCAAATGAAAAGTTATTTCCAAAAAAAGAGTTAAAACACGTATTTAAAAAATATTCAAAACAGATGCCACAAGATTTATTGCAATACTCTGCAACAATGGGTTTGCCAAAGTTAATACAAACCATACAAACGCAGTTTAATTTAAAAGAACAACTTCTTATTACCAATGGAAGTCAACAAGCATTAGATTTAATTGCTTCTATTTTTATAAATCAAAATGATAAGGTTTTAATTGAAAGCCCAAGTTATTTGGGTGCAACAGGCCTGTTTAAATCACATGGTGCACATTGCGATGAAGTGCCTTTAGAAAAAGATGGAATAAATTTAAAAGTATTAGAAAAAAAGCTAAAAAAGGAATCTTACAAATTTTTATATGTAATTCCTAATTTTCAAAATCCAAGCTCGATTTCTTATAGTAACAAAAAAAGAAAGAACTTAGCAAAACTTGCGATTAAATATAATCTTATAATAATTGAAGATGATCCATATGGATTATTAAGTTTTAAAGAAAAACCTAAAAATAAAATCTTTGATCATGCACCTAAAAATACTATTTACTTAGGTTCATTTTCTAAAATTCTTGTGCCCGCGTTACGAGTTGGGTATATCATGGCATGTTCAGACATCATGGAGAAAATTAATATAGCAAAACAGTATAAAGACTTACATACCAATTTATTCTCTCAGTACATTTTATATGAGTATTTAAATACCTTTGATATTTTTGAACACATCAAAAAATTAAATCACGCTTATGGGCAAAACTGTGATCTTTTTTATAAAACAATGAAAAAAGACTTAGGTGACATTTTTAAAATTGAGAAACCAAAAGGAGGAATGTTTTTATGGGCTGAATTAAAAGATAATTCAGATAGTGAAATTTTGCTTAAAAAAGCGGTTAAGCAAAAAGTTTTATTTGTACCTGGAAGTATGTTTCTTGAGGATAAGTCCAAAAAAAGTTATGTTCGTTTTAACTTTACAAACTCTAGTAAAAAAGAGATAAAAGAGGGAATTTCTAGATTAAAAGGCTTATTTAAATAAGCCCTTTAATAAATCTTTAACTACATCATCTTTAATATTATCTAAAAGTTTTTTTTCAATTTTTTTAAATACTTTTGTTTTGACAGTTGATTTAATCAATTTATCTGTTTGTATTTTCACTCTAGGTTTATCTAAACTACCTTGTATTTTTGTATCAAACTCCACATCATCAAGTCTGGTTTGAACCAAAGCATTAATTGTTCTTTTGTTTAAATCAACTCTGCTTCTGGGGATATCTATTTCGGTATTTTTACTGTTCATATCAAGTATTGAATCAACTACTTTTTTATTAATACGACTTTTTAAAACAGACTTTGTATATATCTCTTTTGTCAAATCAAAGTTGATTAGATTTTTAATAGTATTAGTGTACGTATTTGGAAGTATTTTCCCTTTTTCTAAAACAGTTTGAATCAAACCTTTTTCTTTTTTTAGATTATATGTAATATCACTTGTTGCAACTGAATCAAAAATAATAGGATAATACAACATATACAACAAGTCTTTTGATTGAATGTTGTTTAAAGAAGCTCTTAAATCATCATTTTTCAAACTATAATCTAAAGTTCCACCTAAGATTTTAGATTTCCCCGTAATGTACAAGTCCGTATTTTTTTTAATCTCTCCAATTATTTTTAGTTTTCCTCTTAATTTTGTATTGGTTAAATCATATAAATTATTAAGATTTGAAACACTTACTTCATAATCGCTTTTTAAACTTTTGTCTTTTAAATTAACACTCATTTTAGATACATTTAAATTTGCCAAACTTGTATTTAAATTTAAATTAGAAATCAATATATTTGGTTTTAGTATTGTATTTGTATTCCCTTTAAACAGTACTTTCTTTTTTAGTTTTAATTCAAAAATTTTATTGATGACTTTATTGTTAACTTCACCTTTTAAAATCTCACTTTTAACTTTTCCTTTTAAATTCTTTAACGATGTATTTAAAACATTTGCATTAATATTAACCAATCCTTTTGCGTAAATTGGCTGATCAAATGTATTCAATAACTTTTCAATTTTTGCATTATTCAACTGTAAATTTATTTGTGAAGGTTCAAAGTTAACTAATTTTGCATCAAAATCTATGGAGCCATTAAAAGGGTCACCCTTACCTTTTATACTTAACGTTTTATCATTTCCATTAATACTTCCTTGTAAATTTAGGTTGCCATTTAATTTATAATCTACTAAACCATGCAGGTTTCGCAAATTTGGAATATTGATTTTATAATCTGTCTTAATAGAATGGTCTTTTAGGTTTACATAGAGCTTTTTAGCATTGATATTTAGAAGAGAACTTTTAAGGTTTACTATTGAGGTTATACTATTTTTATCAAGCGTACTTTTTATACCTATGTTAACATCAACGTCTTTTTCTAATTTTAGTTTATACAGTTTATTTACAATATTTTTATTAAGTTTTGACTTCTTAATATTTGTAATGACACTCCCTTCAAGAAAACCTATATTTGCATTTTTTATTTTTGCGTTAATATCTATTAGCCCACTTAAATACTGAGGCTGACCCATATATGCAAAAACCTCATCTAGTTTTGCATTACTGACATCTATATTAAGTTTTTGCAGTTTTTTATCATCAAGAATAACCTCATACTGACTATTACCTTGGAAAATATTACTGTTCCCTAAAGTAGTTATGTGTTTTTTGTCAGCTTTTAGCACACCTTTGATTTCAAAACCTTTTTTAGACTTTGTTGTTATAAAATCAGATAAATCAGTAAGTTTATTAACACTAATCTTGTAATCACTGTTAATGCTATTTTGTTTTAAATCAATAATATTATGCTCTAAACAAATATTGGCTACATTTGAATTTAGATTTACTTTAGAGATAAGTTTATTTGGAATCAGTTTTGTATCAACATTTCCATTTATTTTAACAATTTTACTTAGATTTACACCTGCTATTTTATTAACTATTTGATTATTAAGTATCATATCTACTATTTCTAAATGAACGGTACCATCTAAGTTATTTGTTTTAGTGTCTTTGATATTTACATCAATATCAACCGTTCCTTTTGCATATTCTGGTTGATTGACTACATTTAGTATTTGCTCAATTTTTGCAGAGTCTATTTTAATATTTATTGTTTTAGGTTCAAAGTTTTCAAGTTTTACGTCATAAACACTGTTACTATCAAAAATATTTGATTTTCCCGTAACCATTGCATTTTTATCATCCCCTTTTATCAAACCAACTAACGCCAAACTTCCTACAAGTTTTGTTGTTGTGAATTTTTCCAGTTTGGATAAGTCTTTAATATCTACTAAATACTTCACATCAATTTTATTTGAAAAAATATCATAAGAACCATTAAGAGTTATTTTTGAATTTTTATCTATGATGGCAATTAAATTGATTGTATTAAAAGTGAGAGAAAATTGATTTAGTTTAAAAGCAGCAACTCCTCTTTTAGTAACATAAGATTCTAAATAAGATGCTACAAAGGAGTTTCCAAGGGAACTAAAAAGAAGAACATATAAACTTAAAAAACTAAAACCAAGAATTCCAAGAATAATCAATAAAAACTTTTTCATTTATGTTCCCCTTCTGAAGTTGCGAATATATTTAAGTATTAATACCTATTAATTAAACAAGCCTTTTAAACTTTTAACAATATCTTTAGTTGCTCCACTGTCTATTTTTTTAAGCATTTTTTCTTTTATTTTTTGAGTCACTGTACTTTTTAAAAGTTTTGACGTGTCCACTTTAACTTTAGGGTTATCTAAACTTCCACTAACCTTCGCTTCTACACTCATCTTTTTTATTTTGGCTTCAATAATAGCATCAATAGTTCTTTTTTTAGTATCAAGAATACTGTTACTAACTTCGATAACTGTCAATTTACTTTTCATTTTAACAGTTGAGTTTATAATCTCTTTGTTAATGGTACTATCAAGTTTAACACTCTCATATACTTCTTTAGTTAAATCAAATTTTGCAAATTGATTAAGAACACTTGAGAATTGATTTGGTAAAAAATGCCCATCTATTAAACTTGCATCTACATTACCTTCTGATTTTATTAAGTTATACGTTACTGTTGCATTTGCACGTGAATCAAATATTTGTGGATAATACAACATATTTGTTAATGATTTCACTTCAATGTTATTAACATTTGCAGAAAAATCATCGTTCTTTAGTTTGAAGTCTAGTTTTCCATTAAACACATTTGACGTTCCAGTTACGATTAAATCTTTAGTTTTAGATACTGTTCCATCAAGAGTAATAGCTCCTTGCATTTTAGTGTTTGTAATATCATATAAATTTGACAAATCAGCGATTACTACTTGATAATCAGAGTTTATAGAAGAATCTTTGATATTTACAACAGCTTTTTTTGCAAATACATTTGCCATTGAAGTAAATACTTTTACCGTAGATACTAAATTATATGGAACAAGATTAGTGATAATTTCACCTTTAAAAGTAAGCGCTTTTTTTAAGTTGGTTGCAAACTTTTCATTTACTATTGAACTATTCACACTTCCTTCATATATTTTTGTTGTAATTTGTCCTGCTAAATTTTCAGGTTTTGCTCCTGTAATATTCCCAGTAATGTCAATAAACCCTTTTGCGTAAATTGGTTGATTTACAGTATAGAGAAGTTTATCAATTTTTGCACCTTTGATCATATACACAATAGTGTCAGGTTCAAATTCTTCTAAGTTTACAGTGTATGAAGATTTACTTTCAAAAATATCTGAAACTCCATCAATGATTGTTAAAGAGCTATTACCTTTGATAGTACCATTGGTTTTTACTGAACCATTAAGTTTTTCTTTTGTGAACTTTTGTAACTTTGATAAATCTTTTATGTCTAGGTTATATTTAAGATCAACACTTTTTGAAAATATATTCATATCTCCTATAACTTCAATTACAGAATTTGAATCAATAGTAACTTTAAAATTTAGTGCATTTGGTGTTAAGGTAAATGCCTCTATTTTAAATGTAGCGATACCTTTTTCATTTAAATTTTTTTCAACGACATCTGATACAAAACCATTTCCATAAGCTGTAAACAGAAAGAAATAAGCAGTTGTAATGTTTAACACAATAAATATTGTTAAGACCCAAAATAGTTTTTTCATATAATTATCCTTTTAATTAAAACATTATACATAATTGTAAATAAAGTTTTGAATAAAAAAACTAACTTAATTATAATTCATGCTATATTTTTAAATTTATATATTGCATACTTTGGATAATACATCAAAGGAAGTCTCATGAAAAAAATAATCCTAGCCATCGTTATGCTTTTTAGTATCAGTTTATTTGCACAAGAGTATACAGTAGATAAAGTACATTCTAAAGTCAGTTTCAAAGTCAAACATCTTATGATTAGCAATGTGGTGGGTTACTTTGAAGAGTTTAAAGGTACCTATGATTACGATGCTAAAACGGGTATGTTAAAATCTCTTTTGGGAGAAGTTGCTGTTGAAAGTATTAATACTTCAAATGCCAAAAGAGACAATGATTTAAGAAGTAGCAACTTTTTTGAAGTATCAAAGTTTCCCCTCATGAAATTTAAATTTATAAAATTAAGTGATGACGATTTATATGCTTATTTAACAATCAAAGGGGTAACCAAAAAAGTTAAATTTGAGTATGAAAACGGGGGTTCGATAAAAGACCCTTGGGGCAAGAATAGATCTGCTTTTTCAATAGAAGGGAAAATAAGTAGAAAAGAGTTTGGAATAGTTTATAACAAACTTCTAGAAGCAGGTGGGGTAATGGTAGGAGATAAAATAAAAATAAGTATAGAAATAGAAGGTATTTCTAATAAATAACACTTAAATTATGTTACTTTTTTTCCAACTTCTATAAATTTTTGTTAAAGTTGTAAATAGTTATACATATAAAGATTCTTTAAATCAACTTTTTGTATAATTCACGCAATCAAAGTATCAAGTAGGAAAATGATGGCATTTATGTCGTTGTTGGTATACATTTGTATATTTACGCTAGCCGAACGTACATTGAAAACAAAAAATTTATAGGAGAATTCGAAATGAAAAAAATTTTATTTCTTATGTTAGCTCTTGCTGGTGCTGCTTTTGCTGCAGACGGTGCTGTTGCTAACGAAACTTTAAAAGCTTATTCAGTACTTGCTGCTGGTTTAGGTCTTGGTACTGCTGCACTTGGTGGAGCTATTGGTATGGGTAA
>ENA-ORXI01001996-ORXI01001996.1-sediment-metagenome-genome-assembly--contig:-NODE-1996-length-15308-cov-13.891077_pt1 | contig 15308 bp, 17 predicted proteins | sample MGYA00237861_ERZ511468 | MGnify/ENA primary metagenome ERZ511468 (study PRJEB26299, sample SAMN06266213) | sediment metagenome | isolation source: Hudson Canyon methane seep mesocosm | place... | reverse complement strand
CCACCACTGCCAGGGATGGCTTCGCGATGAACTTTGAAACACCACGGACTGAGCATTTGTGACCGGAGTGTTAAAAAGTGTACAAGGACGTATGCTTTTTAGCCGTAGAGAACAATTGCGGCTTTAGAATTCACTGTAAAGATTATGGTGTTAGTATTTAGTCTTATTGAAAATAAAACGGAAACGGAAAGAAGACTATGAAAGTTTTAATCACATTCTTGTTGTTATCTTTTGGTTTATCTATTTATGCAGCACCACCGGTTGTACCCGAAAACTTATCTGATGATACTTTGCGTAACTGGCTCAAACAGAATTGGTATGTTGGACTACACCACGATTTAGGTTACAAAAGTGCTAGAAAAGCAATGTATAGCTTTATAGATGTAAATTCTGATGGAAAAGTAACTGGTGTTTACACAGGTATTAAGAAGACGGCAAAAAACACAACATTTCTTAACCCAATTAATGCCGAACACACGATACCCCAGTCTTGGTTCAATAAAAGACACCCCATGAAATCGGATATACATCACCTGTTCCCCACACACAAAGATGTTAATAGTGCCCGAGGCAGTCTGCCTTTTGATGAGATAGACGATGATTTAACAGATAACTGGTATGTAAAAGGGGGATCAGGAATAGTGAAATCCCGAGATATTCCATCTACTAATATCGACTCTTACAGTGAACGAATTGTAAATAAGTCATTTGAACCACGCGAAGATCATAAAGGTAATTTAGCCAGGGCTGTGTATTATTTCTACACGATGTACCCTAACGAAGCTGGAGATATATCGAAAATAGCAGATAAAGATATTTTGTTTCAGTGGCACATTAATGACCCAGTTGATGTAGCTGAGAGAACAAGAAATGATCGCATAGAAGAACGCCAAGGCAATAGGAACCCGTATATTGATCATCCTAACCTTGTTGCTAGAGCATGGATCAGTTCTGGTTTTACCGGAAATGGCAATCAGGGGTCAACACAGAATTCGGAACATAGCCCATTAAAATATACTCTACTATATTACTGATATCGCCAGCTTTGTACGTTGTTGAATTATAAGATTAACTACAATTAAATTGGTCGGAACGGCAGGATTCGAATCTGCGCTACTTTGTTTAAAATCAATAGCTTAAAATGCAAATTAACGAAAAACAGACAAATTATAATCATATTTTGACATGGTTTTCTTGGTATTTGTTAGGTGGATGCTACCAGTGGTTGGCGGGTAGCATCCTGCCCATGTTGAGAAAGTATTTATAATTAAAGCAACATGAACGATTTTAGTATAGCAGTAATATTTCTTTTATTTTTTAAAATTAACAGCTAAGCTTATTCTAAATATATAGCACTGGGGGGATTTAAGTGTCGCTGATCAAATGTAAAGGGGGTCTGTGGAAGAACCCCTAAAAGAGCGGTTTGTCATAGCAACCTTCTGTACCTCTTTCTACTTATGATCTGTAGCTGAAATATATATTCAGGGGTGTTGATCCTTTGAATAGGTGCGGACTTAGCAAAGCATATAAGACTTTGGCGGTACTGGCATGGATGCCTGTAGCGTTTGGCCACGGATGGCAGCACGATAAGTTTCAGGTAACTACTGAGCTAAGCAATTCGGGAGTGGAGTGTTTAAAAGCAGGGCAGGGACGCTTTGCTTTTAAGCCGGAACGGACGATTTGCGGTTTAAGCACACAGAACTTACGAGGTGGTTAGCATGGATGCTTACCACCACTGCCAGGGATGGCTTCGCGATGAACTTCAAGAAACCACGGACTGAAGGGTACTGTGCACATTCGTCCGTAAATATGGTCTAAGGAAATATTCATTTTCCCTTTCAGATGCGGGAAGCCACCGATAAAGTGTGGGAACGGAAATACCTAAGTTGACTGCCACCTCTTTTGGTGATGATCCGGCAGCAAGTAGTTTTTTTGCAGAATCTATTTTAGCTGGTGTCATTAGTCGTTTTCTACCTCCAACACGCCCCCTTTTTCTGGCCGCTGCTAAGCCTTTCTGAGTACGCTCAATCAAAAGTTCACGTTCCATTTCTGATAAAGATGCCATCACATGAAAGAAAAAACGTCCAGCAGGCGTCGATGTATCGATAGAGTCAGTTAGGGGTTCAGTGGAAGAACCCCCAAAAGTGTTCGTTCTGAGATAATCCACTTTCCAGAATTTAGTTTATTACTTGTGGACCCTTATGACAGCTATGTGCCTACTACCCCTACAAAGAACGAAATATTACATTATGGCCAGACTAACTCAGAACGACAAAAGGCATATAGAGAACGGCAGAAAGCAGAAAAGACGCGGTTAGATATAATGATCTCCCCCGAAGATATGGAATTGTTTACTGACAAGGCTAAAGATGCTGGCATGACTAAAGCAGAGTATTTTAGTTATTTATTAAATAAATAGAGCCATAAGCCTGACATCATATTTAACTTTTCCTCGTTTCTCGTATAAAAACTAAAGAAAAACAATTCAAACTAACCCTAATAAATGGCTTCAAATAAGGATATCTATTTAGTTTTTCTGCTAAATCAGGACCTGTCCTATAATACCAATTTATAAATTTACGACCATAGTTAGAATTACTTAATGAAGAATCTCTCCAGTTCCTCAGAGTAATAACTGTTTTATGATCTGATGAATTATACGCTGCTGTTGCCACAAAACAGGCTGCTCCTTTTTTACTTTCTATTGTACGTTTACCTGTAGCTGTCTCAAATTCTGACTTAACAACATGCCTTGTTGTAATACTCTCTTTTTTTACGCCATCAAATGCATCTATATGGTCACGTGTTTGTTTCTGTGACTCGCCATCTTTAAGCAATGAATACTGCTCTTTTCCTTTGATATCTAAAGCCATATTGGCAGCTCTCTCAGAAAGGCTGTTTAATTGATCTTGTGATAAGTTATTTAAGGCATGATCAAGCAAATTAGCTGGAGTAATATTTTTACTATGTTGATCATCAACATTCATTAGCTCATTACTTTTGTTTTTTTTATCCATATAACTTCACCTATTGTAGATATTAATAATATTATCTAACATGAACCTTGATAACTTAAGTGCTAGAGAGCTTTTTTCAATTTGATTGGCAACTAACTCGCCATACAGATAATACCGATAAATAAACTCTCTTCCATATGTTTTTTTTAAAAGCACATTATCTCTGATTTTTCTTAGATCTAAGACCTTCGGGTGAAAGCTATCACCATATACAGAGGTTGCTATAAAGCATTTACTTTTTTTAAAAGCCGTAACATAAAGAATGCCATTAGGGAATTGAAACGACTCTCTATAAGAGTCTATCTTTCCTGAAAGTAAAATATTTCTTATTTCTTCTAATGATTCTAAGCCATAAATCTTTGTTTCATGGGCTATGTGTCCTTCAACTTTTGCAATTAAAGCACGACTGGCAATTGAGTCATTATCATTAAGCCATACAGCAACTTCAACCACTTTTTCTGGAATTGATTTAATTATTTCTGGCGAATGAAATTTAAGTATTTTTCTCTCTAATTCAATCAATCCTGTATCAATATTTTCTAAATCTATATTGACATATTCTGTAGTCAATCTTTCATTTGAAAAATGTTCGCATACAGATTTTGTTATTTCAAACCTTTCATCGTCTGTTAAAAACTTTGGTACAAGGTTAAGTAACCTTTCCATAGTTTGGCCTGACATTTTTGTTCTTCCATCTCTCCATTTTGGTATTGTCTGTAGAGCATATTCATACGGCTTAAAGCCATACTCTTCCTTATAAATCAGAAGAAGTTGATCTAACTTGCCAGAGGATAGATTGAAAAAAGACTTCTTTACATCAGTGACCGCAGGTCCAAGTTTGTTTTCAAGTGCTTTAAAAGCTAAAACATGATCTAACGCTTGTGAATTATAGTGATTTTTCTGCCTATACTTTCTATATTTACCCATTCTATTACCCCTTGTTACATCCCTGTGGGATTATCCATGATTGACGAGGTTTATCGTATTTTAAGTAATCAGCTACAGGGATAGATTCTCCAGTTTTACGTTCAATATCAGAAACTGAGACTAGGTAATCATCCAATTGTTTTCGTGTAGCGGTACTCTCGTTTTTTATAATCCATGCGATTACCCTGTCATTTCTGATGATAACTTTCCAGAAGTAATCAGGTGTAGCAACACTATGTGATTCAACGTAAAAGTCATCATCAGGGTTATTCCCCCAAATCACACCTCCAATAACTAACAACTCATCAATATCACGGTAACATTCTGTAATTTCTTCAGTCATATACCAAGCACCGCGATTCATATTAGCTGCTTGAGGTAAAATGTTAGTCATGTAGTTGGATTGTTTGATAGCTTTCTTAGAATAGTCTAAGTGATTAGCTGGTACCAAGTACCCTCTATCATACCGTTGCCCTTTTTTCTTATAGGACTTAGTTGATGTTTGCTGGCAGCTTCTTGATAAACTGGGGTCATAATAGAAATTCTTTTTTCGTTTGAAATTACCTGTATCGCGTTGAGCGTTGTATTGAAACTTAACTGCTCCACGTTTTTCGCAGTCTATCCAAACAGTGAAGCCTTCATAATCTAACCTTTGAACATCAGCAGCATTAGCCGAGAAGTTGATAAGAGTTAGAGCTATAAGTATTAGGCGCATTTTTTGCAAGACCTCTTTATCGTTTTATTATAGGAGCTTAGCATAGGTAGTGACACAAAGATGTTTACTTATACAGAGTCATAGGCAGCTAAATTTATAGAGGTTATTAGAAATTCTAAGGATTTTCCTTAAACCAATTTTTTGCACGTCAGGCTCAATTCGTCTCATCTGTTTTGCTAAACTTTCATTTGTGTATGTATTTAGCTCTTGATTATTTTTTAACTCTTTTAATTTGTCGAAAATATTTTCAGTGGTTTTTATTTCTACGCACTGTCTTTTGGTCTTACCAATTGGCAGAGTTATTGAGTTACAGGAAATGACAAGAGAATACTCAAAACCTTGTTTATTGACTGACAATTCACAGCTATATAAATCTTCATTAAAAAAGACTGTATCAGGTGTCATGGATAAGCGACATTGATTTTCATCCCCCCATTCAATGTTGCTAAAGCCAAGTGTGCCCAGTTTTTCAGATAATGATCTTATGACATCTACTGATGCCGGATCATAAAATGTAATCCACCCGTGCGGTAATAATAATATTTCTTCCGCCGTAGTTTCAAATTTTAGATTCTTTGCATGCCAGGCTAAAGCAAGAAGCCAGTTTTTCTCACCTTCATTTAAGTTATGTGCAATAGTTTGTTCTTTACCTGTTTTCCCTAACCTTAAACTTTGTTTAATCTCGTATGGAAAAACAATAGTGTCTTTATCTTTAGTTACTTGATATTGATCAATATAGCTTTCAGGGATCTTTAGTAACCAATCTGTTACATCTTCATCGTTGTAAGAAAAGTGTGAATTGATAGCACTGAGATACGCTTTCTCTCCTTTTGCAGAAGAACCTTTAGCCATTTCGGACGCAGTAAAAGTTGAAAAGCTATTCGACGTCCTAATCTTATTATGGATTTTAAAGAAACCATGTTGGGTTAAAGATATATGGAAGCACTTAAAATCATACTCTGTGTAAGCATGCTTTGAGCCTGCACCCTCAACTTTGCGATATGGCGCTAACTCAAGAATTTCTTTATGCTGATAATCAATATTAGGTAGCAATTCAGTTTCTTCTTCAATTTCTCGAATGATTGTTTTTAGTAGTCCGCAATTAGTTAAATTATTTGCTGGCTGTTGAATTGCTACTAAAGCACTTTCTTGCGTAAGGTCATTGAGATCAAAGGTATGTAGCTTTCCACCAATAGGGACAAAATTAGGTGCGTCAGAGCGATGAGCATCTTCCCTATGAAAAAGTAGAAAATCACCATCTAGTTTTATAAAAGCCCAAGCCACATGAACAAACCGAATAGGAGGTGCTGTTTGTTCTTTATGTAATTCAACTCTCCTTGTTTCTAGTTCATTAAGTATTTTCCTTTGCTTATTTTTTACGGTTTCAGGCTGCTCTGGATACCAAAATGACTCAGGAAACCATGACTGATTAGAGTCACACCAAGTTAGTAATACCGATTGAGAAAAAAGGTAAGCAGGAAATGAAACAAACCTCCATTCATTAGAAGCTAAATGCGATGTATCAAGTAACGAAAAACTTATAAACATCTTCTCAGTAAACTGAATTATAAATGATGCAGTACCTTTATAATCTGGATAGATAGATAAAAGGTCACTCTCTAGCTGTTCTGTTGATACTATTTGGCTATAATTTCCTTCTTCAGCATGCTTTGGTAGTTGATTATAAATGAACTGGATCGCTTGTTTCACTGGGGTATTGAGGGTGATAATAAATTCAGTAAGTTTATCTTATTATTACTTATATATGATGGGACTTTTGAGGGACGCAATACATTTCATAGCTACAAATAAGCATAATAGCTACACGCAGAGAACTTTTGGAGATATTAAAAATGCATCATTCAGTACTGGTACTGCTATCTTTAGCATTCATTGTTAGTTGTTCAGTTTCAACAAGTGATATATCGGAACCTATACAAAATAAAAATGAGTCAGAGAAAACACATGTAGAAGCCCATCAACTTTGCCAAGGCAATAAATTGTGTCAAGAAAGGTTAAGTCTTTTTATGTCTGAACAATCACGAGAGCCAATCACAGACGCAGAAGTTTGTTTCGTCTATTCAAATATCAAATCAGATTACTGTGATGATGAATAAGCAATTAAATATAAAGCTATATTTATTACTGCTATTGAAATGGATGTGTTTTGCCATTCCTGTTGGAATAGGGCTTGGATGGATTGCAATTATGCAAATTCATACAAATTACTGGGGAGGTCCTGAACGAACAGGAAAAGAACAAGGGACTATTTATGCAGTACAAACAGTGGAGTCAAATGTAGCATTTTCTAGTTTTGCATTTAAAGCCTCTTATTTAATTAATTCAGGGAACACGCACGAAATTCAAACTTTATTAAACTCCGCATATGGGCTGTTTAGCTTTGTCGTAACTGATTGCAAAAAGAAAATAGGAGACTGTGAAAATGAGCATATTTTATTCAAAACCAACTATAGTGTCGATAATAAATCTAAGTCTTGGTGGCTAGATAAGTATTTTATTAAAACAAAAAAATACAAGGAATCACTTTATGATTTTCTTAGGTCGCCGGCCCCTGTTTTTCAAGAAACCGGTTATGAGGCACCAAAAAATGCTACGAGAAAAACTTTATTAAAAAAGGGACACCCTCAATTAGAAGATGAAATTATTGGGCGCATTTATTACGTTAGACGTAACTCCCGATCATTCAGCGAACAAATTGCCTATTGGTGGCATCAAGATCTTTCCCCTACCAGTACAGATGCAAAACATTATTCTAAAGTTTTATTAGAATTCATCTTTTTTAGTGTCATTTTTTCTTTTTTTTTAGCGAGGTATGAATATAATTTAAGAGTCTCAAATGATAATGAAATAGCGTTAAAAGACAAATCATTAGAGGATGAAAGGAAACTGGCCTTTGAGAAACAAAAGCTAATTGAGACTGAAACGAAACATCGCTTAGAATTAGAAGACTTAATGGCAATGTTTGCACATAAATTTCGAGGTCCTTTAGACTCTCTCGATTTTAATTTCCAAAATGGTTGTTTGGACCAAGTCCGTTTTCTACGATCCTTAGAGACAATGCGTGGGCTATTGAATACATTTAGCATGATTTCAACTTCCCCTGATGAATTTAAACAAAAAATCAAAGTGGATATCTCTGGGTCTCAATCAATCAAAGATGTACTCTTTTATTCATTAGAGTATGTGATTGGCCACCTAACTTCAGCAAACAAAATGAACACAATACATCAACATTATCTGTGTTATGCAAAAAAACAAGATATTATTGATATTTCAGTTGATGAAAGAGAGTGGGCATACAATTATGCACTTCAAGAGCTGGAACTACAGAAAACGTTCTCGTCAAAATTCCTTGAATATGAACATAAAGAAGAGAAGTGTGGGCTTTTAAGTTTTACGAAAAACTTTTTTTTTGAGTTAGAAATAAAAGGACTAGAAGATTTAAATATTCACTTTAACCCCTTTGAAACTAAGAGCTCTCTTTTGACAATAATTTTCAGTGAAGTTTTGACCAATGCTTTTAAATATTACAGTTCAGAGACGCATGCACCGGTGACTCTTCAGTACTTTATGATGGATGATAATATTTGCTTTACATGTTCAACACCCAGTTCGAGAATGGAGCGTAGTAACAGTAAAGGCAGTGGTAAAGGACATTTTTTTATTAAACGATTAACTGAAATGCTTGGAGGAACCTTTTCATTTACGTGCGAAGCTGATTCTACTGAGTTTTGTGTAACTGAAATTCAGTTACCGCAATCATTATTTTTTACTGGAGACTAATAGTGGCTAATTTTTTATGGGTAGAAGACTTTCCTGGAGATAACTCGACTAGGTCAACTACAGAAGCTGTTTTTGGTAAATATTTGCACTCATTAGGTGTCACGATTCAAGACCTATCGGAAGATGCGCGGATATTAAGAGAGCAGTTGAAGGTATATGGGATATTTATAGAAACTAGTTTTTTCGATGGCTATCGCTTTATTAATAATAAGTTAAGTGATGTTGATTATGTTGTTTTAGATATTGATCTACCCTGCCATGGCGACTATCTAAAAGACTATGAAGAAAGTCAGGTTATAGGGCTATTAAGTGAATGGGAGTACCTAAATGCGGAAGATTACGACCATGAATTAAAAATTAATGAAGCAAAAGCAGAGTTGAAAAAGATTGCGGGCTATCACCTATATACAGAACTTTTAAATAACCTAGGGTTCCCAAAAGAGAATGTAATTTTTTGTTCTAATCATGGTGAAGAATTAAACACTATCAAGGAAGCATTTAGTCATGCAAAAATTACTATGCCTCAAATGCTAAATAAATCTGAAACTACTAAATTGCAACGCATCATTGAAGGTATGAATAACAACCAGTACTTTGCTTTGAGACGAGGAGTTTTTTTAGCATCAAAGCAATTCAAACCTGCTCTTGATAAAAAGACACATATAACTAGGTTTTCTCAGCAATGGGCATTTGATCATGAAATTTATAAAAATGATTACTTTGATAATTACCTGTCTTTACTCGAATTAATACTACCTATGAGAGAGCCTAAGAAAGAAAAAAAACAGGTCTATTATAAATTGCTACTTAGGTCATTAGTTCAAAACTGGGATCAAACGGCTGAAAAAATAGAAAAAAGAGAACATAGAAAATGGTATGCCCTTGTAAAGGTCTTAAATAGCTGTCGAAACTGGGCGGCACATAATCGTAGGATATTTGCATCTATACCTGAAAGTTTCTTAGCATTTATACTTTTAATACACATGCGAGCCACTTTTAAAGGTAAAAACGAACTTGCTCCATTTGAAAGGCTGTTACTACCTTTGTTAGCTGAACCTATTCGTGAAGAAGAAATTCATTATGAATCAATTAATGAAACGCTCAACAGTTACTACCAAGAAGTTAAAATCCTTTCGGATGAAAAGGACTGTTATTACGATAAACTCATTAACTCATTACAAGAAGACCTGAAATTCAAACCTCCGAAAAACGCAGAGTATGATGCATTTTTCCAAACTTCTCTTTACCGAATGCTTTGGTTTGTTCAAGCTCAAGACAGCCCTAGCAACAACTTTAAATATCCAAATTTAAAGCATAAGGAGTCAGACTTAGATATGTTTATTGTAAATTTAGAACGCTACCTATACCCCTTGTGCTTTCCTAATAATTAAAAAACAATATTTCTTACGGGACAATTAAAGGACATTATCCCCATAAAGTTTCTAAAACCATAAAATCAACTCAACTTAATTTTTTGAGAAGAAATTATGGCTTTAATAAGCAAACAGGTGACGGCATGACTTTATATGACCGTTATCGTCGCGAACACAAAGTTAAAAACTTTTTTCCATACCATCCTGTTTCTATCAGACGCGAGCCTAACCCTAATCACACTAGGATTAGCCGATTAATCATACGCCTGAAAGATAAGAATAATGATGCAATACAGAAAATTGTTGATGAAATCATTGGCAAACTTCCTGTTATCGATATGATTTGTTCAATACCTTCAAGTAATGCATGTGAAACGCAGAATGGAATTAGACTAGCATCCCAAATCATTTCTAAACAACTAGGCATTGTTGATGGTACAGAGTGCTTAATTAGAGCGACATCCCGCGATAGATCTTGTGCAGGAAACCGCAGTAGCATTGACTCTCATATGAAGACTATGGCTTTACAAAATCAACACCTAATTAAAGGTAGGCGCATTCTGTTGCTAGATGATGTAACTACAAGTGGTGCCACTTTGGTTGCAGGTGCTCAAATGCTAAAAATGGGTGGTGCGGCTCTGGTTAGTAAGTATGCTTTAGGGGCTACGGTATATTATGGACATTAAATTTATTAAAATTGCATTACTAAACTTGCCTGGTTGGGGAACTGTATCAGCAAGGAAATTAATTGCCTCAAATGACTTAGAAAGAATTACTGATCATGAGTCCTTGCTTAATTTAATTAGCTCACTTGCAGAGAAGCATAAGCGAATAAAAATACCCGCGATAGAAGATATCGAGACTGCATATGTAAAAGCCAAAGAGATATTACAGAAATGTAAGGAACATAATATTTCTGTATTAAGTGAACAAGATCATGATTTTCCGAAGCGACTATTATCCTCGTCAGTGTTACCCCCCTTAATTCTCTATGTTAAAGGGAACAAGAGTGTTTTAAATGACAATCAAATAATTGCATTAATAGGTACTAGAAAGCCTAATAACTGGGTTTATCAGTCGATGCATCGAATTGGTGAACGTTTTGCTAAACAAAATATTACTGTACTTAGCGGATTAGCGCTCGGTTGTGATACAGCTGCTCATCAAGGTTGCTTACAAAATCAAGGCGTAGCCATTGCTGTCCTAGGGAATGGTTTAGATGAAGTATATCCAAAACAAAACAAATCCCTAGCGAACCATATTTTGGAGCAAGGAGGTTGCTTGGTTAGTGAGTACCCGCCAGGAAATAGGGCAAGTAAGTACCAGTTAATTGCTAGAGATAAGCTCCAAGCGTCTTTAAGTGATCAGGTAATAGTGGGGCAAACATCCATTGATGGCGGTTCAATGCACGCGGCTAATTTTGTAATAGAAAAATTACATAGGCCTATAGCTGTTTTACGAGGGAGTATTTGTAAAGGGAGTGAATTTTCTGGAAATGATGATTTAATTTGTAGAGGAGCAAAGGCTCTTATAAATTCAACTGATCTAAAAAACTTTAGCAGCCAGGATAAAAAACAAGCAATCTTATTTGATTTAGATCAGACATTGATAGATTCTAGCCTTCTTGAAACTATGCGGAGTGAACGAAACTGGGATAAAGTGCTCCAAAATTTGGATTTAATTAACCCCGCACAAGGGGTTGATGAGTGTCTTGAAACTATTAAAGATCAAGGGCTGATGTGTGGAATTGTCACTAACTCTCCTAGCCATTATGTAAAAGAAATTTGCAACAAATTTGGGTGGTCAGTCGATATAATCGTAGCTTACCATGATACGAACAAACATAAGCCTGACCCTGAACCATTGTTAGAAGCGTTAAGAAAACTAGATATTAAAGTGGAAGATTGTTTATATATTGGCGACCATAGAAATGATGAAGAAGCTGCATTAAACGCACGTATGGATTATGTTTATTTTTCTGCTACAGAACCTTCATCCTGTCTAAATCAGTGTTTAACCCCATATATAGGGTAGTAAGCACATTCGTCCGTAAATACACGCTAAGGATAAAAACCAGCTCATCACGTTCGGTTTTTCTCTCAAAACTCATCAAATCCGCCGTTTTTGAGAAATCATTAATAAGAATGATTTGTGAGAATTCTAAAACCATGGAAATCGGTGATAAGCGTTGCTAACCCTACGCTTATCAATAACCTTCGCTTGTAATAATTAAGCTTAACGTGTATTTACGAACGAATGTGCACAGTACCCTACTGAGCATTTGTGACCGGAGTGTTAAAAAGTGTACATGGACGTATACGGGGGTTGAAGTCCAGTGGTACGAAAAGTAACGATAGTCTCTAAGTTGATTCTTTTCATGTGACCAAAAATTCCTTGCTTGTCAAAAATCTTTGTCCGTAAGAGGATCGTTCAGCGAACATATTTAAATATGCGTTTAATAACCGAAAATTCACATCTTCCAGCGTATCATTTAAGTGGTACGATATTAATATCATTAATCCCCCTTAATCGTACAGTCTCTACATGGTTTCAAAGATAATTAAGGCCGTTGAATTACCAATAAAAACTTAACCTAGATGCTATCGTTACTTTTCGTACCTTTGGACTGCAAACCCCTATACTTTTTAGCCGTAGGGAACAATTGCGGGAATAACGAGTAGGTTTAATCTCCGCATTTTGTTTATATTTTTTTAAACGCTTTAAGAAAGTTAATTTGGTTATTATGAAATCTAATGTGACCAGAAGAATTCAATCGTTTTCTATTTTCTACAAATGCCGGAGTAATGTAACCCCACTGGCCAGTCCGTGAGAAATAGATAACATAATCAATTTTCGCACCAATCCATTTGTTTTCAACTTTGATTGACTCATCGTTTGAATGAATGCTTTTTACTTGAATTCTATAATAGTTACTTTCATCTGCAACAACTAAATCAGTTTTCTTTCCATGATCAATGGCAGGTATAAGAACCTCCCATCCATCACTTAGTAGCCAAGCAGAGACAAGGTTCTCGAATGAAAGTTGTTTGTGAGCAGCTAGAGTTTGTTCTTTTATTGGAGTGTTTTTTATAGGCATAGCATTACCATTAAGGTTAATGCCGTATGACAGCCTGAGGGGTTGTTCTGTATACGAACCGAGGCGCAGCTTTGCTTACCTCCCGGTTTTCACGCTGTACTGTTTTTACAGTATAGAATGGCTAAGGCTTCCCACCTTACAGTTTAAAGATTATCTTTTTTCCTGCATGAAAGCCACTCACAGAATATCTTCTGAGTCGTGATGTTAATTTTCCCATAATCTACAGTAAAACTTAATTAGTTGTCAAATAACTGTAATTTAGTAGACCTCTATGATACTTGTCTGATTGTTCTACATTTTGGAAAGCCAGAACACCCCCAAAATTGTTTCCCTTGATTATTGCCTCGCTTTGCGGTTCTCAATAGCATAGCTTCACCACATTTAGGACAGGCATTATCAGCATTTTGCAATATAGGTTTAGCTACAGATTGATGCTGCTTTTTCTCAACAATCTCTTTAACGTGCTGGACATGGTTAATATGCGTCTTAATCGAGGGCTTTAATCTACCTGATTCAATTTTGGAGCAAATAGCCTGAATTTCATTATCAGTAAAAATAGGTTGTGTCTTACTTTTGATAAATCTAATGTACCCACCAGCATAAACCACGTTTTCAGGCATCGGCGTTTTAAATTCACTATCGCCAACAAAAACAACCAGGGAAAATATTTTGTCAGGTTCAATCTCAAGAGCTGATTGCAGTGTTTGAGTATGTTTGTAATTTTGATGTAATGGGTTCTGGAATTTAGAAGTGTGCTTGTAGATTTTCTGAGTCCAGGTTTTCTGTTGTGGACTGCCAAATATCCAGCCTTTCATATTCTTGGTTTCAATGACGAATATGCCATACCTAGAAACAATCACATGATCTATTTGAGTAGTTCCATCTTCGGTAGGTAGCGTTACATTCTTGAATAAATGGTACTTTTCTTTATCCAGGAAAAATTTAGCGGCAAGGTTGACTATCAATTCACCAAAAACACCTTTCATAAACGGTGTTTTAAGGAAAGTAATAAAGAAGAGTAGGGGGATCAACCACCAATAAGTGCTAAATAATGTGCCAAATGTTTTTGTTAGTATTAAAGTTGCATCCATTAAATTATTCCTGGGTTAATTTTTTCCATAAAGCACCGATGATAATCATAGAAACATCATCAGGATGCACAAAAGAACCTAAGGACTTTACTAATAGGTTGTCCTGGTCATGCAAACCAAATGCATTTCTAATCGCAGTACCAAGACTAAAGTGTAATGCAATCAAATCATCTTCTGGCATGGCTGCAATAACGAGTTTATGCTCATCATCGAGTGCGGCCATGAGTCTATCTACGGCTTCATCCAGTGTTTTAGGTGGTTCCTGATTATCTTTTAAAAAGGCTGTCCAATTTATGGTCAATTTAATCTCCCTCCTTGTTTCATAAGCCTTCCATAAAGTTTGTAACCATTTTGTAACAGAGTTATCCACAGGTTTTGTGGGTAACACCAGATTACCCTCAAACTCTAATAAAGTAGGGCAGAGCCATTAAAATAACACCTACGATAAGTATTAGAGTGACTGTTTCGACAAAATAGGGGTAAATCATCAATGCCAAACCAGAAATAAACGGCATTATGCATCGTTGTCTTTTCCCATAGATAAAAAATCCCAATCCAATAGAACTAAAAAGCACACCCCATAGTAATAACGCTTCATTTTCCATACAGGTTCTAGTTTTCCATAATCCGCAAACCATATCTAACAATATTTCTGTGTGGGGCAGGGGTGAGGTTTATTTCCAGTTCTTTCAAAGCCTGGCTAAATACTTCAGCATATCCTTCTTGCTTTTTACCTTTTCCAGAATACCCCAACATAACCATTAAATTATTCAATCGTTCGCAATCATCTTCAGGAAGCCAACAAGATATTTTTGATTCCCCAGCTTCTACTTTCGAATTATAAAACCGCTGCTGTTTTTCTGTATTTGAAATAGCCATTTTTAGACACCCATAATTTCTATTTGGTTATAGCTAACTTTGGCCAGTTAGTTATAACCGTTATACGGAATGATATTTATGTTAGTACAGAAATAAAGTTTTGTCTGCTTTGGATGTAAATAGGTAAAAAATGATACTAAAGTTACTAAAACATTTGTTTTATGTAAAAATAGTGTTTTTACTATCCTAAATGTGTGTTTTCTATCTCCTATATAGGCGATTTTTCGCATTACACCTAAATTTTTACGTTTTGCCATTCCCAGTAAAACCATATAAAATAGTAATTTTAGTAAATTTACTTCGTGGCCAAATAACTCGAAATTGGCTCAAATTTTCAAACAGGTTTTGAAAGACGTAATGGAGGAAGCATGGCTAATTCAATTGAACTGAAGTTTAAGAAGATTC
>ENA-ORXI01001995-ORXI01001995.1-sediment-metagenome-genome-assembly--contig:-NODE-1995-length-15315-cov-9.766439_pt1 | contig 15315 bp, 16 predicted proteins | sample MGYA00237861_ERZ511468 | MGnify/ENA primary metagenome ERZ511468 (study PRJEB26299, sample SAMN06266213) | sediment metagenome | isolation source: Hudson Canyon methane seep mesocosm | place... | reverse complement strand
TGGTAATCCCCAATTGTGCAGACGAGGCATTGAGCCCGGTTAATGATGTATAAAATGACATACGTTACTCCTTAAAATTTTTTACTAAAACCACTAAACTATTTTTCTTAAATTCAATCTAACGGGCTTTCGCTTAAACCCAGCTAACTGCTCAAATCTGTTTTAGGGACTCACTCGCCTATCCTCTCTATGTCCCCTAGTCCGATCTCACCTCTTCCTGCTAATTCGACCATAACTTCGGAACTATCCTTCACAAACCGTACCCCGGAAACTTGACCAAATACTTTCACGTTGGGACTTACGGTACCGGTATTGTTAAGCGCGACCGCACTGATTGCATAATTCTCTAATTGCGCTTTCTCGCCGCTGTCTAAAACACCATCCCAGTGAAACGTATGTTGCCCTGAGAATTTTCGACCCATATCCACGGTATGAACAACATCACCGGCGCCATTACTTATCTGTATCTGAACTTGATTCGACGCCGTTTTTAAATCAACAACCCCTCGTAAGCCTTTATCTTCAGTCAACTCGGCATTAGTATCATTAACTAAGACATCTTTACCGATTAAACCAATGGTTTGCATCTTCCGTTGCGTGTCAAAACCTTCCGTTATCTTACTGAGGGCGGTAGACATTTCAGTAATCCCTGTGACGGTCGAAAACTGCGCCATTTGTCCTAAAAATTCACCATTGTCCATAGGTTTCAGCGGATCTTGATGTTGCAATTGCGTCGTCATTAGCTTAAGAAATTCCGCCTGACCCAAGGTAGATGTTCGTTTAATTTCTCTCGACGCATCTTCTTTCTTAACATCCTCAAATCTTTTTATGCCAGGAGGAAGCGTAAAATCTGAAATTGAATCAATCATTGCTTAGATGCTCCTAATTTTTCGTCACGACTTAACTTCTGTTGATATTCATTTTCCAGGGCATAACATTGCAAGTGGGTGACTAGAAGCTTAAAAATATCGCTATGATTAAGATTCGCTTGAATATGATGACTGTCTGGCTCATGAAATAAAGCCGAATGGCCGGATTCATTCACTGCTGTCTGGAGGTTTGCATTATTCATTTAATTTTCCTACCATCACTTCACAATAAAACGTTGCTGTTATCATTGCCCTAACCGCAGGGTGCCTAAGATTAATTTCTTAGAGGTTTTTATAATCTCGACATTAGTCTGGTAAGCCCTCGATGCGGCTGTCATCTCAATCATTTCTTCAACCGAGTTCACATTCGATTGATAAACAAAACCATCTTTGTCGGCCAGTGGGTTAGATTCATCAAATTGTTTGAGATTTGTTTTCTTCGATTGCAACATACCACTCACAGAGACGCCGGCACGGTAGATATCGGCATTGTTGGCCTGCTCATAAACCGTTTGAAAGATCGGTTTTCTAGCCTTATAAGCCATTGCCTCGGTGGTTGCCACAACACTGGAATTAGCCAAATTACTGGCTGATGCATTCATTCGCACCATTTGTGCATTCATGGCACTGGAAGAAATACCCAAAATACTGAACATCGACATCTTTAAATTCCCCTTATAACAATCAGTAACTACCGGCTATAATTAATATTCTAAAATGAACAATCACGAATTCACTTCATTTCTGCATAAAAGTAAAGCAACATACATACCAAAAATATAATAGCTTTTATTTCAATAAGTTAGCCTTCAATAGCGCCGGGAATGATCTGTTTTATAGCCGGCAAATCGGCAATCAATTGCCCTTCAGCGACCAAGCGGCAACGGTTACCCTTTAAAAGCTAAAAATGCTACGCTAGCGGCTACAGCCGTCGATAGGAAAGAGATTGCAAGGCTGATCGTTGATTTATCCTTGCTGGTTTTACCCAAGGGTGTGATTGCACTTTTCAAACGACACTATTGCTTATTGCGGTCAACAAAATGTTACTATCACGCTCATGACGAGGTACTTTTTACAGGGAGATTTCAATGAAAATAAAAAAAACAGTCCTCTTTGGCAGCCTATTTTTAATATTCAGTGTTATGAGCAGTCAGAGTTCTGCTGCTAGAATCGTCTTGCCGCTGTGTGCGGATTACTTTAAGAAACAACCCGAAGGGCGCTATCAAGTAAATAAACAAGGCACCGTACACGACACTCAAACCGGATTAACCTGGTTTCGCTGTAATATTGGTGAAAAAGTAGACAGTAACGGGGGCTGCCAAGGCAGGGCAAGCCGTTTTACCTGGACAGAAGCGCAAGCATACGCACCGACAGCAGAACTCGCCGGTTTATCCGGTTGGCGGGTGCCGACCGTTGATGAGTTAAAAGACATTAATGAAACAGATTGCAGAAACCCCTCTATTGATTCCCGCGTATTTCCAACGATTAAAGGAGATATTTACTGGTCTTCAGAGGAGAATTTCTGGGTTAGTGTCTTTGCCTGGGGTGTTTTCTTTTATAACAACGGTGACTTTGGTCGGCATCGCAAAGATACCCCGTATTTTCTCATGTTAGTCAGAGATTAGCCGTTAGTGTGAAACCCACTAGCCCCCTTTAACATTCATAATAATTTCAATACGTCTGTTTTTACTGCGATTGGCACGGCTGTCATTTTTCACCAGCGGCTTGGTATCGGCAAACCCTTGTACAGAAAGTCGTGACCGTGGTACGTTCATTTGTTGGTTCAAAACATTAGCAACGGCCGCTGCGCGTCCTACTGAAAGATCCCAATTCGAGGGAAAGGCTGAATTGCCGGGACCAATCGGTTGGTTGTCGGTATGCCCGGAAATAATGATTTCACCTTCATTTTCTAAGATAACCGTACTAACTGATTTTAGCATCGCAATCCCTTTCTGAGGGATAACCGTTCCTCCCGATGGAAAAGCACCTTGCTCATTAAGACGCACAATCACCTGGTCGCCCTGACGTTCAATTTCAGCCAAGCCATTTTCGATAGCATCGGCTAACTGCATACTGAGTTTGGCAATTTTGGCCGCAATTTTTTTCTCAATCTGATCGCGTTTATTTTCTACTTTAGCTTTGTTAAGCGCCTGGCTTTCTCTTACCTTAACCTTCCCTGCCGTGATTTTTTGTGCGGTGGCAACCTTTTTATACATTGCAATGGTTTCTTTGCTAACCACGCCGCTGGATTGCTTACTGGCCTGTTTTTTCTGCTGACTACCACTGGGACTGGCTGATTTGGCAACTTCGAGAACAACACGATTATCTTCTATTTTAACTGCCGCATCACCGCGGGCAATTTCCTTAGCCATTAATTTTTCTATTGCTTTCTTCTGTGTATCAACGTCATGAGCCGCCGTTTTCACATTTTCTTGTAAATCTTTTTCAGGATCTTGATCCTCTGCAGTGTCTTGTTTGACCGAGGGCACCGGAACCGGTTGTGCTTTACTGGCCCGGTAGTCAACAGACATTAAGGTGGTGCCTTCAGGCGGATTATAAGCCTCAATCTCACGCTGCATCCCAAATGCGGATTTCATTGCACCTGCAGCTTGGGTATATTTTAACTTTTTGGTTTCAGTAAAGGATAAGAGCAAGACAAAGAAAGCCATGAGTAAAGTCGCCATATCGGCAAAGGTAGCCATCCACAAGGGTGCGCCCGGCTTACAGACCTCGCACTCTTGTTCTTTCTCTTCGGGGGGGTCACTGGGCGGAGCGGCCTCTTCATCTTCCGCAACGACGGCGTCTTCAGAAGCTACGGCTGGTTCATTGTTGTCTTCAGAAACAGCGGAACTCTCTTCAGAATTACTATCGCCACCGGTATCTCCAGTAGTGGCATTATCCTTCCCCGGTTCATTTTCAGGGCTTTCTTTATCTTCAGCCATAGCGCATTAAAGGTCATCCATTGAAAAAAATAATAGTATCTTTTAAAACTACCTGCCGCCTTTTTTTATGTCAATTAAAAAATGTCACTCTTCTAAATATGGTTATAATTATAAAATGAATTTTTAAAAAAAAACAATCACTTCAATATTAATACTTAAACGTAAGAACCCTCAGTGTAACTGTTTAATGAGTTAAAAAAATGGCCCCTAAGTATAAGTTTTATAACATTCATCGTTCAAATTGCCGCTTTTGTAGCACGTTACGAATCGTTATCAGTATGTCTATAATGACATTGGTTATCGCATCCATAGTTTTCGATATGCGTATCTTTTCTGACATTGCCTTTACTGATTCTTTTGCGGGTCTTATCGGTATTTTATTCCTGAGTGTTTTAGGTTGGCGAATATGGAATGAATACCTTAAAAAATAAACAATTTTTCACTCATCCTGTCGTGTTAAAAAACGTACCCCTCATAAACTAAAACAAATGAGCGTTGCCATCATTTAGTGAACTTTTTTCTTTTGAATACTACCATGCGTAAAGAACTCCCCCGCCCTGATTGCTTTAACTGCACCCATTTCTATATTACTTGGGATAAGAGATTTCCTAAAGGGTGCCACGCCTTTAATATTAAATCCATGCGGCTTCCCAGCATCGATGTTGCGATGACCGATGGTCGGGACTGCCACTGCTACACGCCAAAAGCAATTAAAAAACCCATTAATAATTAAATGATCGTCCGAATTCCAGATTCCTTAAGGCGTAATTAAATTTAAATAGATTTACCACAATGCGGACATGATTCCTGCATTTTGCTACGAAGAACTGCCTGATATTCATCCATCATGATCTTAGAGGCCGTTAATTCACTTATTCCTAAGGTTTTACGGGTTTCTTCCAACTCAATTGCTTCTTCATCGTCAATTATCCCGTCATCCTCCGTTAGTTTACGTACAAGTTCTTCATAGATTTTCTGACGCTCTGCCAGTTGTGCTGAAAAAGCTGATGCCAAAATACCTGCAGGTAACGCCACCATACCTACACTAACCACTGTAATCGCAGCCCCAAAAACCCGGCCACCTGTCGTGATCGGGGTAACATCCCCGTAACCAACAGTTGTTAAAGTAGCAAAAGCCCACCACATTGCAGCAGGAACACTACCAAAGGCAACCGGCTGAACTTCATGCTCAAACATATAAATGCCACTTGCGGCAATTAACATAACGATCAATAAAATGGCAATCGAGGCAATAAAGGCTCGCGCATTATCATGAATAACTTGAAATAATAATGTCATGGTTTGTGAATACCGGGTCAATTTAAAAACCCGCAATAACCGTAATGCTCGTAAGAAGCGAAGATCTAAAACTCCGCCAAAAACAATGATCAAGTAAAAAGGTAAAATGGCTAACAAATCAATCAGAGCATTGCCACTCCTCATATATTTCAGCCGCCGAGAGAAATTAGAAACACTATAAAAACGGTATTCTTCATTTTCAACACAAACCCAGGCTCTGACAAGATATTCTATTGAAAAAATAGCTACTGCAACAATTTCGATGAGATCAAACCAATAACCATAGACTGCATTGATACTTTTCACTGACTCTAAAACAATGGCAACCACGTTAGTAACAATGAGAATGATTAAGAAAACATCAAAGATACGACTACTGATGTCATTTTTTTCGGCAATTTCCACAATTTCAAAAGTTCGTCGCCTAAGCGTTTTTTGTGGAACCTTGTCAACAATACTGTCCATGGTATAACCTCACTCTGAATCGAAATAGGCACAAAAAATCATCTAGTACTACTCTTAATTTCATTATAGCGCTATCATGACTTGACAAGTCAACCAGATTAGACACAGCAATGATGAAATCACGCTATCGGTAACCGGTTCATGAAAAACAGTCCCTTTAAATCCATAATTGTTGCAACCCGTTTAAATTAATGACCCAAAATCACACTGTTAAGTTACTTGTTTCCTTTATTCTTATTCTGTTTATTCCTTGGTGTAAGGCGCAATCCCAAGCACTTCATAGCCATGAAGATATACGTCAAGGTGTCGCTGCTTTTGTGGCCGAGAACCAGTCTGGGCATTACCAAACAGAAGTGCAAAAAATGGATAAGCGCATAAAACTATCGCAGTGTTCTGATGAACTCAGTTTTAGTTACCCGTTTGAAACGGACTCCACCATTGAGGTTCGTTGTTCTGAGATCAACAATAATTGGAAAATATTTTTATCGGTAAAAAACAGACCGCTCCATAAAGCCTATGCAGTGAACCGAACACTGACAGCCGGATATCAACTCACTGAAACAGACCTGGAACCGTTGTATATTCCTTCCTCAAAGCTTTCTCCCTCCTTGGTTGACAATCCCAAAAGTGTCATAGGGTTTTCATTAAAACAAACTCTGCGCCCGGGTCATGCGCTCCTGATTTCGGATATTGAAGGAATCACTCAAATTATGGTGGCTAAAAAAAGACTGTATGCCGGTCACCGTGTCACCTTAGCTGATATACAATTTAAAACGGTTCCGCTCGATAAAATTCCAGAATCTGCCATCCTAGAACAAAGTGGTATCCGCAATAAAGTTCTCATCAAAACAATTTCAGCAGGCCATGTTTACAACATAACTGATTTTAGCCATCTGAATTTCGCAATTATTAGTCGCAGCAATCTTGAATCGGGTCATATTTTGGATAACACAGACCTTGATGTCATTTTGCAAACGAATAAAAACCCTGTTGCTAATCATTTCAAGCAAAAAAGCCAGTTAATTGGCAGAACGCTGATACGTGACATTAGTAAAGGGACTATTTTGCTTCCTGCTATGGTGGAAAACAGCCCCGGTATGCTGCTTCCCCTTGCAAGCAAAGATATGATCAATGTAGTTATTACCCGCGAAACACTTAAACCCGATCGTAAAATAACCGCTAGCGACCTTGATAGCAAACAGGTTAAACGTTACTCCGCTGCAATGGGCTATTACACTCAAGCAGACGAGGTTATCGATCTCGTGCCCAAACGCTTTATAACCAAAGGAACTATTCTTCGCCATGCCTTACTAAAAAAACCCGATCTTATCAAAAAAGGGGCTCATGTCACTATTACAGTAACTAGACAAGGTTTTTTTATCAGCAATGAAGGTATCGCACTGGAACCGGGTGGTTTGAACGATGAAATTCAAATAAAAGTTACCAATAGTGGTAAGATAATCACAGGAATTGTTGACGCGGTAGGAAAAGTGAAAATAATCAAATAATTCTAAACTTTTGTGATAATCTGACGATCAGATAGTTAAGCAAATTAGATTTAAGGTAAATACAATGGACAGTATAAATAATGGTGGTGTCAAAACGCCTTTAAACAGGCTGTTAAACGCAAAATCCAAAGAACCGATTGAATCGGAAGCGAGCAAAGGTCTTGCGAGTTCTGAGAAAAATCAGGAAAGTTTAAAAGTAGCCGTAGAAAGTACCCAGTTGTCTGACTCCATAAAAGATATCATGGGCCTGCACCAATCGATCAAGAAAACACCTGAAATGGATATGGATAAAGTAAACCATATTAAACGGGCATTGGCCTCAGGGGATTACCCTCTGGATACAAAGAAAACAGTAGCAAACATGATCCGCCTAGAATCATTGCTTGGCCATTAAGGAAATAACACCCAACATTACTACAGAATGCTTTTTGAAGAACAGCTTGAAACAGCGATTGCACTGGCTTTAAAACTAGAAACACTGTTAGCTTCTGAATATTCTTCACTTAAAGTTCAAGATATCAGTACTTTTCAAAATATCCAGTCAACGAAAACTGACTTACTTCTGCAATTACAACTCTTTGATCAACACAAAAAGGATTTTGTAGAAAAACATAAGGTTATGGGGGTTCCACCCGAAATAGAACCTTTACTCGCGGGGGACCCTCAAAAAAACTGGATTTATTTAATAGAAATACTCTCTCGTTGCCAAACCCAACATCGAAAAACTGAAATTTACCTAGACCAAAAAATAAAAACAACTCATAATGTACTTGAGGTTTTGACAGTAAACAACCAAGATCATACAACTAAGCTATATAATGAGTCAGGAAAAAACACCATTAAAACACTTGGTAACATAATTGATGAAGGTTAACGCAGAAACAAAAAAAGAGCCTAAGCAACAAGGTAACGGGTTATTCTTTTTGGCCTTTACTATTTTAGTAACGTCGCTTCTTATTTTGGTCTTTTTAATGACTGGAGATAAAAATCTCAGCCGTATCGTAGCTGCTACCGCAGCCGTTATTATACTTTCCTTTTATGTGATTTTCTCACTCTATAATAAACCCAACCAATCACTGGATCCGCAACTCCAACAGTTAAGCACAATAATTTCTAATAGAATTGAGCACAGCCTGTCACAGCAACTGACCAGCCAAATAGGTGATCTTCAAAAAAGCATCCCCCAACAATTAAAATTACTCGCTCAAGCTGACGCCTCTCCCAACCAATCTTTACAAATAACACCCAACGAGCAGAATCATTTGATGTACAGTCATGCTATTAGATTAGCAAAAGAACAAGTCAGTCTTGAAAAAATTGTAGAAATTTGCGGCATTAATAGATCTGAAGCCGAATTGATTCTACAAATGCATGGTGGCGGACCTAAAATAAACGCTTAAAAAGGCCTATCCTTTACTTTTTCATCACCCGGTTTCATTCCTCTCAGCCAATAACTGAAAGCTAATACCTCTGCAACCAAGCGATACAATTCGACCGGTATATCTTGATGCAGTTCTAACATAGAAAGTAATGCCACCAGGTCTTCATCTTTGTAAATAGGCACGCCTTCTTTCTTGGCAATAGCGAGAATTTTCTCTGCTAAATCGCCTTTGCCCATCGCTGAAACAATAGGTGTTTCATATTCACCATATTCAATGGCGACCGTTTGTAATTCCTTATCATTCATTAGACTTTCATATCCAAAATCGCATGTGACAGTTTTTCTTTATAAGGTCCTGGTTTTGCAATATCGGAAACCTGAATACCAGAAATTGACACCCCCACAGTTTCTACCCGTTCAATTAAGTTTTCTTTAGTATTCTTAATGAGCGAGACTAACCAGTCCTGATCAGAGCGAAAAAAGATGGATGCGATTTTTTCTTGTAACAAAATTTCAACTTTGAAACAGCCCATTGAAGAAGTATTACTTTCTAAATGAATTTGCCACTGATTTCTTAATTTCTGCTCTTTTCCTTGCATCACGATCATTTGAATAAATTCCCCAGATAAAAACGGGAGCAAGCAAGAATAATAGACACCCCCTTGTAATTCAGTCGCCAAGGATTTTATTTGGCTCGATGTAATGCTCTCTAATAATTTTGAAAGTTCATTATTATCGGCATCACCCTCCTGCAAAAGAAGTAATAATAAACGCTTTAAATCTAGAAATTCCGGAATAGCCGGTCGTAATAAACTATTCTCAAAAAACAACCCCGAATTTTTTAATTGTGCAAGAACCCAGTTTCCATCAACCTTTTTAGGAAGAACCAAACGCTCATTTAACAAATCAGCAATGGATAACTTTTCTAAATCAGCTAATGATTTTCCTTCACCCAGTGCTTGAAACAATGATTTTATTGATTTTGACTCAAGTGACTTGGATTGAGCCTTATTATTTAACAACGAAACCAGATACTGCTGTACCGGGATGAGAGGTTGCTCTCGAAATAATAAACTACGCAAAAAAGGATTATTCCCGGCCAAGTTTGATAATGGAAGCTGGCTCTCATTAAGCAACTTCATTCGCGGAGGGCTACTATTCGGATCAATCACCTTTAGCAACAACCGTTGACCCACAGTGAAACGACCCTTGATATTTCCTTGGAAAAGTACGCCACTACCCTCTAAAATCAGCACGGGTTGCGTCTGCTTTACCAGCACTTCAACTACTGTCCCCTGCTGAGGCAATACTGACTTTTGGCTAACAGCAGCGCTGGCTTTTAACGATTTCCCTTCGGTGTTAAGTGCCAATCTATTCGCTTGAATCAATTGAGATTCAGGTATCGTTGATTTAACAATTACCCCCTCTAACGCCACTTATATCCTTGCATAAAGATTAAAAGCATGTTAGCTTTAAATCATGATTAACGTAAGGTATACCACATATGGATAGCATTAACAACGTATCGAATAACACGATGGCTTTAAAGCCAATGGTTCCTACGGATACAGATCCTAAGAGATCTGAGCTTGATAATGAGCCTGAAATTGAGGATTCAGTTGAATTCAGCGCGGTTGACCAAGCACCTGAAACCAGTGAGTCAAACGAGTCAGCACAAGACAGTGAAGCCAAAGCTGCATTATCAAACCGTAATAGTACGCAGCAAACAGATGTGTACCTATATAGTAATACTAATCAGTCAAACTCTGTTGAGGATGCCGGCGATAACAAGGTAACCGATTCATCCCCACAACAAAATAATGCTCCAATTCTCAGCAGTGCTAATTCAGAAATAGGCACTATGATTAATCAGTTAATCTAACCGCACAACACTCTTTTTTACCTTTGTTTAAGAAGGATTGTTTGTATCCATAATGATTTCTATCCGTCGGTTCTTTTCACGGTTCTTTTGGCTGGTATTCGGTACTAAGGGACGTGTATCGGCATAGCCTATAATGTCTATCCTTTTCCGTGGAACATCCAACAAAGCACTCAATGAGTCAGCAACTGTGGCGGCACGTGCAGCTGATAAATCAAAGTTTGTATGGTATTTAGGGTGGTGTAAAATGGGCGTGTCGTCCGTGTGCCCAGCGATAGTAACTTTCCCCTTGCTTTTTAACAAAACCCGGCTCACCGCTCTTAGAGCGACGACACCCATGGGGTCAATTTCAGCCCCCCCAGAAGAAAAAGCCCCTTTTTCACCTAATCGGACAATAACCTGATCACCTTTACGTTCAATTTCAGCTAAGCCTGCAGCAATCTGCCCTTCGAGTTCGAGCTCAAGTTCTGCAATTTTCTTCTCGATGGTCCCTTCAGATCGGTGTTTGTCTTTACCATTTTGGTTATTAGGGTTTGATAGACTCTCATTTAAGCTATTATCCCTCACTTCAATAGTGGCTGATAACTCTTGCTGTGCAGTGGCTATTTTAGCGTAAAGATCAATTTTCTTCTGAACGGCAGAATCAATTCGTTGTTTGGCCTCAGAGGGGCTTTCATTTTCACCGCCACCAGCAGATTTCCCTTTTAATTCCACTACCAAACGTCCTTGGTCAATTTTTACGTTGACCTGACCCTCGGCTATTTCTGTTTCTAAAACTTTTTGTAATCGTTTTAATTCAGACTTAATATCAGAATCCTTCTCATCAGTTTCCTGTTTTAATTCAAGTTCAGATTTAGTGGAATCCTTACTTCTTTGAGAGGGTGTATTAAGCACGGTCGCTTGGGCAATAGACGGGCTAAATTCTTGTTCAATAAGACTGGTACCTTTGATCATAACGCGAGGTGTTGGCATACCGAACGCATTACTTAACGAGCCCACTACTTTTTTATATTTATCTACTTTGGTATCGGCAAAAGATAACAATAAAACAAAAAAGGCCATAAGTAACGTCGCCATATCAGCAAACGTTGCCATCCATAAGGGAGCACCCGGCTTACATTTCTCACAAGGGGGGTCTTTTTCTTCCTCTTCAGCGTCAGATGAGTCTTCAGCCATTACTGATCACCAATTCTATCCACCCTCAGCCTTTGCAAGACGGGCTTTAGGGCTTAAATAGATAGTCAACATGCCTTCTAATACCCGTGGGTTGCCACCGTCTTGAATAAAGCCCAGTGCGGTCACAATCATTTCATTATTATTACCTTCGTCAACAATGCGTTGTTGCAACTTTTGCTCAATAGGAAAAGCAATAATATTGGCTAAGAAAGCACCGTACAAGGTTGTTAAAAGTGCCACCGCCATCGCGGGTCCAATTGATTTTGGGTCACTCATGTTAGCCAACATTTGCACTAACCCAACCAGGGTGCCAATCATCCCCATGGCGGGAGCAAAATCGCCAATGGACATCCAGATAGACGCTCCCCTCTCTAACCTAATAACATTTAATTCCGTATCTTTTGTTAATTGTTGAGCGACTAATTGTTTATCCGTTCCGTCAACCAACATATCAACGCCTTGTTTCAAATAAGGATCAGCAATTTCTACGGCCTCCAAGGCAATCATGCCATCTTTTCTGACAATGGTTGCTATTTCAACGAGTTGTTCCAGCAAATCTTCAGGTGCAGCCAGAGGATTTCCAAAACTCCGTCCGGCCGTAGCTCCTGCGGCTAAAAAATCACTCAGTGATGAGCGCATCAGAACAACCATTATGGTCCCACCCACCACAATAACCAGAGAAGGAATATTGACAAACATCCCTGCAGAGCCACCCAATACGATGGCCATAACAATAGTTGCATTCGCCCCTACTATTCCGATGACTGTTGCTATATCCATAGATTAAATCCTTTAACAATGATGAAAGTCTGCAAAACCCAATTTAACATTATTTAAATCGACAAAAATTAACAGTTCTTTAACTTAAAGTGTTTTATCAACAGTACTGTACAAAATACGCTGAGTCAATGATTCGATGGAATCATTTTCTGATTAATAATTGAGTGTCATTTAATGAAACTATTGAAAGTTTAAAACCACCCAGATGACCTTCACTCACCAGTATGGCTAATTTAAAAATACACCTCTTCTGCTCGAGGAGGTGGCGCTACAAACGCATGAAGATCCCTTTCAAGTTCTACACCGTTTTCTAAGAACCTAAGCACCTGTATGTGACCCTTTTGATCCCACAGAATCCAAGGCCCGTTTAAAAAACCATGGTTAAAATAGCGTTCCAACTTTTTTTGCCCCATCGCATAAGATGAAAGCCATAAGCCATGTTTTCTACCGTCTTTGTATTGTTCTATTTTAATTATTTGCCCACTTTTATCCCAAAAGGCAAAGCCTAAAGAAGGAATTTCTTTCCCCATTTTATAGACTCTGACACTTTTCTTTTGTCCATTTTTATACCAAGTAGTGAGTTGCCCCTCTAATTTTCCATCGGTAAAGAAAGCCTCACTTTCTTTTTTACCATTGGAATACCAATGAACAAATAACCCTTCTTTTATATTATGTTTAAATGTGCCTTGTTTAGAAGGTCGTCCTTTTTTTGTATTTTCAATAAACGGTCCGTGTTTTTTGTCGGCACTGTATTGATATTTTGAAAGTAATTTTCCTTTAGCTGAGTATTTAATAAATACCCCCTCTTTTTTACCTTTACTATAATGCTCTTCCAGAAGCACTTTCCCGCGCTTACCCCATTCCATTGTCAATCCATGTGGTACTTCTTTCAAGGACCTCTTCTTAATCTGGATATACTCAGCCACACGTTTTTTTTGTTGTCCTCGATGCCAGCTGGTCCGAACGCCTTCCGTTACCACGCCTTTTGAATTAAGCGCTTCCTCGACAATTAAACGCCCTTTTTTGTCCCATTCTTTGCGTGTAGGCCCGGTAACACGATTATTTTTATAGTACTCCTCACGTTGTAATTTACCATTGCTATACCATTGATTGTGCTGACCCTGTTTTTTATTTTTTTTAAAGGTAGTTTCACTTTGTTTTTTTCCGGAAGGAAACCATTCGGTAAACAGACCACTTTTAAGTCCTCTTAGATAATTTGTTTCTGTTTTTATTTGATCTTTTACATTTTCATACCGCAGTGTACTTAAACCAGAACGCTTGCCTTTCTGATACAATTCGTCCGTTTTTAACTGCCCATTGGTATACCAGTCACGATGGCGACCTTGTCGCTTACCCTTAAGGTAATTTGACTCCGATTGCTTTTGGCCGTGTTCATTTTCATACCAAAAAACACTAATACCCTCTAGCTTATTCTTTTTAAAATTCTCTTCACTCTTTTTCTGGCCACTAACAAACCATTCTTCACGCAACCCTTCCTTCTTACCCTTAATATAATTTTCAACAACCTTTTTTTGCGGAGCTGATGGAGGTGCCCCTTCTTTAACTTCTTTCAGATCGGTATACCACTGCGTAAGGTTCCCTGTTTTCTTGCCTTTTAAATAGTGCTCCTCTAAAAGTTTGTTACCATTTTTTGCCCATTGCGTTGCGGGTCCTTCTTTAAGCCCGGCTTTAAAATGAATTTCGCTTCTTTCCTTATTATCAGGATCGACCTTACTGTAACGCCATAGCCCCTCTCTTTGTCCGTTAAGAAAAGGGCCAACTTCGCGGTCACCCTTTTTGCTGACATAATTAAAATTACCTGTGTAAGGTTGATCTTGATTCGGTAAAAAAGCAATTTTATAACGATATTGAACAAAATCGACCGATGCATCTTGTGAATACAAAGGCATTGGAAATAAAACGATGAACCATAAAAAAAATTTCATTTAATTTCCCCGAACAATGAGTGACATAACGAAATGCTGATAAATATATTGGATAATAACCGGCCACCCAAAATCTAAATTAACTGAGTGACCGGTTAATTAAAGAAAATGACTACAAAACGTTAGTCATGTTCAGCACATGGTTCTTCTAAATCGTAAGCACCATTGCCATTACAGTCAAGATAATCCCTACAACCATCAGGTCCGGGATCTGCTTGAGGATAATCCATCTCAGGGTCACACATAAGTACGAAGTCATCGTTGGTCATTGGACCACCCATGGGGCCATGAGCCATACCCTGCATACACTCGTCATGTCCCGGCATTCCAGGAGGAGGACAACCCATATCACCCGGGCCACCATTATGATGCATACCTTTCATACACTCATCATGATCCGGCATTCCAGGAGGAGGACAACCCATATCACCCGGACCACCATCATGATGCATACCTTTCATACACTCATCATGATCCGGCATTCCAGGAGGGGGGCAACCCATATCACCCGGGCCACCATCATGATGCATACCTTTCATACAGTCATCATGATCCGGCATTCCAGGAGGAGGACAACCCATATCACCCGGGCCACCGTCATGCATTGTATTATCTTGACTATGCATCAAGCACATCTTACGGCCATGTTCATCACCCATCAGAACACAACATTCATCAGGCGAACCTCCGTTGTTAAAACACTCATCAACTGCCGGTGGTGGCCCCTGATGTTCTTGACTATGTTTTAAGCACATTTCCTTACCGTGTTCATCACCCATCAGAACACAACATTCATCAGGCGAACCTCCGTTGTTAAAACACTCATCAACTGCAGGTGGTGGTCCCTGATCTTCTTGACTATGTTTTAAGCACTCTTGCTTACCGTGTTCATCACCCATCAGAACACAACATTCATCAGGCGAACCTCCGTTGTTAAAACACTCATCAACTGCCTGATCTTCTTGACTATGTTTTAAGCACTCTTGCTTACCTTGTTCATCACCCATCAGAACACAACATTCATCAGGCGAACCTCCGTTGTTAAAACACTCATCAACTGCCTGATCTTC
>ENA-ORXI01001994-ORXI01001994.1-sediment-metagenome-genome-assembly--contig:-NODE-1994-length-15319-cov-4.912544_pt1 | contig 15319 bp, 14 predicted proteins | sample MGYA00237861_ERZ511468 | MGnify/ENA primary metagenome ERZ511468 (study PRJEB26299, sample SAMN06266213) | sediment metagenome | isolation source: Hudson Canyon methane seep mesocosm | place... | reverse complement strand
ATGTTCGGTCATTTGGATACTCCTAGGCCTATAGTGTCGCCTATTTAATGTATCCGTTAAAATGTAGCAGGTTCAGTGTGTCCCACTAGTGATAATGTCAATTGATTCATATGCTTCATGTTGATAAATAATTCAACATAACTTGGAAAAAGCTTGTTTTTGATTTATGCTCGATATAACTGTTCATGGTGAACGGTTATTTAGGGTCTTTAATATAACAGGGAGTATAGGGAAATGAAGTTGAAAAAATTATTTTTATCGTTATGTGTGGCGTTGTTTTTATCAACAGGAATGGCATTTGCAGCGGATAAAATCAATGTGAATACGGCGACACAAGAAGAGCTGCAAACTCTGAATGGAATTGGGGCATCTACTGCAGCTGCAATTATTGATTACCGAGATCAAATTGGAGAATTTAAGAGTTTAAATTCATTACTTGAAGTTAAAGGTATTGGTGAGAAGAAGTTAGCCAAATTATCTGACCAACTGACAGTGTCAGACTCTGACTAAAGCTGTTTAATTCGGTTGAAATTATAAAAAGCCCAGCTAATTTAGCTGGGCTTTTTTCGTTTTGAGGTAGAAGGTTTTATGAACTTATTCTTAATGACTAAGGTGGGTAATTAGTGCTTGCTCTAGAGCAGAGCTTTCAGCTGCATTTAATGGTGAATTTTCATCTGTAGTGATGAAGAAAATATCTTCAACTTGATCGCCTAAAGTTGTTAGTTTGGCATTAATAATTTGGGTGTCACACTGTAAAAATACTTGAGCAACCGCAGAGACTAACCCCGGTCTGTCATGGGTGTGAAGTTCCATAACAGTATGTTGTTGTTGAATCTTTGATTGAAATTTAATTGTTGGTTTAGTTTCAAATAATTTCATTGTGCGTGGAACCAAAATTGGACAATAAGCGGATGTGTTTTCTGGTTGGTTGAGGCGGCGTTCTATTGCTTTAAAAATTTCTTCATTTCTCTGTGCTTTACCATGAACAATAAAAGTATTTAATGTCTTTCCGTTTGAAGTAGTATTGATTTTCGCATCTAGAATATCTAGCTGAAGTTGTTCAATACAGGCAGTTATGGCCGCAAATACACCCGTTTTATTGTCGGTAACAATGAAAATCTCTAAGGTAGATTGTACATCATGATTTCTTATTTTTATTAGGTTGAGTGAGCTAGGATTATTTAATCGCTGTGTTGTTTGCCAGACAATTTCATCAACGGAATGTCTGAGAAAATAATCTGCATTGTAGTCTTGCCATAAAGAAGTAGAGGTATCTTTGTGTACACCTTGATATGTTAACCTTTGCAAAGCCTGTTGATATTTTTGTTCACTTTTTTCCTTGGTATCCCGTGCTTGTAATTCGCTGTGCTCTAACCATTGTTTTGTACTGCGATAGAGTTGTTTTAATAATGAGTCTCGCCAGCCATTCCACAAATTATTATTGGTGGCGCGAATATCGGCGACGGTTATTAAATATAGGTAATTAAGCCAATCGACACTTTGCATTGTGTTGGCAAATTTTTTAATGACTTCAGGATCATCAATATCAAAGCGTTGAGCGGTAGCTGACATAATAAGGTGATTTCTGACTAAAAAAGAGACCAGTTCTGTATCGTGGTCACTCAGGCTATGCCGTTGACAAAATTCTTGGGCATCTTTTACACCTAATATACTGTGATCGCCACCTCGTCCCTTGGCAATATCATGATAAAGACCTGCTATATATAGTAGGTCTGGCTTTGGGAGTTCTTGAAATATTGATGAGCAGAGAGGGAATTCGTCGGTAAATTCAGCACATGAAAAACGACGTAAGTTTCTAACAAGGAATAAAGTATGTTCATCAACGGTATAGGCATGGAAAAGATCATGTTGCATTTGGCCGACAATATGTCCGAACTCCGGTAAATAGGCGCCTAAAATGCCAAACTTATTCATACGACGAAATTCATGAGTGATACCGGCTGGTTGTCGAATGATTTCCATAAATAAAGTGCGACTTTTAATATCAGCTCTGAATCTATCGTCTATTAAATGAATGTGCGCGTGAAGTTGGCGAATAGTATTGGCGCGTACGCCTTTAATTTCGGGGTGTTGTTCTAAAATTAAGAATAACTCTAATAACGCTAAGGGTTGGAAAGCAAAAATTCCAGAATTTATTGTCTCTAAATAACCATTATGTATTTGAAAACGACGGTTTATGGGCGTGAGATGACGAACTTCATCGGCAAGTATGATGTTTTCTTCAAGCACCTGTAACAACAGTTCATTCATTTGGCCGACAAGGCTGGCACAGCGGTAATAGTCACGCATGAAATGTTCAACAGCACGGCGATTATCTGTTTCGGTATAGCCTAATGTTATTGCTAATTCACGCTGATGATCAATCATCAATCGTTCTTCTTTACGGCCTGCTCTGCTATGCAATGCAAAGCGTACTCGCCATAAAAAGCGTTGTGCTTTATCTAGGTTTTCATATTCACTATTTTCTAAGAATCCTTTGTCTTTTAAACCTAGGAGATCTTGAACGCCAAAATGTTGTTGTGATACCCAACTAATGACTTGTATATCGCGTAAACCACCAGGGGACTCTTTAATATTTGGCTCTAGGTTATTAGCAGTGTCGTTATATTTTGCGTGACGTAGGATTTGTTCTTGTTTTTTATCTTGATAAAAACGCTTGGTATCCCATGTTTTATTATTAACAGTCAGTTGTTGTAGATCGTTAAATAATGTTTCTTCACCACATAAGAGGCGAGTTTCAAGCAAGTTTGTTGCTATGGTTATATCTTGCTCTGCTTGCTGGCGGCATTCATGAATCGTGCGAACACTATGACCAATTTCAAGGCCAATATCCCACAATTGTGTCAGGAAGTCAGATAAGGCTTGTGGTGGTTCTGATGATACCGATTCGTCAAGTATGACTAATAAATCGATATCTGAGTATGGATGTAATTCACCACGACCATACCCGCCAACAGCAACTAGGCTGACGGGCGTATTTTCAGCTATATGTTGTTGCCAAAGTTGCTGTAATACTTCATCTACAAAAAAAGCACGTTGTTGTACAAGTTCGACAATATCAACATTATCATCGAAAAAGGATTGTAGATAGAACTGACCTTCTTCTAGTGCAGAGCGAAAGAATTGGCTATCATTTTTTTCTGCATGAGGGAGGTAGTTTTCACCGATCTGCCAAATTGAAGCTGGGACTAATGTTGACATAAGTTAAACAACTTCATCTTCACGCAAAGTCAGAATTTCATGTCCATCTTCCGTAACTAAAATAGTATGTTCCCACTGGGCAGATAAAGAACGATCTTTGGTGACGACGGTCCAGTTATCAGGCAATTGTTTGATATCCCGTTTGCCGGCATTGATCATTGGCTCAATGGTAAAAATCATGCCTGCTTCAAGAGTAAGACCTGTGCCGGGAGAACCATAATGGAGTACTTGAGGTTCTTCGTGAAATACTTTGCCAATACCATGACCGCAATATTCCCTGACAACAGAAAAGCTTTCTTTTTCAGCATGTTTTTGAATGGCATGACCAATATCGCCGAGTTGAATACCAGGTTTGACCATAGCAATACCAATCAACATCGATTCGCGAGATGTATTGGACAGACGTTGACTTAGGATCGATGTTTTGCCGACATGGAACATTTTACTAGTATCACCATGGTATTCATCTTTTATGACGGTAATATCAATATTAATGATGTCACCCTCTTTGAGCTTTTTATCACCTGGGATGCCATGACAAATAACATGATTGACTGAGGTGCAAATAGATTTTGGAAAGCCGTGATAGTTAAGTGGCGCGGGGATCGCCTGTTGCACATCCACAATATAGTTATGGCAAATAGTATTAAGTTCATCAGTCGTGATGCCTGCTGTGACATGTGGCTCAATCATGGTGAGCACCTCAGCGGCAAGCTTGCCGACAACCCGCATTTTTTTAATTTCTGCTGCTGTTTTAATGCTAACGGCCATGAGAAATTTTGCTCCTTGATGATGAATAAAACTAATATAATGTGCGTTAGTTTGCCGGAAATATTGTTAAACAACCAGATGTTGATACGTATTCAAATAGCCGATAATGGTTTGGCTTTGTTTTTATACTCAAAATATGGAATAATATGCGCGCCTTATCGAAGGCAAAAATCACACATGTGTCGGCACAGGTATCGGGGTGCTAAATCTGGTGAAAACTAGATTTTAGTCGATGTCTGGGGCACGTGGAGGATTAACCCCAACTTTATAATAGGTAATTAAAATGGCTAAAACAACAATGCGCCAAATGCTGGAAGCAGGCGTTCACTTCGGTCACCAAACACGTTATTGGAATCCAAAAATGGGTCCATTTATCTTTGGTAAACGTAATAATATCCATATCATCAACTTAGAGCACAGCTTGCCAATGTTCAACGATGCGTTGAATTTCGTTGGTAAATTAGCATCTAAAAAAGGTCGTGTTTTATTTGTAGGTACAAAACGCGCAGCACAAGATCCAATTCGTGAAGATGCAGAACGTGCTGGTATGCCTTATGTTAACCGTCGCTGGTTAGGTGGTATGTTGACAAACTATCAAACTGTTCGTCAATCAATCAAACGTTTGGATGCAATTCAAGCAATGATGGACTCTGGCAAGCTTGAAGGTTTGAAAAAGAAAGAAATTCTAAACTTAACTCGTGAACAAGAAAAATTAGAGAAAAGCATCGGTGGTATCAAGAAAATGGGTGGTTTACCCGATGCACTTTTTATAATTGATGTTGATCATGAAAGCATCGCTATCAAAGAAGCTAATAACTTAGGTATTCCAGTTATTGCTGTTGTTGATTCGAATAGTAATCCTGATGGTGTTGATTATGTCATTCCTGGTAATGATGACTCAATGCGCGCGATTAGACTTTATACATCAAGCATGGCTGATGCCGTACTTGAAGGTCGTGCTTCAGTAGCAACAGGTGATGTGAAAGAAGAAGAAATGGTTGAAGTTGCAACAGAAAGCCCAGAAGCGGCTGCTGAGTAACTCAAACATACGATGAAAATATGCAGGCTCGCTAATTAAGCGGGCCTGTGTTGTATATGTGGCCTGAAATTGTGTAAGGCCGTCATAGATAAGTAAATGAAGGGTAGAAAAATGGCAATTACTGCAGCATTAGTAAAAGAGCTACGTCAACGTACTGGTTCAGGCATGATGGAATGTAAAAAAGCATTGGTAGAGTCAAACGGTGATATCGAAGTTGCAATTGAAGCGATGCGTAAATCTGGATTAGCTAAAGCAGATAAAAAATCAGATCGTATCGCTGCTGAAGGTGTTATCGCTATTGAAACTAGCGCCGATGGCAAACAAGCCGTGATGTTAGAAATTAACTCTGAAACGGACTTTGTTGCGAAAGCAGATGATTTTATCGGATTTGTTGCTAATGTAACTAAATTAGTTCTAGCGGCTCAACCAAACGATGTTGAAGCATTACTCGCATTACCAGCGAACGACGCTGGAGATAGTATCGAAACTGTTCGCCAAGCTTTGGTTGCTAAAATTGGTGAAAATATTTTAGTTCGTCGCTTCTCATTGATGTCGACAGAAGATGGTGTTATCGGTTCATACCGTCACGGTGATCGTATCGGTACCATGGTTAAATTAACTGGTGGTGAAGTTACGTTGGCAAAAGATATTGCAATGCATGTTGCAGCAAGTCGCCCACAAGCTATCTCTGGTGCTGATCTTCCTGCTGAGTTATTAGATAAAGAACGTGATATCGTAGCGACACAAGCAAAAGACAGCGGTAAACCTGAAGCAATTATTGAAAAAATGGTTGAAGGCCGCATGAAGAAATTTGTTAACGAAATCAGCTTGCTTGGTCAAGCGTTCGTTAAAGATCCAGATGTAACGGTTGAAAAATTGGTTAATCAAGCAAATGCAACAGTTGAAGCATTTGAGTTCTTTGAAGTGGGTGAAGGTATCGAGAAGAAAGAAGATAACTTTGCTGAAGAAGTAATGGCTCAAGCTAGAGGAAACTAAACAATGACAGAGACGGGAAATCAACCTGTTTATAAACGTGTCCTGCTTAAATTAAGTGGTGAGGCGTTAATGGGCGATGCCGATTTTGGTATTCATCCTGAAGTGATTTCTCGTTTTGCAAAAGAAATATCCGAGCTTAGCGCGCAAGGCGTTGAGCTCGGTATTGTCATTGGTGGCGGTAATATATTTCGTGGTGCAGGTTTAGCAGCCAGTGGTATGGATCGTGTTAGTGGCGATCATATGGGCATGTTAGCTACCGTGATGAACGCATTAGCGTTGCAAGATGCCTTAGAACAACATGGTGCATTTTGTCGTGTGATGTCAGCGATTCAAATTAATGAAGTGTGTGAAGATTATTTACGTCGTCGTGCTATTCGTCATCTAGAAAAAGGCCGAGTAGTTATTTTTGCTGCAGGTACCGGTAACCCATTTTTTACAACCGATTCAGCCGCAAGTTTACGTGCCGTAGAAATTGGTGCTGAATTGATGTTAAAAGCCACACAGGTGGATGGTGTTTATAGCGCTGATCCACGCACAAACCCTGATGCGACTCTGTATTCTGAATTAAGCTATGACGAGGTAATCAATAAGCGCTTAGGTGTGATGGATACAACGGCAGTGGTCATGTGTCAGGAACAGCAAATGCCATTACGTGTATTTGATGTACATAAAGCCGGTAATCTCACCAAAATTATTTATGGTGAAGATGTTGGCACCCTAGTGAAATAGAATACGCCAAGTAGAACGAGTTAAAATAGGACTAGACATGATAGAAGACATCAAAAAAGACGCAGCAGATCGTATGCAAAAAAGTGTTGCATCTTTAACTACATCAATGGCTAAACTTCGTGCGGGTAGAGCACATACTAGTCTATTGGATCATGTGCTTGTTCCTTATTACGGCTCGGATGTAGCGTTAAGCCAAGTAGCTAACGTTGGCATTGAAGACTCACGTACATTGACTGTCACACCATGGGAAAAACCAATGCTATCGGTTGTCGAAAAAGCCATTATGACGTCTGATTTGGGTGTTAATCCTAATAGTGCTGGCATGACGATCCGTATTCCTATTCCACCGCTGACTGAAGAACGTCGTAGAGACTTAGTCAAAGTGGCGAAATCGGAAGCCGAAGGCGCTCGTGTTGCTGTTCGTAATATTCGTCGTGACGCTAACAGTACATTGAAAGAATTATTAAAAGAAAAAGAAATTTCTGAAGATGAACAACGTGGTGCAGAAGAAGTGATACAAAAATTGACGGATTCAGTTATTAAACAAGTAGAAGACGTATTAACTGAAAAAGAAACAGACTTGATGGAAGTTTAGCGTTAATTGCGCAATAAATTTATCTAGCTCATGAGCGAGGAATCTCAAGCAGTTCCACAGCACATTGCAATTATCATGGATGGTAATGGTCGTTGGGCAAAACAACAACATCAACCACGCTTTATGGGGCATAGGGCTGGGGTTAAAGCAGTGGAAGAAATTGTTAAACACTGCATAGAGCTTGATGTCAAAGTGCTCAGTTTATTTGCTTTTAGTAGTGAAAATTGGCGCAGGCCTAGTAAAGAAGTCAGCTTGCTGATGGAATTATTTAGTTTGGCGTTAAAGCAACAAGTAAAACGACTACACAAAAATAATATTCGTTTACAAATAATTGGAGAGCTCAGTCAGTTTTCTCCAAGCCTGCAAAAACAAATTCAACAATCTCAACAACTCACGGAAAATAATACGGGTTTGACGTTAAATATAGCGGCTAATTACGGAGGCCGTTGGGATGTAGTGCAATCGGTGAGAAAAATTGCCGAAAAAGTAAAAAACGGCGAGTTAGATGCTAGTGAAATTTCTGAACAAATGATCAGTGATTCGCTTACTACAGCTGATTTAACTGAGCCAGACCTGTTTATTCGTACAGGCGGTGAACAACGAGTGAGTAATTTTTTGCTCTGGCAAATGGCGTATACCGAGTTCTTTTTTACCGATACCCTATGGCCAGATTTTAATGCCACATCACTTGATAAGGCCATAGCATCTTTTACCCAGCGTGAGCGACGTTTCGGTCAAACCTCAGAACAACTTCAGGAACAAAATGATGCTTAAACAGCGTCTAATTACTGCGGCAATATTAATTCCCTTGGTGGTATTGGCAATTCTAAAGTTGCCAACTAATATTTTGCAATGGTGCATTGCAGGCGTCTCATTGTTAGCGGCATGGGAGTGGTTTGCTATAGTTGGTATCTATTCTGTATTACAACGCAGCACTAGTTTTATTAGCTTAATAGTCGTAGCAGCGTTTGCAACTAACTATTTAAACCCAGATGTTTTTATATTGATTGGTGCAGTGGTGTGGTTATTAGCAACAATATTAGTTTTTCGTTTTGCACATATTGCTTTACCAACATTAGTTGCCAGAATTTTTGCAGATAAATATTTTGGACTTTTTGTTGCTGTCATAGTGTTAGTACCATTTTGGTTTAGCACTATTTTTCTGCATCAATCTTCATTACTGGGTCCGCAACAGCTTCTTTATGTCATGGTCACGGTTTGGCTTGCTGATACTGGTGGTTATTTTGCCGGAAAGCGCTGGGGTAAACATGCGTTGGCAAAAGTAATTAGTCCAAATAAAACATGGCAAGGTGTCTACGGTGCTTTGGCCTTAGTTGCTGTTTGGGCTGTAATCGCCTATTTGTTAGGAATCAACGGTCAATTACCATTAATCACTTGGCTTATGCTGACAGTGATAACTGCATTATTTTCAATTGTGGGCGATCTGTTTGAAAGTTTATTCAAACGCAGTCATCAGGTAAAAGACAGCGGTAATTTATTACCTGGACACGGCGGTATATTGGATCGAATTGATAGTTTATTAGCAGCTGTCCCCATTTTTGTAGCAGGATTGATGATGTTAGGAACTGTTTAGTGAAGGCGGTTACTTTATTAGGAGCAACGGGTTCGATAGGTGTCAGCACATTAGATGTTTTGGCTCGTCATCCGGATGACTATGAAGTTTATGCCTTAACGGCAAACACATCGGTAGACAAACTTTTGGTGCAATGTCGCCAATTTGAACCTGAAATTGCAGTCATGTTAGATGAAAAATCTGCTGAGTTATTATCGAAAAAATTGAAAGCAGAAGGTCTTAATACACAAGTATTAGCCGGAACTAAAGCTTTAGAACAGGTTGCGGAAAGCGAAAAGGTCGATTATGTCGTTGCAGCAATCGTTGGGGCTGCGGGTCTATTACCAACATTAGCAGCGGCGCGCGCAGGCAAACATATATTATTAGCCAATAAAGAAGCGCTAGTGATGAGTGGAGGCTTGTTCATGCGAGAGGTTGAAGCTAATGGTGCAACCTTGCTACCCGTAGACAGTGAACATAATGCGATTTGGCAGTGCTTGCCTGTCGGGAATACTCAAAAACATCATTTTCAAGGTAAAGGTGTAAGAAAGATTATTCTTACAGCATCTGGTGGACCGTTTAGGGATTATGATTTAGCTGAGCTTGAACATGTCACACCAGCACAAGCCGTAGCTCACCCTAATTGGTCTATGGGACAGAAAATTTCGGTTGATTCAGCCACAATGATGAATAAAGGTCTAGAAGTGATTGAGGCCCATTGGTTATTTGGTTTAGAAAGTCATCAAATCGATGTGGTTCTTCATCGACAAAGCATTATTCATTCGATGGTTGATTATATTGATGGTTCGGTATTAGCTCAGATGGGAAATCCTGATATGCGAACGCCCATTGCTAATGCCTTAGCATGGCCAAATAGAATTGATTCGGGTGTTGAACCTTTAGATTTGGTGGCTGTATCACGCTTAGATTTTGCACAGGCAGATCACGAGCACTTTCCATGTTTAGCTTTAGCCTACCAGGCTTTAGAGGCAGGTGGCACATCAACGGCAATATTAAATGCGGCTAATGAAGTGGCAGTTGAAGCATTTTTACAGTCTCAAATTAAGTTTACAGATATTGCTCGAACGATTGAAAATGTTTTATCTTCAATGTCAGCCAAGGCAGGCGAGACACTTGAACAAGTAATAGCTGATGATCAACAAGCGCGACAACTTGCTGTTGATTTTATAAACACAGCTTTATAAATATATGCATTCCTTATTTTTTTTCATATTGGCATTATCAATACTGGTAGTGATACATGAATATGGCCATTTTTGGGTTGCCCGTCGTTGTGGTGTCAAAGTATTAAAATTTTCTGTTGGTTTTGGTAAAACGCTTTGGTCTAAAAAGGGAAAAGACGGAACAGAATATATTCTAGCTGCTATTCCCCTTGGTGGTTATGTGAAAATGTTGGATGAGCGTGAAGGTGAGGTGCCTGCAGAGGAATACCATCAGGCGTTTAACCGACAATCGTTACGTTCTCGTGTAGCCATCGTGGCTGCAGGTCCAATAGCAAATCTTATATTTGCTGTTTTTGCTTATTGGTTGATCTTTATATTGGGGGTTCCTGGTATACGAGCAATTGTTGATGATGTTAAACCTAATTCAGCGGCTGCGCATGCACAGATCATAGCGGGCGATGAGATTATAAAAATTGATGGTCGTGAGACTCCAACATGGAATAGCGTTTATAAGGTTCTTTGGCGACATGCTGAAACCGGTGGCATATCCGACGTAGTAATCGATAAGCAAGGCTTAGAAGTTCATCGAACGCTTGATGTACCAAAACTTGGTATGCAGGCCTCAGGTCAAATATTGAGTCAACTAGGTTTGCAGCCGATTCAAGCAGAAATAATTCCAGTTTTAGGACAAATAAAACCACAAGGTGCTGCTGATCAAGCAGGTTTGCATACGGGGGATTTATTGCTGCAGGCTGATGGGATTAATATTGAAAATTGGCAAAAATGGGTAAAACTTATTAGGAACAGCCCCGGACAAAAAATATTAGTTTCATTAAAGCGTGATGATAAGGTACTGGAACGAACACTTATACCAATAAAAACAGTCTATAATATTGGCCAAATCGGTGCAGGTGTTGATATTTCTTATACAAAAGTTCCTGAAGAAATAAAAACAGAATTGCGCTATGGGCCAATTGAATCGTTAAATAGAGCTCTTGAAGAAACATGGCAGTTTTCTACGCTTACAATAAAAAGTTTGTTTGGCATGATCGCCGGCACAGTTTCAACTAAAAATTTAGGTGGCCCTATTAGCATTGCGCAAATTGCTGGTGCTTCTGCTGAAAGTGGTTTCATAACATTTGTCGGTTTTTTAGCGATGATAAGTGTCAGTTTAGGAATATTAAATTTATTACCAATTCCTGTTTTAGATGGCGGTCATTTAGCAATGTATTTTATAGAATGGGTGAAGGGCAGCCCTTTATCTGAGCAAACACAATTTAATGGACAAAAAATAGGCATTTTTTTGTTATTACTGTTGATGTTATTGGCCTTTTTCAATGACTTAACAAGAGTGTTTGGATAATGACGATATTGCAGGTACACTTACGGTTTCGTCGACGAATTTATAACAGAATACAAATGAAGAAATTACTTAGCATCATCGCTCTATTGTTAATGTCTAATTTGGCATTAGCAGATAGTTTCATCATCAAGGATATAAGGGTTGAAGGATTACAACGTATTTCTGCGGGTACAGTCTTTAACTTTTTAAACGTCAAAATTGGTGATGAGATGACGGATAAAGACGCAAAAAGTATTATCCGCGCTTTATTTAAATCAAAATACTTTAATGATGTACAAGTTGAAGAGCAAGATGGTGTATTGGTCATTAATGTGGCTGAAAGACCAGCCGTATCAAGCATAGAGTTTGTTGGTAATAAAGATCTTGATACTGATCAGCTGTCAAATGCTTTACGTCAAATGGGATTTTATGAAGGCCAAGTGTTTGAACAGGCAATGCTTGAGCGTGTTGAGTTAGAGTTGGAAAGACAATATTTTAGTCGAGGTAAATATGGTGTAACCATTGAGACTGATGTTACGCCGCTTTCACGAAATAGGGTTGCTATACGCATTACAATGGCAGAAGGAATCGTTGCGACAATCGGAAAAATCAATATTGTTGGTAATAATTCGTTTGACGAAGATGAGTTGTTTATCGATTTTGTATCAACGACGGGGAATTTTCTTTCGTTTGTTACTAGTGATAATCAATATTCTCGTCAGAAATTATCAGCAGATCTTGAAACATTACGTTCGTTTTACCAAGACCGTGGTTACGTTGAATTTTCTGTGGAGTCTACCCAAGTAACCATCACCGATGATAAAAAACAGATATTTATTACCATTAACGTATCTGAAGGTGAACGATATGCGATCAATGAAGTTAGGTTGGCGGGTGATTTAATTGTTGATGAAAATGAATTGTTTGACTTAGTTACCATCAAAAAAGATGCCATTTTTTCAAGAAAAGAAATCGTAAAAAGTACGGAGTCGTTAACTGAGCGTTTAGGTAATGATGGTTATGCGTTTGCTAATGTAAATGCGGTACCGGATATCGATCGTGACATGCATCAAGTCTCTCTAACCTTTTTTGTTGATCCTGGTCGTCGTGCTTATGTTCGACGTATTAATATTGCAGGTAATAGCAAAACACGAGATGAAGTATTGCGGCGTCAAATGCGTCAGCAAGAATCAGCTTGGATTTCAACTAAAAAAGTTGAACAATCACGAGCACATATTCAACGTCTAGGATATTTTGAAGACGTCAATGTTGAAACCAACCCGGTAGCAGGTACCTCTGATCAAGTTGATTTAGACTTTAATGTGACAGAGCAAGCGTCGGGTAATTTAGGTGCTGGTGTCGGTTATTCTCAATCGGATGGTATTGTTTTTAATGCCAACATTACTCAGAAAAACTTTTTAGGTAGTGGTAAACATATCAATTTAGGTTTTAATAATAGTGATGTGAATACGGTTTATAGTTTTGGTTATACAAACCCCTTTGCAACAGTTGATGGGATCAGCCAGGGTTTTAATGCTTATTATCGTAAAAGGGATGCTGATGAAGCCAATATCGCAAACTACAGTACTGATGCTTATGGTGGTGATATTAGCTTTGGAATACCTATTTCTGAAGAAAACCGCCTTCGTTTAGCCGTTGGCTATGAAAGTACCGATCTTAAACTCCCTAGTGATAATGATATTACTTTTTACCAAGATTTCGTTGACAGCGAAGGTGATGAATTTGATACCTTCTCCTTAACCTTGGGCTGGTCGAGTGATACGCGAAATAGTGCTATTTTACCGACGAATGGTATGTCACAGAGTTTAACCGCTGAGCTTACAGTGCCTGTAGGCGATTTAGAATATTATAAACTACGTTATAGAAATAAATGGTACACACCATTATCGGATACTTATACTCTTGCATTAGCTGGTGAGCTAGGATATGCAGATACTTATGGTGATACTGATGCATTTCCATTTTTTGAAAACTTTTATGCCGGTGGTATCAAGAGTGTCAGAGGTTATGAGGCTAATACGTTAGGTGAAACTGAAAATGATGAAGCGTTAGGTGGTACTACCTTAGTAACTGCCAGTGCCGAAGTTGTTTTCCCGATACCATTTATGAAAAAGGCCTTAAGATCATTCCGTTTGAGCGCCTTTGTTGATATGGGTAATGTTTATGCTGAAGATGACGATTTTGACGCAGGTGAACTTCGCTATTCAGCAGGTTTAGGCGCTATTTGGATTTCTCCTTTTGGGGCGATGTCGATCAGTATGGCGCAGCCATTTAATGATGAATCTACCGATGAAATTGAAAACTTCCAGTTTTCATTAGGCTCATCGTTTTAATTAGAAGATTATGGAGATAAGAGTGAAAAATTTGAAAATTATTGGTTTGTTATTTGCGCTTATGATGCTAGGAGCATCAGCTAATGCTGCAGAGTTAAAAATTGGGGTAGTTAATGCTGGTGCAGTATTAGAAAAATCACCACAAAAAACACAAGCGCTGTCTCGATTGGAAAAAGAATTTTTATCTCGTAGTAAATCTTTAGAAAAAAAACATAAAGCACTCCGTGCGACACAAGAAAAATTAGCACAAGATGGTGCGATTTTAAGTGCCACTGAACGAAAAGAAAAAGAGCGTAATATTTTAAGCGAACAACGTGAATTGAAACGCTTACAGGATGAATATAGCGAAGATTTATCGATTCGCCGTAATGAAGAGCTACGTAAATTAGAAAAAGAAATTGCTGAAACAATCATTAGTTTAGCTAAACAGGAAGCTTATGATTTAGTTATTTATCAAGGCGTAATTTATGCAAGCGAACAAGCTGATATGACACCACAAGTTCTGGAGTTGCTAAAAGCTAAAGCTAAGTAGAGAGAATGAATCGTGGTTTGGACTTTGGATGAGATAGCGGCACAGATTGACGGAAAAGTTTATGGCGATGGCAGTCACCAGATTGAAAAAATAGCCACACTAAAAAAAGCTGAAAAATCTGATAAGAAAAAAAAGAAAAAAACTTATTCTGACATTGTTAATGACAAAACCATAACTGATACTGGTTTATTTGATGTTCATAAGGTCGAGGATAAATATTACTATGAAATAAACGATAGTCTGCTAGGTAGAGATATGTTAATGGTAACAAGAATAGTTAATATGTCTAAAGAAATCTCTATAAGCCGTCATAAAATGAGTGAGCAAGTTTTAAGTTGGCAAAAATTTGATAATAACATCTTGTTAAAAGAAATTTCATATTCAAATTACGCTTCTGATTCACTGCCAATAAAGGAGGCAGTTTCAAATGCTAATTTTGAACCTATAATTGCTAGTTTTAAAATTGAAGTTGAAAATAAAGATAAAAACTCTGTAGTCATTGATGTTACAGATCTCTATAAAAAGGATATAAAATCATTTGGCTATCCACAATCAAGTCGAAAGAGAAATAAAATAACAGGTTTAGACACTAAACTGTCATTTATAGAATCTATTAGAAGTTTTCCTATGAATGTTGAAGCTAAGCATATAAAGACATATAAGTCCTCTGAGGCAAAAAATGGCCAGATTTCTATGCTTTTAAATAATTCAATGATCTTATTGGCAAAAGCCCCAATGAAAAGAAGGTATTATGATGAAAGAGTAGGGTGGTTTACGACTAGTCAAACAGATTATGGAATTGATAATCAAGAAGCAGAAACTGTAAAATATTTAGACAGATGGCGATTAGAAGTTAAAGATGAAGATATTGAAAAATTTAAAAAAGGGGAATTGGTTGAGCCAAAAAACCAATAGTATATTATATTGATAGAGCAACCCCAAAAAAGTGGAGAAAATATCTTAAACAAGGAATTGAAGATTG
>ENA-ORXI01001993-ORXI01001993.1-sediment-metagenome-genome-assembly--contig:-NODE-1993-length-15319-cov-7.464309_pt1 | contig 15319 bp, 5 predicted proteins | sample MGYA00237861_ERZ511468 | MGnify/ENA primary metagenome ERZ511468 (study PRJEB26299, sample SAMN06266213) | sediment metagenome | isolation source: Hudson Canyon methane seep mesocosm | place: USA:Hudson... | reverse complement strand
AAATGATTTGAGTAGCCGTATTAACCCTCGAAATTCATGAAAATGATCTGAACACCACACAAGATCTTGATGAGCGGATTGATAGCCATTAACGATACCAATACCTCGATCACGGGGTTTGAAGCCCAATGGAACGAAAACGTACGATAGTCTCTAGATTCAGTGGCTTAAATTAATTTGACATTTTTAAAGATTTATAAACTGTTGAACGTCCAATATTAAGTTCTTTAGCAATGTTTATAGCGCTCAATCCTTCATCATGTAGTTGCTTTATTTTTTTATTATCCACAGTACATTTTCTACCAAATTTAACCCCTCTAATTTTCGCTTCAATCCTACCTTCATTGGTACGCTCCAAAATACGCATTTTTTCAGCTTGTGCTACAGCCGCTAAAATTGTCACAACCATACGTCCTACAGCTCCTTCCGTGCTAATACCGTCACTTAAAAAACGAATTGAAACGCCCATTTGATCAAATTCATTAATTAACATAATCATATCAGCGGTATCTCGTCCTAACCGATCTAATTTTGTCACCAATAACACATCACCCGCTTCCATTTTAATGCGTAATAAATTTAAGCCATCTCTATCAAGTGTATTTCCTGAGAGTTTATCTGAAAAAATACGATTTTCTTTAACGCCTGCCTTTTTTAGCATTTTAATTTGAATAGCAAGGGATTGTTGGCTCGTAGATACTCGAGCATAGCCGAAGAGTCTCATAATATTCTATTTCTCCCATTAAATCGATTAATAGATAGTATGTCTATCAATGACTTAAAAACGATTTAATAGACATTTCTTTGGTATTGATTATCCTGTTTACAAACTTATAACATAATAGACAATCGTTACGATATATTTTCATACTTTAGAGAGCAATAAAAATTGGCTGTTGATTTTTTAACTATAGAACAAAAGGAACAATATGGAAAATTTAACCATAATCCTAATGACTTACAACTGGCACGTTATTTTCATTTAGATAAAACAGATAGAATTTTCATTTCTGATCGCCGAGGAGAATCGAATAAATTAGGACTTGCTTTAGAATTAACCACTGTTCGGTTTTTAGGTTGTTTTATCGATATGTCGTTAATTCCGCTTAATGTTCAATATTTTGTGGCGAAACAGTTAGACATTAACGATTTTTATAATGTTTACCAAGATTATTCTAAAAGAGAACCAACAAGACGTGAACACAGAACCCTAATTCGAAAATATTACAACTATTATGAATTAAACGATCTAAATTGGCACTTTAAATTAAGTCGTTTACTCTATGAACGGTCATGGATAAGTAACGAAAAACCAAGTCTTATGTTTGATTTTGCTACTGCATGGCTGATTGAACATAAAGTCTTATTGCCTGGCGTATCAACATTAGTACGTTTAATTGCAGAAATAAGGAGGCGAACTGATGCACGTTTATTTAAACAATTAGCCACTTTGCCTGATGAATCTCAAAAGCAGCAACTAAAAAGTTTACTTAATATCGCTGAAGGTTCTAGTTCATCACGGTTTGACAAGTTAAAGTACCGCTCTAATCGTGCAAGTAGCACTACCTTTAAATCTGCAATTAGCCGCTATATTGAGTTAAAAACAATGGGGATTCAGTCCTTAGATTTTAACAGCCTCCCTTTGCTGCGCTTAAAAAATTTATCCCGTTATGCCAGCATGACATCAGTGTATAAAATTTCACGTATGTCAGAAGGAAAACAACTCGCGACATTAGTGGCTTTTGTGTATGAATTTGAAAGAATAGCATTAGATGATGCACTGGATATATTGGATCTACTTATCACACGCATCACCACACACGCTAAAAAAGTAAGTCGTCAAAAACGTTTAAGAACATTGAAGGATTTGGATAAATCGGCTCTATTATTAGCAGAAGCCTGTGCACTAATATTGGATGAAGACAATATCGAAATTAATGAATTACGAAAAAATATTTTTGATTCTATTCCTGCTGAAACCCTTGCTTCTTCTATCTTAACAGTTAAGACTTTAGCAACCGCTTCTAATTATAAATTTCAACATGAAATGATTGAGCAATATGGACACGTTCGTCGATTTTTGCCTCATTTATTAAAACATGTCGTCTTTAAAGGCTCTTCAGCAGGCGAAACAACGCTGACAGCATTAAATTATTTACGTGAATTAGATAGCAAGCCTAAAAAATCTTTAGAACTTGCTCCCTTAAATATTATTCCTAAATCATGGCAGAAGTTAGTGATAGAAGAAGAGGGAGGCATTAATAAGCAAGCGTATACGCTCTGTCTATTAGAGCAATTACAAGATAAACTGCGACGGCGTGATATTTATGTAGAAAATTGTGAACGCTGGAGTGATCCTCGAAAAAAATTATTATCTGGTGATGATTGGACTAAAAATAAATTATATATCTGCCGTACATTAGGCCATTCAATGGATTCAGAAGCAGAAATAAAAAAACTTACCTCAACATTAAACAATGCTTATCAACAAGTATTAAAGAATTTCTCAAAAAATACTGACGTAAAAATTGAAACCATGGGTGATAAATCCTCACTCACCATTACTAATTTGGATAAATTAGATGAATCTGAAAGTTTACAGAAGCTACGTAAACAGGTCGCTAACTTTCTTCCAGATATTGATTTAACGGAGTTGCTGTTAGAAATTAATGCTCATACCGGTTTTACGAATGAATTTACCCATGTCAGTGAAGAAAATTCACGAGCAGATAATTTGGATATTAGCTTGTGTGCCATCTTGCTTTCAGAGGCCTGTAATGTTGGCATTGAACCCTTTGTTAAACCAAATAATCCCGCACTAACACGCGATCGATTAAACTGGGTGAAACAAAATTACATCCGTGTAGAAACGCTGACAGCCGCAAATAATCATCTGGTCAATTACCATACCAAAAATTCATTAGCCCAACAGTGGGGAGGGGGTGAAGTCGCTTCTGCAGATGGTATGCGATTTGTTTCTTCAGTGAAAACACTTAACTCAGGCGCGAATAAAAAATACTTTGGGTCTGATAGAGGCATTACTTGGTATAACTTTATTTCAGATCAATTTTCTGGTTTTCATGGGGTTGTTGTACCTGGCACTTTACGTGATTCGATCTTTGTTTTAGAAGGTTTATTAGAGCAACAAACAGGATTGAATCCAACCGAAATCATGACAGATACCGCAGGCTCTAGCGATATGATTTTTGGATTATTTTGGTTGTTAGGTTATCAGTTTTCACCTCGTTTAGCGGATGCAGGCGAATCCGCTTTCTGGCGTATAGAAACAGATATCGATTACGGCGTACTCAATGATTTAGTGAAACATCAAATCAAAATTAAGTACATCATTGAGCAATGGGAAGACATGTTGCGTATTGCAGGTTCCCTTAAACTCGGCAAGATACAAGCCTCTCAGCTTATTCAATCTTTATTGAAAAGCGAGCGACCTTCCAGCTTAGCTCGAGCCATTATTGAAGTAGGGAGAATCAATAAAACCATTTACTTATTAAATTACATCGACAATAAAAATTACCGTCGTCGTATTTTAACGCAACTCAACCGTGGTGAGGGTCGTCATGCCGTTGCACGTATTATTGCTCATGGACAACGAGGTGAAATTAGCAAACGCTATCGTGAAGGACAAGAAGATCAATTGGGAGCATTAGGTTTAGTCACCAACGCAGTGGTGTTATGGAACACACTGTATATGGAATCTGCGATAACACATATTAAAAATCAAGGTGAAGTGATTAAAAAAGAAGATATGAGCCGCCTTTCTCCATTGCAACATTCACATATTAACGTGTTAGGCCATTACTCATTTAAGTTAACGGATGCTATTTCAAAGGGCAAGTTGCGCCCCCTAAATCTAAAAATTAAAAACGAATATTAAAAAATACCCTTATAAATCTACTTACTTTGAACGTTAGATTTTTATTTTCATTGAAAAATATGTCTAAAAATGAATATTTTAGTGTTTTTAGGGAATCATTCTTGATGTTAGATGTATTTTAAGTCATTTTACTAAGTTTTTAATACTCCCTGTAAGTACTGTATTTTCTAGGTTTATTAGCTAAATATTTAAATCCACTGAATCTAGAGACTATCGTACGTTTTCGTTCCATTGGGCTTCAAACCCCTTTTCCTTGGAATTATCAGAAAAATTCTCAAAAAATAGCAGCCTAATTTGAAATTAGGCAATTTACGCTATGCTCGCGTAAGCTCACTACACGGGGAATTTGATTTTTCAGATGAAAAGATGGTGGATTCTGTGGGCTGCTTAGTCTCTCCCAAAAAGAAGGGCTGAAAAAGTGGCTATTTTTGGGAAGCCCATATCTGCCTTGAACTCCAGTGAGATAAGGGATTAACTAAAATCTCGTGGAACTTTAGTGTCGTTTGGTTAAACTCACCCCGCGTAGATGGCAGGGATGCCATCGCAGCTTTAGTGAAAAATAGTGACTCCCTTTTAATCACACTCACCTCAAACTCAGGTTAAATTAAAACTACTCCAGAAAAAAGGATGTTTCCATTTTTCTGAATGTCGTAACTCTCTTTGTGCGTTAATGAATGATTGACGAACAGAATTTCCTTGAAAAATCCCTTGATATAAATAACGCATAAAAACAGCAGTTGCCTCATCACTTACACTCCATAGAGAAGCAACTACTGATCGGGCACCTGCCTCTTGAAAAGAACGCCTTAAACCATAAACGCCTTCACCTTCATGAATTTCACCCAGTCCTGTTTCACAGGCAGATAAAACGACCATTTCAGTTCCTTGTAGGTTCAATGACAAAATTTCTAAAGCTGTTAAAATACCATCATTTTCAGTATCAATATGTCCCAATTTAACAGCATTATCATTAAACCCTGCAAACACTAACCCTGATCTTAATAAAGGATTATCTCCTGGAATAGGTTGTGAAAATTCATGACTTCGTTCTATTTTTAATAAGCGCTTACGTAAATCATCATCTTCCTTAAGAAAAAATCCATGAGTTGCAATATGTAAAAATTTTGGCTGTTTAACCAAATTATTTAAAATTAACTCTTGTGCCTGTTCTTTTTCCTTAATAATAGTAGGCATGCCTGATTCTAATGCTATTTGATAAATAACCTGTCCTTCCTGTTCAGCTCCTGTTAATTTTTTAAAATTTAAAGAACGCATATTGCGAGAAATAAAGCTAAGTCCATTCCTCAATACTTGTTGTTGCTGTGCCTGTAAACTGGGTTCTGTTTGCCCTCTTTTTAACTTGGGTGCATGGGTAATAAGCTCTTTTTCTTGTAATTTAGTTATTCCCTGTGTATCAAAATATGGCCCTGAAAAAATAAGTAAATTGCCTTTTGACTTAGCCTGCTTATTTAAGACTAAATCTTGATTACTATTAACTAAATGCAAGTTTACTTGATCTAATAAATACTTTCCTTTAGTATTCATCAAAACATCAAATGGTAAAATATTTAAAATACCATCAGCAACTATAAAAATATCTTTACTATCAATCAAGTAACTTTCTAAAGGCTGCCAAATAGCACGATAAGCTTTGATAGCTCTTGATTTAATCCAGGTTGTTTTACCCCCTTTACTTATTGAGCTTAAAATACTAGACCTTAATTCTAATATTGATTTATTAATGATAGATAAATGACCTAAATTAAAAAATTTAGTATCTACTTGTTCATTTCTTTTTAATAAAATACCGACTAATAGCTCAGATTCTTCCTGTTCTTGTTCGTCTTTAATAAAAAAATCAACTAATGCAGTATTATTAGGAAGTGCATCAATTAAATCATTAATCGAAGGTTCAATAATGCTTTGACTTAACTGTGTTTCTGATTCAGCAAGCTTAGTCATTAAATAATTAATTTTTTCTTGTAAATCACTAATACTCTGTAAATGAGATAAACTACCGCTTTCATCAGTACCTAGTAAAATTAATCGTGTTAAATCTTTTTGATATTGAGTTAAATCTGCTACCATTTGGCTTAACTTAGGTGTTTTAGCTAAGCGAAAAATCTGTTTTATTTTTGCTGTAGTATGTAATAAAAACCCCTTGCGCTGCATAGAAATCTCAATTAAGTCTTTACCTGCCTGTTTTTCATTAATAAGAGATAAACTGTTTAAATATGCATTTAATTCTGGCTTAAATAACTTGATATAAGCAGCACGCGTATTATCTCCTGATACCCATAACATTTTACTTAAAAAATCAGTGCGTAAATTAAAACCTCGACGTCTTAAATTATGAGATTTATTGTATGCTCCTTTTTTTTCTATAATATCAGCTAGGCCATTTAATGCTTCAAAAAATAATGGATGTTGTTTTCCAAGTAAATCTTCAGTATCTTTTAAAGCTGTTTGCATCAATTTTTCAGCTCTAGTCTCCCGACCTATTTTTAACAATAATAAGCTATAATCTATTTTTGAACGTAATGTACTCGGATGACGCTGGCCTAGTTTTTCTTGTCTTAGCTTTAAAGCCTTCTCTAAATGAAGCTCTGCCTTACTGTAATCTTTTAAATAATATTCACTACGTCCTAAATTATTTAATACTTTTAAGGTATTTGGATGATTTTTTCCTAATTTATCATCCCATACTGTGTACAATTTTTGAAAAATTTTAGTCGCATCAGCATAATTTTCATCCAACATATTTAGATAAGCTAAATTATTCATTAATGCAAGTGTATAAGTATGCTGTTTTCCAAAGTGTTCTTTCACAATGGTTAACGTTTCTTGATAACGTATTTTAGCTTCTGAAAATAAGCCCTGACTTTCTGATAATAATGCTAAATTATTATTCAAAGCAATTGTTTGCGGATGTGTTTTTCCTAAAGTATTTATTGCGGTATTGAGTGCTGATTTTAATAGCAAAGCAGAATCATCAAATAACCCCATTTGCTCTAATAATAAGCCTAAATTATTATAAGCAGCTAAAGTTGCCGGATGCTTATCTCCCATAATCTTTTTATAGGCCTCTAAAGCCTCACTAAATCGGTGTCTAGCAATATTATAATGACCTAAATTTTGAGCATTATGAGCAAAATCAACTAAAGTACTAAGTGTTTCAGGATGATTAACACCTAATAATTGGTGCTGAGATTCTAACGTATCACTCAATAATTGTTCTGCTTGTTTATAATCCCCTTTGTCATTATAAATACGAGCTAAATAAGCTTGTACACGTAAACGATTTAAATCTTGATGTGAATCATTATTTTTTTTAAGTTCATCCAACAACTTTAATAATTTTTTTTCAGCTTGGTTAATTTGCCCCTGTAAACGTAATAATTCTGCTTTTTCAATCGTGATTTCCATTAACTGACTGATACTACTAATGTTTATTTCAGTAAATCCTTTTTCCGCCTGACTAAGTGAATTTTTTGCTTTAGCTAATAATGCTTGGTCTTTATAACTTAAAGCTAACTTATAAAAACAATGACCTGTTTTAGTATGTAAACTGCCTAATAATTTTTTATAATCCTGACATAAAAGAATAAATTTCTTATTCTTATTTTCTTCAGGCATAGCACTTAACAATACTAAAAAAATATCTAACGTCTGAGGGTGTGTCGCTCCTAAAACTTCTAAACTTTCTTGATAAAGTGATGTAATTACTATATTTGTTTGTTTTGTTTGTCCTTGTTGTTGAGATAATTTTACCCACTGTAGACCAGCACTTAATGTTGTTGGATGATTAGTGCCTAAAATGGCTTTTGCTAACTCCCAGCTTTGAAAAAAATAATCATGTGCTTGAGTAATATTTTCAGAATGCAAATAAAGTTCAGCTAAAAATTTTAAACTCAAAAATCGCGTTAAATGTTTATCACCTAATTCTAAATGTGCTAAAGACTCAGCCTCCAGCATCAGCTCAATTGCTTCATGTAACTTATTTGATCTAAGTAAAACACTTGCCTGATGTTTTTTTTCAGACCACTGTTTTGCAATTGCTTGCTGCTCTTTCGGAATAGCAACCGATTGTTTTAGTTTAATTAATGCCCATTTTGGTAATACCGATGATTGTGCTAATAATGAATGGTTAATACTTTCTAATTGAGTAAAATCTCCTGCAATTACAGAATTTTCGGCTTCTTGCCTTAACTCACTGAGTGACAAAGGCTTAGCAATAACATCCTGATTAATCAAAGCCATTAACAGGAATATTTTTAATATTTGAGTATAATCCATCACAATTTACCTATAAACTTAATTATCTCTCTCTTAACGCGTTATATTTCGCTTTTAAGATAGGTTTTAAAATATAATCCATTACCGTCTTCTTGCCAGTTAAAATATTAACATTCGCCTCCATACCTGAAATAATTGGCAAAGGCTTGTCTTCAGTCCCTAAATATTTTTGATCAGTTCGCACTTGAATAAGGTAAAATCTTTCGTCTTTTTCATCAGTAATTGCATCGGCACTAATGTGTTCTAAACGCCCAATTAATCCACCATAAATAGAAAAATCATAAGCAGTAAACTTTACAATGACATTTTGACCCGGATGTAAAAAACCAATATCTTCTGGACGAATTTTTGCTTCAACCAGTAAAGAATCCTCTAATGGCATAATTTCCAAAAGATTCATGCCTGCACGTACAACTTCGCCTGTAGTATTAATTAACATACGAATAACTGTGCCTTTTACTGGTGACTGCACGGATGTACGAACTACTTTATCCTCTAAACCAGTCATTGATTCTGTTAAGCGTGCTAATTCCGCATTTAATTCATTTAATTCCCTAAAAGCTTCAGTACGAAAATTAATTTTCGACTCTTCTACTTTTTCTTCAGCTTCAAGCGCTATAGACTTTACTCTAGGAATAGCTAAGCGAGTGCCTTCTAATTTACCGGTTAACTCAGATAACTCTCGTTGTAAACGTAACAGCTCAATTTCAGACATCAGTTTTTTCGCAACAATCGGTTTTACCAAATCTAACTCTTTCTGTAGCAAATCTAAACGCTTATTTAATTGACGTTTCATTGCCTTTAATTCAACATGTTCTTGCTGACGTTGTTGTACTTGTTTTTCTAAAATGCCAATTGCAGCCTGTAAAGATGAGTGCCTGGAGCTATATAATTGTTTTTCATTATTCATAAGCACTAGCCATTCAGGCTCGGTTCTTATAGGTGGTATAAAAATTTTATTATTAGCTTCTGCTTCTAATCGAATTTTTTTAGCTAATTTAGCAAGATAATGAACTTGGCTTTCTCTAAATGAAGATTGAAATTGAGTATCATCAATATGTAATAAAATATCCCCTTTTTTTACTATATCCCCCTCTTTTACTAAAATATCACTAATAATTCCGCCTTCTAAATTTTGTATTAACTGTATTTTTCGAGAAGGTATCACTTTACCTAAACCAATAGTCACTTCATCTAATTCTGCATAATAAGCCCAAACACCACCTATCATTACCATTAAACTCATCAATATGACAGATAGATGAGTAAAAAATGTAAGTTTTAAAAAGGGTAGACGCCCTTGTGCAACATAACGATTATCTTCATGTTGCATACGTTTATAATCACCTGCATTAGGCTCTACTTGTTCTGTTAAACCATTTATAAATTTTTCTTGAGAAGATTTAAGCTGACTTAATTGCTCTAAAACATCAGAATTTACCTTTTGTATTTGTGTTGCTAGTTTTCCAGAGGAAATTTCTTCTAACACTTTTTCTTTAGGGCCATCGGCAATAATATGCCCCGATTCAACGACAATAAGACGATCAACTAAACTTAATAATGATGATTTATGAGTAATTAGAATTAAAGTCTTATTTGCCACATATTGATGAAGCCTATTAATTAATTGTGCTTCAGACCCTCTATCTAATTGACTAGCAGGTTCATCTAATAATAATAATGAGGGATTTGCTAATAAAGCCCTAGCGATAATGACCATTTGCTGCTGACCACCGGATAAGCCTTTGCCTTGCTCACCAATCATCATATCAAATCCCATAGGGTGCAAACTAGCAAACTCATTAATTCCAGCAATTTGTGCAGCTTCTAATATTTGTGCATCACTGGCAAAACGATTACCCATCGCAATATTATCTTTTAATGTTCCAAAAAATAGCACACTGCTTTGAGGTACACAGCCTATATTTTTACGAACGTCTGCAGGATCAAGCTGTCGAATGTCAACACCATCTAATAATACATTACCCTGATAAGGCTGATAAAGCCCTAAAATAAGTTTTAATAGCGTACTTTTTCCAGAGCCAATACGTCCAATAATAGCAACTTTTTCTCCTGCTTTAATTTTGCATGAAATATTAGCTAAACTATCAATTGCTTGCTCAGGATAACGAAAAGCAACTTTTTCAAATAAAACCTCACCCATTAAGTGGGGTCGATGAATAAATTTTTTATCAACCGGTCTTTCAACTGGCAAATTCATAATTTTATCTAAGGTAGTTAAAGAGACCTTAGATTGCTGTAAGCGAACTAAAATACTCGCAACCTTACCCAAAGGTGACATTGCCCGTCCAGTTAATATGGTACAAGCAAATAAAGCCCCCATTGTCATATCGCCAGTAGAAATTAAATGAGCACCATAAACAATGACACCTACCGTTGCCATTTGCTGCACCCAAAGCGAAAGATTAATAGAAATAGAGGACAACAGGCGTGATTTCATACTGGAGCGAGATAAAACATCAACATATTGCTCCCACTTATGCTGCATAATACTTTCCGCACCCATAATACGAATAGACTCAACACCCGAAATAGCTTCAACCATTAACGCATTTTTCTGGGCGGCCTCTTTTGCACTGCGTTGCATAATACGCATTAAAGGGGCTTGTACAAAAAAACAAATCCCTAAAATTATAGGTATTGCAAGAAAAGGTACGAAGGCAACATCGCCTCCGATATACCACATCACCAATAGAAATAAGAAAATAAAAGGAAAATCAATCAGTGCTGTTAACGTTGCTGAAGTGAAGAATTCTCGCAATGACTCAAACTCTTGGATATTTTTAGTTAATGCCCCTGTCGAAGCTGGTTGCTCAGCTAAACGCACATTCATAATTTGCTGAAAAATACGATTTGCCATCAAAACATCCGCTTTTTTACCTGCTTTATCTAACATAAAGCCACGTAAACTACGCAGAATTAAATCAAAACCATAAACTAAACTCACCCCTATCGCTAATACCCATAATGTATCTAATGCATTATTAGGCACGACTCGATCATAGACATTCATGACAAACAAAGGGCTTGCTAAAACAAATACATTAATGACAATTGAAGCCAGTATCACTTCAGTATAAATAGACCAAAAACGCTGTAACGTTCCCCAGAACCATGTTTTATCTTGATGCTCCGAGGTCTCACGACTACGAGCATCGAAACGAAATTTAGGGCGCGTTAAAATAGCAGTTCCAATATAGCTCTCTTCCAATTCAGCCACGCTAATACTAATCTCTTGAGTACCTAAATCGGGACTTAAGATACGTGCTGTTTTAAAATCTTCACTGAAACCCAATAAAAGACAAGCTTGATGATCTTTTAATAATAAAACGGCTGGTAAAATAAAATTAGATATTTTATCCAATGGGCGGTTTACTTTATGACTTGCTAAATCAATATTTTCTGCCGCACGTATCAATAAATCTGCACTAATAGGATCACTTGCTGGCAAACCACTTAACAAGGCATGAGCTGAACTAGGACGTTGCCAATATCGTGCTAATTGTACTAAACAAAAAAGTAATGAGTCCCCATTAAAATCATCTATCCCCTTTTCTTCATCATTAAATACGACATCATCTATCACGTCCTTTTGTTCATGAGTCTTCATAATATAGGATTACTGCTTATTAAAAATAATATTATCTGAATTTAATAACGTATTAAATTCTGTTTGCAAACGTTTCAAGGTCTTTTCTGCTTCAGCTTTAGTTTCAAAAGGACCTGCAAATAAACTATGATATGCCTGTTTATCAATCAGTATATCTGCACTGTAAGCAGGGATATCATGTGACTTTAAATTTTGTGCAAACAAAGTAACATACTCTGCCGCAGCATCTTCATAGTGTCCCACTAACAGCATATAACCGCCTTTTTTCAACTGACTAACCGCCTGCTCAGAAGCCGTTTCAAGTTCGGGAATATTATTCGCTTTTGGCAATTGTTTAATACCCCAGTGTGCTTTGGGTGCAAATAGCACATCTGATGCCGTCCAAAAAATTTCCTCTTTCTCTTCATTAAGTTTATTAATAACAGCTTGTGTTTCTGACTGCCCATGAAAAGGTCCACTATAAATTCCAGTATAAGGTATACCTTGTTCATACATTTGTTGCATAAAGACAGGAAAACCTAATTCTTTTGCTTTTTCCATCCAACGCATACCCTCTACAATATTTCCTGTATTGTAATTACCAATTAATAAGGCATATGCTCTATTTTCAGTGGCCTTTGTCGCATTATCAACCGACATTTCCTTTAATAAAGTCTCTGTTTCTGCATATTCTGCCTGATCTACTGGTAAATCCACAACCTGATCATTTAAAACTGTATTATCAAAAGTACTCGCTTCATTAACTAAGGAATTTAATTGAACCGTTTGTTGAGGTCCTTGTGATTCTTTTAATAAGGTTAAAGAATGACGTAATTTTCCCATATTAGTTAATAATTCAAAGACAATTCCTAGTTGATTATATTTTTCAGTGACCAGCATAGATTTAGCACGAAATAATTCATTTTCTGAATTAAGTACATCCAATAAGGTTCTAGTACCTAAGTCATGTTGACTATGATAATCATGAGTAACACTTTGGCTAATTTCGACTTGCTTGGTCAAATAACGCACACGATCAATAGAGATTTTCCAAGTATTCCAAGCACTATTTACATTCTGTTTAACCATGCGACGCTCATTATTTAATAACTCTGTCGTTTTATTTTTAATCATTAATGCTTGGTGTTTAGCAGAACGATCAAAGTCCCCTTTAAACAAATTATAATTCATCTTTAGCATGACAAAATTACTTGCATTCCGACCTCTCATACCACTGGTATTATTATTTTCTTCAATACCCGCTTCTACATCAAAACGTGGATAATAATTAGCATTTTTTCCTGATACGGCATAATTTGCTGCTTCTAAATCACTGTTTAACGCTAATATCCTAGGGTGCTTCTCTAATGCCTCTTGTGCGGCTTGTTGTTTATCTTTCGGGGCTAACGATAAAACGCCAGTAGGTCGATGTAGTTCATCAGGGTCTACCCCAACTAATGCAAAAAAACGTTCTTTTGAATTACGTAATAAACCATCTGTTGCTGAAAACTGGGCAGAAACTAATGCTAAACGACTTTGTGTTTGATGAATATCAGCAACACTGCCTACTCCCCCAATAGAACGCTCATGAGTTTGTTTTAAAATCTTTTGATGTAATACTAAATTATCTTTAACTAAACTTAATAATTCTTGGTGTTTTAAAATGTCAAGATAGTTTTGAGTCGTATTATTAGCAATTGTTTCAGCAAGTTCATGATAAGAAAATTGTGTTGATTTATACTTTGCCTTTGCCTCATCAATTGCACTTTGAACTTTGAAGCCCGCAAAAATATTCTGTTTTAAGGTTAAGCTAACCCCTGTTTTTAGCAATTCAACAGAACTATCACCACGAGTACGAGTATTAGGACTATCCGTTTGTTCTCTGCCGACTTCACCCGCTAAATCTAAAGTAGGTAAATGCCCCGCAAACGCCATATCAATTTCTTTTTCTACCGCTTCTTTGTTGCGTTCGGCAGCTAATAACTCAGGGTAGGTTTTTAATGCTTTCTCAACTGCATCATTTAAATACATTGCATTAGCAACAGAGTGAGTTAACAAAGTAGAGCTTAGGAGTAAAGAACAGCCTATTTTTTTATACGTTATCATTTTATTTTAATTTATTAGATGTATTTTTATATTAATAACTATAAACATAGTTATTACATTAAATTTTTATCCCATCCTCAAGACAAGATAATGGCATGACTTATTATAAGTAATAAGGCATGCCAAGCGACATTAAAAACTATGGGATAATTTGTAAATCAGCCAAGCCTTCGTCTAAAATTAAAGTCGCATCACTATCAATCACATAAGAATGCTTACCATCAACAACGCCTGAATCAACAATAGTGTGCGTACCTTGCTTCAATAATATATGATCAGCCGAATCACCAAGAATACTCAAACTATCAGTATCAGATTGTAAAATATCTTCTTTTTCTAAAATAACCGCATTCGCTTCATTGCCCACAAGTAAATCAATTTGCTCAATACTTTGGATACGATCACTTTGGGTTAAATCAATCGTTTCAGCAAGTGCATCATTTTTCATTGTTAAACTATCATAACCAGCCCCGCCATCCAAATTTAGAGTATCTTCTTGGTCATATAATAAAATATCGTTACCTTCCCCTCCTCTTAGAATATCATCTCCCGTGCCACCATCTAATGTATCATCACCCGCTAAACCCTCTAATACATCAGCTCCTGACGTTCCTGTTAATGTATCATTACCAGTAGTACCATTAATTGCATTTGTGACGGCTGTGACTTGAAAAGAAGTTGTGAAGGTTTCACTGCTTACAGTACCATCATTAATAGTAAAATCAATATAACGATCCTGAGTATCCGGTGCAGCACTACTATTGCTATAAGTCACTAAACCTAAAGCAGTTTCATAAGCGGTAACAGTGTCACTTCCTGTTAATGTTAAAACGCCTGCACTACTGTCCCATGCACCACTAATGTTAGCAGTATCAACAAAAGCCAAGCGATCTTCAGAACTGACATAACTACTATTAGCAATACTCACTGTCGCACTACTAATAACAGCCGCGTCGTCCCAAATTTCAAAAGCATCATGAATCACCATTTCACCTTGAGCTTCCACATAATGATGTGGAGAAATATTTTTAAAATAATTTAGGCTACCATCACCATCACCTATAACAGCATCTAAATCACCATCTGCGTCTATATCGATAAAATCAGGTGCGGAGCGATAACCAATATCTGTTAATCCAAAAGGATTTAACACTGCGGTTGAAAATTGTGCCACTGTCGCACTACCTATATTTTCAAAATAATAAGTGTTTCCATAATATTCACCAATAAACGCATCTAAATCCCCATCCGCATCAAAATCAATAAAATTTGGGGCTGACCGAGAACCAATATCTGTTATCCCAAAAGGATTTAACACTGCGGTTGAAAATTGTGCCACTGTCGCACTACCTATATTTTCAAAATAATAGGTGATTCCACTATATGTACCAACAAACGCATCTAAATCACCA
>ENA-ORXI01001992-ORXI01001992.1-sediment-metagenome-genome-assembly--contig:-NODE-1992-length-15320-cov-10.787443_pt1 | contig 15320 bp, 12 predicted proteins | sample MGYA00237861_ERZ511468 | MGnify/ENA primary metagenome ERZ511468 (study PRJEB26299, sample SAMN06266213) | sediment metagenome | isolation source: Hudson Canyon methane seep mesocosm | place... | reverse complement strand
ACATTAAAGCGTTCTTTCATAGCAAGGCAGGCTTTTTCTGAATTAGCTAAACTGCGTGACACGATAGTGACGTGCGCGCCTTCCTCGGCAAGCATCACAGCCGCTCTTTGACCAACAGGGCCGGTACCCGCAAGTACGACTGCTTGTTTGCCTGCTAATGACCCACTGCTGGCTAATTTTGCTACTGCGGCAGCGGCTGTGGTGTTACTGCCATTACTGTCGAGCATGACCGAGACTTGAAAGCCAGGGAAAAAGTAAGATTGCACCGCATTAAACAGTGCTTGCCCAGCTGCCATATCGCTACCGCCAACGAAAATGGCGGTATTTTTTTTGTCTTTAGGGGGGCGGGTGAAAATAGTGCCTTCAACTAAAGCGCGAACATTTTCAGGCGTGAGATTGCCATGACCAATAACATGATCAGCTCCGCCATCATAAGCAACAACGGTATCAAAGACAGATGGATGAGTGTCGGTATCAAATTGGAATAGCAGTTTTTTCATTAGCCTATCTAAAAATTATGCGTTTAAACGAATATAAAATCAGGTTATTATACCTCAGAAATATGTGCTTCGTACTCTGGGTATCGGGCTTTTGCTGGTGGTGCTGTAAGACTTTAAGTTTGGTTTTTCACGACGTTAAAAGCATAATAATGGCTCACTGCCAATATGATACAAAAAATTAAAAATAAATTAGGAATATAGATGAAGACACCATTAGAAATAGCTGTTACCGGTGCTGCTGGACAAATTAGTTACTCTTTGCTTTTTCGTTTGGCCTCTGGTGAACTTTTTGGTTTGGATCAGCCGATCATTTTAAGGCTGTTGGAAGCGACTCCTGTCTTGCATAAATTGGATGGGGTGGTGATGGAGTTGAGTGATTGTGCTTACCCATTATTACAAAAAGTGGTGTCTACGGATGATGCGCGAGTTGCGTTTAAGGATGTTGATTATGCTTTTTTAGTGGGGGCGAGACCACGTGGTCCTGGCATGAAAAGGAAAGACTTGTTAGAAAATAACGCCGCGATTTTTTCAGAACAGGGCAAAGCCTTGAATGAGGTAGCGAGTCGGCAAGTGAAAGTTTTGATTACTGGCAACCCAGCTAATACGAATGCCTTAATTACTCAGCGTAATGCACCTGATTTAGATCCCAGCTGCTTTGCGGCGATGAGTATGCTTGATCATAACCGAGCGATTAGCCGTTTGGCTGCCAAATGTGAGGTACGTTCTAAAGACGTGAAAAATATGATTATCTGGGGAAATCACTCGGAAACACAGTACCCTGATTTACATCATGCGACGGTAAAAGGTCAAAATGCTTTTTCATTGGTCAGTGATGATTGGGTAGTCGATGATTTTATTCCGACAGTACAACATCGTGGCGCGGCTATTATTGAAGCACGCGGCTTGTCTAGCGCTGCTTCTGCAGCAAATGCAGCGATTGACCAAATGCGTGCCTGGGCTTTAGGTACAGAAGGGGGCGACTGGGTCAGTATGGCGGTGGTGGCAGATGGTAGTTACAATATTGAAAAGGGCTTGTTTTATTCTTTTCCCGTGCGTATTTCACCTGAAACCGGGGTGAGTATTGTGCATGATTTGAATATCGATGAATTCAGTTTAGCACGTATGAAAGAAACAGAGCTTGAACTTAAAGAAGAGAGTGCCGCTATTCAACACTTGTTGTAGCGTCTTGCTTGAGGTTGCATAAAAAGAGGGATGTTGTCTGACCGTAAAACCTGAGTGTGGCTAAATATTAAAAGTTTGCAAAGTTAGAGTATAGGTCTAATGAGCAGTTTTCATCTGGTTCTGTGCAAACGTGGACTATTCATTTTATAGCTGAAAATGGGATCTATTTAATAGAATACCCTTCTTCGGCATGCGGTGGAGCATGGGCTTTTGTATCAGAAACAAATGGAAGTTTTACTTTTTGAGGATATACAGAAAGGTACAAGCCGTTGCGTTGATGAAGGAGCTGTGGAGGTACTATTGATAGAAAATAATAAACTTATATCCAGACTTGAGAGGTAAGCTTTAGGATGCAGTGAGGGACTATAGTCGCACTTAGTACGCCTCGAAAACAACTAACAACCACCCGCTAAAAGTCGGGATACAGGGCGAATAGCCTTGTTATTCATGCTCATCATATTCTGTTTTAAAATTATCATTAGAGCTGGCTTCAAAGTGATGCTCAAGGTAATTCTTTATCATTTCTTCAGTCACCTGACTTACTGTGACACAAAAATACCCTCTTGCCCAAAAATGCTTTCTCCAGTAACGTTTTTTTAATTTTGGACGCTCTTCAAAAAGCTTTCTTGCGCTACGCCCTTTTATTCTTCTCATTATTTTGCTTGGAGCTATATTAGGGGGAGCAGAAACAGACTATGTGTACGTGATCCTTATTAACATCTCCATTTAAGATCTGATATCTGTATTTTGTTACCCAAACAAAGTGGTATTCAATGTTACAAGCTGTATGACTGCCAGAACGATAATCCATTTGTTGAGTATATCATTTGAGATGAATCTGTTCGTCTGAAAGGCGAAGGTTTTAACCTTGTGCTGGAAAATAAAACACCTTTTTACTTTACGCTAAAATGAGTCAAACAAGTGATAGATCTAAGTGCTTGTATCCCTTGATATTAAAGGAGTTATCCTTTGATTAAGTTCTGTGCTTAAATGAAATTGGTAGATACTGAATAAAATAATTTTTTACCAAATCGAGTGCGGAATGTATGGGGGGACGGTAAGCGTATGACCTTGACATGCTATCTTTTATGTAATATTATAACATTACAGTTTTTAAAGGTGCGTTGTTTTATGAATTTAACTCCCGTGTCTGTACCCATTGAATCAGTACTACACAGCCATAATCATGATGCGTGCCTTAACAAGGCACTGCAAATAGCGGATAAGCTTTGTGCGGAACGTGGTGTGCAATTAACGCCGATTCGGCTTAAAGTTTTCGAACTGATCTGGGCAAGTCACCGTGCAATTAAGGCCTATGACCTGCTCGACCAGATGAAGCCTTTACGACAATCGGTAAAACCGGCCACCATTTATCGTGCCTTAGATTTTTTGCTGAAACAGGGGCTCATACACCGAGTGGAAAGTCTTAATGCGTTTGTTGGCTGCTGTTGTTCCGAACAGCAGCACGAGGTGTTGTTGCTTATTTGCATGCAGTGCAATGAAGTTGAGGAGAGACCAGGTTTAGTTGTTATGGACGCCGTAGCGTATGAAATGGAAGAAGCTGGTTTTACAGAACACCGGAAAGCCATCGAAATCCAAGGCGTTTGTGCAAACTGCCGAACGTCTCAATAATACATTACCATTTATTAATTATATTTTTGCATGGGTAAAGCTTGCGCAAAAAATGTAACGATATAACATTTCTATCATAGTTACCTAAATCACTTTTATTTATGCCCATAAGTAGGTTATTTCAATGCCTTTGGCTCACTTTTTTAATCATTACGCCAGTTGTTTCTTCTGCTGATAATAATATGCCCACGGAAGAAGCGAAACAAAAAATTAAGGATAGTAAGGAAAATTCTGTGATTGAGCTTAAAGATATGATGGTCACTAGCACTGTCCCCAATCAACCATCTTCTCCACAAATCAGTATTTTGCAGGGTAAAGCCTTGCAAATGCAGCAAGGCGATACCTTAGGTAAAACCTTAGAGCGTCAGTTAGGCGTAAGTAACGCTTCTTTTGGCCCTAGCGTTGGTATGCCAGTATTACGTGGTTTGAGTGGTTCGCGGGTACGGATGCTGCAAAGCGGAATTGGCAGTCATGATGCATCAAGCCTGAGCGCCGATCATGCCGTCGCCATTGAGCCACTGCTGGCGGAGGAAATTACAGTGTTGCGGGGGCCTGAAACTATCAGATATGGCGGTAATGCCATTGGTGGCGTGGTCAATGTTAAAGATAATCGTATTCCCGAACGAGTTCCGTCTAAGCTCATCGGAGGAGTCGTGGATAGCCGTTACGACACTAACGGTGAAGGAACTAACACAGCGTTTAAAGTCGATTTAGGCCAGGATTTTTGGGCACTGAATGTTGGTGGCTTTTACCGTAGCCGTGGCGACACTCAGATTCCCGGCAATGCAGTTGATAGCACATTTGTTGAACAGCAATTCGGCCTGACTAATTTCCAGAATACCACAGGCACCCTACCTAATAGCGATAGCGAAAGCTTTGGCGGTTCGATTGGCCTTTCCTGGTTAGGCGAGAATGCCATGGTCGGGATGTCGGTTAGCCATATCAATAACCGTTACGGTATACCGAAAGGTAGTCATGGGATAGATCCCAACCATCTGGACGGCCTGGAATTCATTCTACCGCAACTGCAAGATATTAGTGGCTTTGAAGATATTCTGGGACCACAAGCTTTATATCCGAATATACGTATCGACATGGACCAAACACGGTATGACTTCAAAGGCGAGTGGTATGACTTAGTAACAGGCATTGAACGCATTGGATTTCGTTACGGGCAGGTCGATTATGAGCATACAGAGCTGGAGGGGGGCTTGCCTTATACCACCTTTAAAAACGATGTCGGAGAAGGCCGCTTTGAAGTCGATCACCGCTTTCTGGAAGACTGGAGCGGCACTGTCGGCGTGCAATGGATAGACCGTGATTTTTCTGCGCTTGGCGTAGAAACTTTCGTTCCAGCAACTCAGCTTAAGTCGCTGGGTTGGTTTACCACGCAAACTTACATTTGGAGTGACTGGGAGTTTAAGGCTGGAGTGCGCACCGAGCAGACATGGATAGATCCCACCGCCACTCATTTGACCTTGCGTGGCAGCGCCTTGCCGCCAACGCCATTACCTGAGGATTTTAGATTTCACGCCGAATCTGTTTCCCTTTCGGCCAAATGGGCGTTTTACGAGGATGCATCGGTCACTTTGGTGCTCAATCGCGGGCAACGATCCCCCGATATTCAGGAGCTGCTATCTTTAGGGCCACATTTATCGACACGCACCTTTGATATTGGTAATGCCCAGCTTAAAAATGAAACGGTGAATATGGTTGATTTAGGCATTGATTGGCAAACTGACCATATGCACCTGCGTGCTAATGTTTACTACAACCATACTCAGGACTTTATTTATCAACGCAACAGCGGCTTTTTTTATGAAATCGATAACGAAGTGATACGTCAGCGTTGTGTTAGCGAAGCGGAATGTCTTCCAATTTATGCGTATAACCAGCGTGATGCCAACTTTATTGGTTATGAGGCGGAACTTTATAGCACGATTGCGCAAATACCTCAGGGCGATATTTCGATTACGCTCTTTTCTGATTATGTGCGCGGTCGCTTTGCTAATGGCGATCAAGATAATGTGCCGCGCATGCCGCCTTTGCGTTACGGTGCGGAACTGGGTTTTGGCAATCCTATTTGGAATACCGCATTGCGCTATACCCGCGCAGAAGCACAGCAACACACCGGTCTTTATGAAAGCGCAACGGCTGGTTACCATCTGTTAAGTGCAAGCGCTGACTATCAACTGATAGTCAATGATAACTTGCAGTTTTCCTTATTCGCCAAGGCTAATAACCTTTTGAATGCAGAGATACGCAGTTCGGTTTCCTTTTTAAGAAATTACGCACCGGAGCCGGGAAGAAGCTTTGTTTTTGGTTTGCGGGCTACGTTTTAACTGACGGGAGATGACACCTATGTTTGCACAGTTTTTAAATAACCGTATTATCCGACAAAGCCTATTAATAGGCCTCTTACTTGGCAGCCACTCGGCTTACGCGGTGCATCTGGATGTGGAGTTGTGGGGTGAAGGCAATACGATGTTTGCTGGTTTTTGCCGTACTGCCAATATTGTTGGCTGCGATCTCGACAGCCTTGCCAGTGACCTTAATTTGCCTCAAGGGACTTTGCCACAGGAAAGTACAACTGGAAAGTTAATTTTTATAGCCGATTTTCAAGACTTAACGGGCGGTCCCTTTAAAACTAAAAATCCTGGTTTCCAATCGGTGTTAAACAGCTTGCAAGCCGATGAGCTCGTCAGTTATCGCGCACTAGGTAAGCTTCGCTACTGGGAGGCTAACGCGACAAGTTGGAGTGTAGCGCCGACGGATACCCAAATCCGCCTTTTTGGAGGACTAGATGCACAAACCAGTATTATTAATGATTCCCAGCAATGTGGCGGACAATTATTTTGCTTTAGCGGGCTTGGCACTGACCAAAGTACAGTATTCAGTGCTGATGGAATCTTAGCTAAGCCTGAATTAGGCGTAGATATCACGAATAATGTCGGAATTCTACACACCCATTTGAGCTTTTTTTTGGAAAACCAGCAAGGCGAGTTAGGCGGCCCAATTGGCGCATACCTGATCGAAATGCAAGTGTTTTCAAATTTCCACCCTATTCCGTCCGCCCCTTTTCTAGTGCTATTGAATGCCGGACTAACCCATAACGAATTTTCCAAAGCGTTACAGGGCTTGGCCAAAGCACCCACCAACAACACTCCGACACCGCCCTCTGAAAACACGAACAATTTCGTACTTACGCCGGGTGATGTCGATTTTGATGGCGATATAGACCGTATTGATGTCGCTTTGATTCTGCTTGCCGCACAAAAACAGGAAGCCGTTAAACCAGACGGCGATAGCCGTGATTTGGATAGCGATAGCCAGATTACCCGTAACGATGCTTTCCTCGCCAAGGAAAAATGCAGCTTAAGGCTATGCGCCATTCCCGTTATTCCAGTGACACCTGGAGTAGCGCCAACAGCCCGTTATGATGTCAATGCCCGTCTTTTAACGCTACGCGATGTACAGGTAGAGCAACAGCATTATTACGTTCAATTCCAAGTGCAGGACGATTACCGCCTTGTCTTGAAAACCGCTCAGCCTCAAGCTCCACAGAGCGGACAGGCGTTACTTTATGACTTGGACAGACAGCAACTGGAAATACCTAGTGTACAAGTCCATAACAAATATTACCGCGCTCTATTGGGCCATTCGGGCGGTGTGGACTTTAACCTAGAACAATGGGAGGAACTAGGCAATGTGTCTGATTAACTAAGGAGAAATTGCAATACTTAAGATAGTCGATGCCAAGCATGGGTCTATTGATGAGTCACAAATGCTTTAAATTTTTTTAATTTTACTGTGTATTTTTTTACTAGAGGAATAACTATGAAAATCAATAAGTTTTTACCCCAAAGCACTCTCGTTTTGAGTTTATTATCTACCTCCCTGATTGCCCATGCCGCTGAAGAACACAATCACCAGCATGCAGGTGATATCCAGCCATGGAAGTCCGGTACCACCATCTTGACTAATGGCAACCTGTTTGAAGCTGATTTTGGTGATTTGCCGGGCGGACTATTTAATACCGATGATCCAGGGATCGATTCTGACGAGGCTGAAGGCCCATTGACCGCCGGTAACTGGTTACGCTTTCAACCGGTCGGCGGGCTTAAATTCTGGAATGGCTATGCCTGGATCCAGAATGTACCAAATGGCGAGCGAATTGAAATCATGGATGCTGTAGAGACAGTTATTAGCTATACACCGAGTGGCGTTAATAATACCTTAGGGGTTATCGGTGAAGTCGCTGCCAACGGAGATGTGCATGAGCATCTGGACTTTACCATTAAAGATGCCTCTAACCAAGAAGGCGGAACTGATGGAGCGTACTACTTCGGGTTAACGCTATCTGAAACTGAAGCTAACAGCGACACCCCAATTGCCAGCAGTGCGCCTATCGGAATTGTCTTTATTCGTGGCTTGCCAGAGCCTCATGAGTCGGCGATTGAAGCCGCTGCCGATATCAATGAAGACAGCGCATTTAATGCGGCCAATAATATTTTAAACCTCAACGATGTTCAAATAGGCACTTTACATTATCAGGTACAACTGGAATTTACTGACAACCACTTTGTGCTTAAGGATTACCAGACACTACCTGCACAGCTATTGCAACAACCGGCTGTTTATGACGGTGCTCACTTAACTATTCCTCGTGTCAAAGCAGGTGGTAAATACTATGAAGCGGAATTACATAATAGCGGCGACTTTAAGTTTGAATTAGAAACAATACTTGAAATACCTACCCTATAAACCGATGGGAAAATCTACCCGTTTAGAACTTAACAGTGTTGTTTAGTGTTAAGCGGGTAGATTACTTGGTCGTCATGAATACGAATCAAGAGATTGATGGCTATGAAGGTGCGTCAGAAACAGTTTTTATATCAACCATGAACAGGTTCTCTGATTTTTGTATTATCGAAATGCTCCGTGCACTTATTAACATTTGAATAAAGGCTATACAACATGATTCAACAATCACTCCTCCCAGTTACTGTGCTTTCGGGCTTTCTTGGTGCAGGAAAAACAACGGTGCTTAGTCATATTTTAAACAACCGCCAAGGTAAGAAAGTCGCTGTTATTGTCAATGATATGAGCGAAATCAACATTGATGCGGCGACTGTTCAAAACGAAGTTTCTCTCAATCGCAGTGATGAAAAACTGGTGGAAATGAGTAATGGCTGTATTTGTTGTACCTTACGTGAAGATCTCTTGATAGAAGTGGGCAAACTGGCAAAAGATAAGCGCTTTGATTACTTGGTGATTGAATCAACAGGTATTTCCGAACCCCTGCCTGTCGCCGAAACATTTACTTTTGCCGATGAGGACGGGGTTTCATTATCGGATGTGGCAACCTTAGATACGATGGTAACCGTTGTGGATGCCGTGAATTTTTTGAAGGATTACGAAGAAGCGCAATCCTTACAGGAAAAAGGGGAGTCGCTGGGAGAGGAAGATCTGCGTAGTGTCGCTGACTTGCTGGTAGATCAAGTGGAATTTGCTGATGTTATTCTCATTAGTAAAACGGATCTGGTCGAATCTTCTGATAAAGATCGCCTTATCGCTATTCTAAAAACACTCAATACCCATGCTCAAATTATTCCAATTTCTCATGGAGAGGTGGATGTCGATGCGGTACTCAATACTAAGCTGTTCAATTTTGAACGTGCGCAGCAAGCGCCTGGCTGGCTTAAAGAAATGCGCGGTGAGCATATTCCGGAGACGGAAGAATACGGTATCAGCAGCTTCGTCTACAATGCCCGCCGCCCGTTTCATCCGCAACGATTTTTTGAATTGCTGCATGACGGCGAATGGGATAACGGCATCTTGTTGCGTTCCAAAGGCTTCTTCTGGCTGGCCTCGCGACCAAACTGGGCAGGAAGTTGGTCGCAGGCAGGCGGAATGATGCAACATGCCTGTGCGGGTAAATGGTGGGCTTCAATACCTAAAGAGCAATGGCCAGAAGAGTATCAACAAGACATCCTTGCCCAATGGGAAGAGCCCTTCGGCGACTGTCGCCAAGAAATTGTGTTCATCGGTCAGCATATCGATGAACATCAGGTTCGCCAAGAATTGGATAGTTGTTTGTTGAGCAACGAAGAAATGGCTGCCGGTTCAGTCATTTGGAAAAACTACCCTGATCAGTTTCCGGTCTGGTTTGAGCATGAACATGAACAGTCTTGATAGCTGGCTATATATTATTGGAATCGAACTGCTAGCGATTTTGGCCTGCGTCTGGCGGTTGAGCCAAGAAGCCACCATCAAGCGCAGGGTAAGACAGGGAATCTTGTTGGTACTGGGCTTTATGCTAGCCCATGTCTTCACGCACTTGTTACCCAATGCTATGGCGTGTTTCATTTTCAGTTCATACCATCAATTTGCTCCGCGAAACCTATGGAATGACCCTTTATGACAACTCTTTCCTATGAAGTGATTTTTGGTGCGCTCGCGGCCGGTTTACTGGTGAGCCTGGTCTCGTTTAGCGGCTGGTTCGTTATCGGCTTGTCTGCACAACGGTTGCACTCGCTAGTGCCCAATCTGGTAGCACTGGCTGTGGGCGTACTGCTTGGTGATGCCTTTATTCATCTGATACCCGACGCGGTAACTCGTCAGGGTTCGGTCAGAGAGGTATGCCTGACTGTGTTGGTCGGCATGTTTGTGTTCTTTATGCTGGAAAAACTGGTGCGCTGGCGGCACGACCACAACACCGATATAAGCCCAGTCGCCAACGAAATTCTGCCGCTCGCAAAAATGAATTTAATCGGTGATGCCATCCACAATTTTGTCGATGGCATTCTGATTGCGGGTAGTTTTCTGGTCGATCCTGCCTTGGGTTTTACCACTACCATCGCCATCATCGCCCATGAAATTCCGCAAGAACTAGGCGATGTCGGCGCGTTGCTACGCGGCGGTTTTAAGCCCAGACAAGCCGTATTGTTCAATTTTTACTGCTCACTGACCGTGTTACTTGGTGTCATGTTCACCTTGCTACTAAGCCAGATAGCCGAGTCTTCGTTGACCTTACTATTGCCGATTGCTGCAAGCGGCTTTATTTATATCGCCGCTTCCGACTTAATTCCAGTGTTGCATGAGCGCTCTAGTCTCATGCAGTTGAGTAGTCAAAGTCTTGCTTTCGCATTGGGTATTGGCTTCATGAAATTTATTGTACTTTTCGAACAGACCTTACTGGTCGCCTAAGGAGTTTTTTTAAAATGTTTGCTCGTATTCCATTTCGCCAATTGACACCGCCGGTGCAAGATTTTTCCGGAATGTTCCATCCGCTTAACAGTAAACCCGACACTAAGATCGTAGTTTCTGATCATTTCACTGATTTGTCCCGCATCTATGAAGAGGGCGTCAATTTGTGCCAAATCGAGCGGAGACGCTCCTTAGGTATTGAGCAATTCGTCTACAGCGCTTTGAATGACTACGGCCATATCGAAATCAGCCAGCCAGTCGATCCGACAAAGTTCGACTTTGCCCAGCTTTGGCCAAAAGCGAGTGCTCTCGTTGGTTATCAAGCCTGGACGGATGACGTTATATTGTTGGTTTCGGCCTTTTGCGAATTGTTCGGTCGCAAGCAAGCCGGTTTGCGCCTGCGCACGCTGGACAAAGCTATGTGCCCGCGCTTTCACGTTGACCGAGTGCCGGCACGGTTGATCTGCTGCTACGGCGGCATGGGGACGGAGTGGTTGCCGGAATATGCGCTTAATCGCCAAAAGCTTGGCGTGGGGAACTGCGGACTGCCAGATGCTGAATCTGGATTAATTGTCGATTCCACTGCGATTCAGAAAATGCCTGCTTATGCTGTAGGTCTGATGAAAGGTGAAAGCTGGGAAGGCAACGAAGGCCATGCTCTGGTACATCGTTCACCCACACCAAGCATCGAACAGCCACGTCGCTTGCTGTTGACTCTAGATATGCTATGAGGACACGATATTGTTAATTAAGTTAAGTGGTGGAACGATTTATGACCCATCGCAAAATTACCATGGTGAACAACGAGATCTATTCATCCGTGACGGAATAATCATCACCGACCCCGGTCTAGGTACCCGATTTGATGAAGTTTACGATCTTAACGGGCATATCGTCATGGCTGGTGCTATCGACATTCACAGTCATATCGCCGGCGGCAATGTTAACACGGCGCGTCTGCTGCTACCGGAACAACACCGCAATCACATGGCGCGACGTTTAAACCATCCCTTTAGCACTGCCAAATGGTCCACCACCGACATCGGCTATCGCTATGCCCGGATGGGTTACACCACCGTGGTCGAACCAGCCATGTTGCCAGTCAGTGCGCTGGACGTGCACCTGCAAATGGCTGATATACCCATTATCGATACCGCTGCTTTGGCAATTCTCGGTAATGACGATTTGCTACTTAGATTGATGCGAGAAAAGGCTGGTCAAAACCAAGTCAACGATTACGTGGCCTGGACGCTGAACGCTACCCGCGCACTTGGGTTAAAAATCATCAACGCTGGGGGTGCCAACGCCTTTAAAAGTAATGTGCGCCAGTTTGGTCTGGACGACATCGTGCCCGATTATGGCGTCAGTTCGAGGCAAATTTTGCAAACCTTGCAAACTGCCACTCAGGAGTTAGGCGTACCGCATCCGCCGCATGTACATTGCAATAACCTTGGCGTGCCAGGTAATGTGGACACCATCGTCGCGACGATGGAAGCAGCGCAAGGCTTGCCGATGCACTTGGCGCATGTGCAGTTTTACGCTTACGGCAAGGAAGGTGCCAAAGGCTTTTCTTCGGCGGCGGCTCGCTTGCTGGAAGCCTTTAATCGTCATCCGAATATCACCATGGACGTCGGGCAAGTCATGTTCGGTCAGACTGTCACTATTTCTGGAGATATAACCGCCCAATATAGTCGTCATACTGATGCCAGTCCTAGCAAATATGTGATGTGGGATGCCGAAACCGAAGGCTCTGGTGGGGTGGTGCCGTATCGTTATCGCGCAACCAGCTTCGTCAACACACTACAATGGGCGATTGGCTTGGAACTATTTTTGTTGGCGGAAGCGCCAGAACGCTTGTTTTTCACCACTGACCACCCCAATGGTGCACCGTTCACCGCCTACCCGGAATTGCTGCGACTGTTGATGGATGCGGACTATCGGCAACAATGCATGGAGCGACTGAATCAGGAGGCCTTAGCCCTGACACTGCTGCCAGAACTCAAACGCGAATTTACTCTCAGTGAGGTTGCCACCATGACCCGCTCTGCTGCCGCCAAACTATTGGGTTTGCACGACCGTGGTCATCTTGCTCCTGGTGCCATCGCGGATATCGCGGTATATGATCCACAGAAGCGAGACGACACGCCAACTGCGTTAGGCACCCAGTCAAAAATCGATTACCGTGCCATGTTTGCCGATGCGGCATTGCTATTTAAAAAGGGCCAATTGGTGGTGCGCGATGGTCTGGTTATCGAACGACCAAGCGGCTTGGCGCAAACCTTTACTGCGGACTATGACATCGGTATAACCCGCACGATTAAACAATATTTTGACTTTTTTTACAGTCTTAATCTTAACCAATACTCAGTCAACGATGCTGATTTTGACTATCTCATGCAAGCACGTTTTCGTGATATTACGCCATTTTAATTATCGTTATGACCTCTAATTATTCTGCTCTCGAAACCTTGCTCCACGACTGTGCCCATTTGTTGGCACAAACCGTCAAAGAATTGTATCCGACCGTGCAAGTAGTTATTGGCTCAGGCATCGAATATGATTTTTATTATGATAATAATGTATTAAGAAGATGATAACGACACAAGAAATAACAGACAAATTTGCGGTCAGCTTGTCACTGCTATGCGCAATTCATTGCCTGGCCTTACCTGTCATGTTGGTATTACTACCCAGCTTGACGGCATTACAACTTGATAACGAAGCGTTTCATCACTGGATGATAGTGGCGGTTTTGCCAATCAGCTTCTATGCATTGACCATGGGGTGTAAAAAGCACAAGCGATACTCATTGCTTTTTTTAGGATTCACAGGACTAACGCTACTCGTTCTAGCAGTGCTTTTAGGAGAAGACATCACGGGTGAGTATGGGGAAAAAACCTTGACTCTGTTTGGGGCAATACTTATTAGCTCTGGGCATTATTGGAACTTTCGTCTATGTCAACAGCATATTAATTGTTGCTGTTTAGATCATTAAAATGCAACATTATATCAACGACTATTTAAATACTCAGTAATAAATCAATGAATTCTAAGCAAGGCAAGATACAAAGTGTTCCTACCAATATTATCACTGGTTTTTTAGGGGTTGGAAAAACGACTGCGATTTTACATTTACTTAAGCATAAGCCAGCGGATGAGCGTTGGGCGGTTTTGGTTAACGAATTTGGCGAGATTGGTGTGGATGGTAGTATTTTTCATGGTCAACATTCACAGGGTCAAGGCGTGTTTATTCGTGAAGTACCTGGTGGATGTATGTGCTGCGCAGCAGGTTTGCCCATGCAAATCGCCTTAAGCCAGTTATTGTCTCAGGCGAAACCTGATCGCTTGTTAATTGAACCAACAGGGCTTGGTCACCCTAAAGAAGTCTTGCAAGTGCTTTCAGCTGAACATTACCAAGAGACATTGTCGTTACAAAAAACGCTAACCTTGGTTGACGCACGGAAACTATCGGACGAACGTTATACAACACACGATACCTTTAATCAGCAAATTGCCGTGGCGGATACTGTCATTGCTAATAAATTAGATTTATATCAAGATGAAGATAAGGCTAGATTGACTACTTACATAAGACAGCATGCTCAAGCTGATGTGGACATTATCTTTGTACAACAAGGTGAAATTGCGCTTTCATTGTTGGAAGGCGCAGCATCCAGCAAAGTCTTAGCATCGCATCACCATCATCATGAGACTGAAGAAAAACCACTGGCTTCAAATGTCCCCATGCCTGAATGTGGTTTCATTAAAGCCATTAATGAGGGAGAAGGTTTTAAAAGTATCGGCTGGCGATTTTCACCCGTCAAGGTATTTATTTACAGCAAATTATTTGCATTATTAGCCGGTCTGCGCGTGGAAAGAATGAAAGCTGTGTTTATCACAGATGCAGGCGTGTTTGCCTACAATCTCGCATCCGATACCTTAACAGAGGTGGAGCTGGATGAATGCCTGGAAAGCCGTATTGAAATCATATCTGAGCATCTCCATGAAGCACTGGAAACACAGTTAGTGGCATGCATGAAGCTTTGAAATTATGCTGTTGTAGTTACTGTTCCGAATAAAGCTCAAAAGATTGCATGTGCATGGTGTATGCCGCTGTTGCCATTTTGTTGTTAATGAGCATTCGCTGAACATTATGGAAACGGAGCTTAGCGAAGTGATGATTTTTAGTTCACAGTAGGCGACAGGGTTGTCGCCAATCCGAAGTGCACTGCGGTAGGGAGGCAAGCAGTTATCCCGATAGCCGTCAAGCCCTTATGCTGTTATCGACAGCTGATATTGGCTATATAAGGGAATGTATGAAAGCTGGGCGCTCTTTTTTAAGCCTTAGGTAAAAAAACAAGGCTTCATCTATTTTTATATTCCCGCATGGAAAAGAATGTTCGTTTGGTTTATCGCTGGGAGTACTTTAGCGGTATTTTTAGGTTTTTTGCGCGTGACTTAAGGCGTCAAGCGCAGCCTGCCGAATAAAGCATTTTTATTCGTTCCTTGCTTGCTTGTGTTGTGAAGCGCATCAATGATAAACGATGCGCCTCCCGTATTGGGTTACATCAAGGTAAGCAGTTCATCTAAGATCTTGCCATTAGTAACCAGAATTTGTTTAGGGTAAATGCCAGGATTACCTTTAAAATCCGTCGTAGTTCCGCCCGCTTCTTGGACGATTAAAGCGCCAGCAGCAATATCGTATAAATTTAACTCTTGTTCCCAGAAAGCATCTAGCTGACCATCTGCCACTAAACATAAATCCATCGCGGCAGAACCCAAGCGGCGCTGTCCGGT